>TARA_R110002096_G_scaffold17522_8_pt1 | contig 61625 bp, 61 predicted proteins | sample TARA_R110002096 | Tara Oceans TARA_R110002096 (sample SAMEA4397295) | marine metagenome | biome: Polar Biome; feature: [DCM] deep chlorophyll maximum layer (ENVO:01000326); material: water (ENVO:00002006), including particulate matter (ENVO:01000060) such as... | depth 35 m
CCTCCTGCCATTTCTAATTAGGTTTTTGGTTAATATTAAATTTGGGGTTAACCCCTAATTAGTTTTTAGTCATTGCAGATAACATACCGCCATATACACCATTTAATGATGATAAATTAGATGCTAAAGATTGCATTTGCTCTTTTAATTTAGAAGCATTTTCAACAGATTCTTCATTAATACTAGCTTGCTTATTAGCACTTTCTAATTGTACTTTATAAAGGCTATTTAATGATTCCATTTGAGCTGCAGCCAATGACAATTCTTGACCATATTTTTTACTAGCTTCAATAGAATCTACTGTAGATGACATGTTTTTAGCAGCGCCTTCGAAACCTCTAATGCTATCTCCTAAACTTGAGATTAATTCGCCATCAATTTTAGCTTCTTTTAATAGGTTATCTAATTTTTTAGATAATAATCCTTGAGCATCTTCTTTTCCTTCTTTTTTACTTACTTGTCCTCCAGCTAATTCTGGATATACTAATGACCAATCTAAATCATCATCAACGGGTTCGAATGCTGATAATGCGAATATAATTGCCTCAGTTACAAGACCAATAGTTAACATGACGTTACCCGTTAGTGGTCCAATTTCGAAGTGAATAATTTTGAATAGTGCTCCAACGATTACAATTGCTGCTCCTAATCCATAAGCCATAGCCATGAATTTTTTTTGTGCTTTTGAATTTGCCATAATTTTCGGTTTTTAATTTTAAGCAAGTTTTTTTTATTGCTTAAGTAGGTTAATTAATAGTATTTATTATTGATTTGATTTATTATTGTTTGTTCGTAGTTACTTGTGTCCCCATGTAATCTTGAACGGTTCTGAAACCTATGAAACTTCTTGCAGAATCTGCATATTCATAATCTCTCGTACTTACTTGCAAAAAGTAAGCCACATCTTTCCAAGAACCACCTCTTACAATTTTACGCTGGTTGTTAGCATCATTAACACTAGGGTTAATGGTAGATATGTACTCATATGAATTAGGATCATAAGATGCATTTACCCATTCTGAAACATTACCAGCCATGTTATACAAATTATAATCGTTAGGCTCATAAGATTTTGCTTCTACGGTATACAATGCTTGATCTGCTGCATAATCACCTCTTACAGGTTTAAAGTTTGCCATAAAGCAACCTCTATCACTTTTTGTGTAAGGGCCACCCCAAGGGTAAGTTGCAGCTTGAAGACCACCTCTAGCGGCGTATTCCCATTCTGCTTCTGATGGTAACCTGAACGTATTTACCATTGCAGCTCCTTTCTTAGATTTTTGATGTGAATTTTTGTTAATAGTTCTCCACTCACAAAATGCTTTGGCTTGTTTCCAAGTTACACCTACAACAGGGTAATCACTATAGGCATCATGCCAAAAGTAATCGTTGTGCATAGGCTCATTATAAGAATAAGCAAAGTCTCTAATCCAAACTGTTGTATCTGGATAAATTTCAACTTCATCTTTCTTTATAGCATCTTTACGACTAATACCTCTGTTTTTAGCAGCTTCTTGTATATCCATATAGTTATACTGAAACTTGAACTTTTTAACATCCCAGGTACGTTGTCCATTATAAGATTCTTCTAAAGATAGATACATGGTATCCATAACTTCAGCGTAATACTCATCAGGATAATCTGCGGTATCAAAAACTAAATCAACATCATGATTTATTTTTCTACCTTCATAACCTGTGGGTCCTAATCCAGTATAGTTTTCAAACATATACTTTTCGTAAACAGACATATTAGCTGTATCTGCATCTTTAAATGCATACTCACCAATACCTCCATCATCTGGTACTTTGCCAACTTCATCGGCTAAAATTGCCAATTTCATTCTTACGATAGAATCTCTTACCCAATGAACAAACTGACGATACTCACTATTTGTGATTTCGGTAGCGTCCATGTAAAAGGCTCTAACTGTTGCTGTTTTGGCTGGTGCGTCGTTAACTCCTGCTAAGTCATCATCGGCTTTACCCATTATGAATGCTCCACCTGGGATTAATTCCATACCATATGGCTTTTCTGGATGCCATTTTTTCCCTTTAACACCAACTAGTTCTCCTCTATCTTTAGAGCCACAACTGGCTAGTATTGTTAATACTGCGGTTAATAATATAAGCTTCTTCATATCCATTGAAAACTCGAGGTTAATAATTTATGCTTTGTTTTGAGAGCGTAAACATATTTATATATTTCCATAAAAACAACTTTTTAACCAAAAAAAATACATTTCATCGTAAAAACTTCGCATTTCACCGATAAAATTGATTTTTTAGCTATTGTTTATTGTTTAAACACAATTCTTTTGAAACGCTTTATACCAGCGCTCTGGCACTTTATTACTACATGCATCTAAGTAATCTTGGTGCATGCAAGGTAATAACGTATGTCTTTTTAATTTATTATTGATTTCGCTTAAAAAAGGGATCTCAATCCACCATCTTCCCGTTTTATTACTTTTATAAAATACTAATTCTTCTGATTCTACTAGTGTAATAAACTTTTGATAGTTTCTATCATCTGAAAAATCGTCATCTTTTACTCTATAGTTAACACCTTCTATAAAATACCAAAGCATTTGCGAAATCAGCATCGATGTAATTTCATCATCCTTTGATGGTTTATATTCATAAATACCAAAAGAGGTTACCTTATTACTTATACCGGCATAACGTGCAATGGCACAAATCTCTTTTCCATCTAATCCGTTAGGTGAACATTTTTGGTTTAAACTTACCTCAGCACCTTTTACCGAGCTTAAATCTATAGTTACAATGTTGGCATCTCTTAATACAGGCTCTACTATGGTGATATCTTTTGAGACTTGCCCAAGCCTGTAGGATTCAAAATATAAACTATCCATTAAATCAATTTCTTCTTGTGCATTAAAATAAGTTTGATAACCTATAGTTGCATAATTAAATAGATTATAGGGCTGATCTAAAATTATTTTACCAATAAAACTTGTATTCTTTATGGGTTTAGTGGAATCGCCTAAATTGAACTGACAATCTACATTCACAATATTTACCATTGGAACTAAATTATCATAAGCTCTATAATTAGCATAGGTAAGATCTTGTGTGCCTCCTAATATAACAGGAATAATATCTTTACTTACCAACAAACTAATAGCTGTTTTTAATGCAAAGTAAGTATCTTCAACACTTTCTCCTTTATTAATATCGCCCAAATCGGCAATAGTTGTATTCCAACTTCCAGGAAAAAGGCCGTAAAAAGATTTTCTTATTTCATTTAACTGAAATTCCTCTCCTATATAATTAACATCGTTTCTATTTTCTAGAACCCCAATTATAGCAATATCAACATCATCTAAATCTGGAATACCATTTTGTGAGGAGTGAATTTTAAGTTTTCTTCCTAAGGCTTGTATAGAAAGCAACTCATTATGAGCTAAAACTAAATCTGAAACTGGTGATAAAAAATTAAAGTTCATTTATTCAAAAAGCAATTTTTGTAATTGTTCAAAATTTTGAACAAACACAAATATCAATAGAATTATTGAGTTTTCAATTACCTTTATGTTAAAAATCATCGATGAAATACACTTTTTACAAAAATAAGAATCAAAATCTTCCAGAATTCTTAACAATAGTTAGCCTAAAACTAAAATTTACTTCTTTTTAGTAGTTGCTTTTTTCTTGGTAGTTATTTTTTTCTTAGCTGTTTTCTTTTTTGGAGTTTTAGCTTCTATAATAGCTTTTGCCTCATCTAAGGTCATTTTGGAAACATCAACCGTTTTAGGTAATTCAACTTTAATTTTACCTTTTAAAACATGGTGCCTGCCCCAACGTGCTTTTTCAACGCGAATACCTTCGTCTTCCCAATTGTGAATAACTTTATCTATTTCTTTTTGAATTTTTGCTTCAATCAATTCAACGATGTCTTCATCCGATAATTCATCCCAATCGTACTTTTTATTCACATTAATAAACATATTGTTCCATTTAATAAATGGACCAAAACGCCCTTTACCTTTTTGCACAGGCAAATCTTGATACATATATATAGGTGCGTCTGCTTTTTGCTTTTCTTTAATTAAAACAATCGCGTCATCAAGTTCAATACTTAAAGGATCTACACCTTTTGGAAGTGACACAAACGAATCTCCAAATTTTATATAGGGTCCAAAACGACCGTTATTAACTAATATATCTTCACCTTTGTACTCACCTAAACTTTTTGGAAGCTGAAATAAATCCATAGCTTCCTCATAAGTAATTGTGTTTAATTGTTGCTCTGGACTTAAACTTGCAAACTGTGGTTTTTCTTCGTCATCAACCGTTCCAATTTGAACCATTGGCCCAAACTTACCTAAACGCACACTGACGCGCTTACCAGTTTTTGGGTCTTCACCCAAAATACGCTCACCAGATTCTCTATCAGCATTTTCTTTTACGTCTTCCACTATGGGATGGAAATCTTTGTAAAACGACTTCATCATTTTAGTCCAATTTTCTTTCCCTTCTGCTATTTCATCAAAATCTGCTTCAACTTTAGCTGTAAAATTATAATCTAAAATTTGTTCAAAATGATTGACTAAAAAATCTGTAACAATCATCCCGATATCTGTTGGTACTAACTTCCCTTTATCAGAGCCTACTTTTTCACTTAGTAGTTTATCTTTTACAGTGCCATTTAGAAGTGTTAATTGCGAATAATTTCGTTCTTCACCATCAACAGAGCCTTTTTCAACATAATTTCTATTCTGAATGGTTGAAATAGTTGGTGCATAAGTTGACGGACGACCAATGCCTAATTCTTCTAACTTTTTAACCAAAGAAGCCTCAGTATATCTTGCTGGCGGACGTGTATAACGTTCGGTTGCTGTAATGTAATTATTAAGCAAAGTTTCGTTGGTTTTCATTGCCGGAAGCATACCATCTTGCTCTGCATCTTCATCATCTGTGCCTTCTAAGTATACTTTTAAAAACCCATCAAACGTAATAACCTCGCCATTTGCGGTAAATATTTCATTATGGGTTGAGGCACTAATTTTAACATTAGTTCGCTCTAATTCTGCCTCACTCATTTGCGATGCTATAGAACGCTTCCAAATTAAATCGTATAATCTTGCCTGATCTCTATCGATATCTACCGAATGCGTTGCAAAATTTGTTGGACGAATAGCCTCGTGCGCCTCTTGTGCGCCTTTAGCCTTTCCTTTATAATTTCTTGGTTTACTATATTTTGATCCAAAAGCATTTTTAATTTCTGCTTCGGCGCCTTTTCTGGCTTCATCAGATAAATTCACACTATCTGTTCTCATATAAGTAATCAAACCCGCTTCATAAAGGCGTTGCGCCATATTCATGGTTTTACTTACTGAAAAATAAAGTTTACGTGATGCTTCTTGTTGTAATGTTGATGTTGTAAATGGTGCCGCAGGCGATTTTTTTGCTGGTTTTTTTTGTAAATCAGCAACTTTAAAATCGGCTTTAGCGTTTTTTTCTAAAAATTTTTGAGCTTCTGCTTTCGTTGAAATATTACTCGGAAGCTTCGCTTTAAAGGTTTGCCCGTCTTCATTTGAAAATTCTGCATCAATTCTATATGATGCCTCAGGTGTAAACCCTTGGATATCTCTTTCTTTTTCTACAATTAAGCGTACTGAAACGGATTGAACACGACCTGCAGAAAGACCACCTTTTACTTTTCTCCATAAAACAGGAGACAACTCATAACCCACAATTCTATCTAAAACACGACGTGCTTGTTGCGCATCAACCAAGTCGTAATCTATACTTCGTGGGTTTTCAATAGCTTTTAGAATAGCTGATTTTGTGATTTCATGAAAAACAATACGCTTTGTTTTGTCTTTATCCAATTTTAAAGTTTCTGCTAAATGCCACGCAATAGCCTCACCCTCACGATCTTCATCACTTGCTAACCAAACCATATCGGCTTTTTTAGCTAAGTCTTTCAGTTTTTTTACAACTGCTTTTTTATCGCTGGAAACTTCATATTTTGGTTTAAAATCACCATCTACATCCACACCTAATTCCTTAGAAGGAAGATCGGAAATGTGTCCAAAGCTAGATTCCACTTTAAAATCTTTTCCTAAAAATTTTTCTATAGTTTTTGCCTTAGCAGGTGACTCAACAATCACTAAATTCTTCGCCATACTTGATTTTTTGAAGCTACAAATGTATATGAAAAAAAGTTTATCTGCCTAATTTTACAGATTATCTGTGAATTATTTCAATAAAAAAAGCCACATTTTGAGTTTAAAATGCAGCTTTTTAATATTTATAAATTATATTATTCTGAAGTTGTTCCTATTTCTTCGATGACGTTGTTTTTATCAAAACCAATAACATGTTTGTATATTAAATATGTAGGGTGATACATAAATGGGGACAAAAACAAAGCCCCTATTCCACAAGTTAAAAACATTAAAATTACTACCAATAAATAAGAAACAACAAATAAACCAAAAGAAAGCAACCATTTTTTGTTTCCTAACTTAAAACTAGCTTTTACAATATCTCCAACACTTAATTCTGGATTAAAAGCAAAGAATAAACCGAAATAAGATAATGGGACAATCGCATATATTAATGGAATATAACACAATAAAGCAGCTGGTATTGCAATTAAAATACTTACCAACATAATTAAAAATGCTTTACTTAAATACTTTCCTTTTACAAAATAAAAAAAATCAGAAGTAATTACTTGTTCATCATAATCTAGCTTTTGCATAATTCTGTAAAACCCAGCATTTAAAGCCACTGAAATAGCGCCCAAAACAAAAACCCCAACTATTACAAACAAAATATATAGTATAGACATTCCTGCAAAAAAGTCTGTGAATACTTCATTATCATTATAACCACTTTCTTGTTGCGCAATTACCATACCTATTAGCGGTACATATAAAATAATAATTAAAGGCAACATGACTAGTAAAGTGAATAGCTGCAATAAGAAACCTTGGAGCCATGTTTTTTTAAACAACTCAATGGATTCGCTAAAAATAGTACCAAAATCAAGTTCTTTGGCTTTTTCAATTTTTTCTAATAAACTACTAATTGTGTTCATTTTTTTGTTTGGTTAATGTTAGGCAATAAATATAAACATTTATTTAACTCCAAAAAAAATCCTACTCTGGAGTAGGATTTGGAAATTATTATAACTTGTTTTTTTAATTCAACGAATAACTGCTAATCAACCTCACATTATCTTCTAAATATTCATATTGGTATAATACATCGCCACCAATCATTAACAACGAATTTTGCAGCGGAATAACATCTTTAGATTGAATATCTTTTAAGGTTCTTATTTGTTTAATATCTAAAGGATTCGCTTTATTAAACAACTTTAAACCCGCAGTTCCGTCACAAACAAATAACATGTTTTCTCTTATTCCTAAACCGTAAGGGTTTTCCAATTCGTGTCTTGCTGCTAAAACAGGATTGGTTTTATCGCTAATATCTATTATTTCTAAAACGCTTTCTAATTGTCCGCATAAGTTACCGCCTCGTAATGTTAAATAAGCATAATCACCATCAACAACAACAGGATCGCAACCTTCCCAATGTGTAAATTCTGAAACAAACTCAGGAAATGAAGGATTACTTAAGCTATAAATGTACATGCCGTTTGTGCTTCCCAAATATAAATAATCATCGGCTTGAAACATGGTTTCTATATTCCAACCAGCGTATTGCGTGTTTGCTAATGTTGGTTCTGATAAATTTTGAATATTAAAAATAGCCATTTCATAATTTCCAACGGTGTACAAATAATTATCAACTATTTGAAAACGCGCTAGAGAGCCGCCTACTCCTATGTTAGATTCGGCATTACTTCCATTATTCAATATAGCTCCATCAAAAACAACATCAATAACACGATTATCCTGTTTTTTTCTGCGCTCACGTTTTACTGTCCAACCCACAATTATATCTTCTTCGTAATTATAATTATTATAATCTACAGCTTGAGCTTCAATAGGAATTTGAATATCATAAATGCTGAAAACATCTTCCAATCGTTCCACTTCACTTATCATATTTATATTAGAAATATCAAAAACCAATAAATCTGTAGCGCTATCGGCAAATAAATAATTGTTTTTTACTGAAATATCTTCGTTTCCTGGAATAGAAATGAATTTAACCTTTTTTGGAAATCTAGGATCTGAATTATCAATAATATGAATACCATCAATATCATTTACAAAAATATAGTTATTGTAAACATAAATTTTACCAGGTTCATTAATATCTCTGGCAGATTTAATGTCGACTGATTTTCTAAATTCCGCTTTACTCATAAGCTCTGGAGTTGCCACCATAACAAGCTCAAAATCAGAATCATCATTGTCGCAGGAATAAATTAGAGTAAAAATTAAAAACAAAAGCGAGTAATTGATTTTCATAGTTTTGGATGTTTTATTTTAAGATACCAAAAACCTAAAATGGTTGCGTTAAACGGAATATTATTTTTTAAAAATACTATGATAATATAATCTGCCACTTTGTCATAAAATACAAATTAATTGTATCTTTGCACACTTATTGACCTTTATGGTTTCAGTGTATTATGGAGAAAACAATTGACGAAAGTAAACAAGGTCATTCTTTAGTTTTAGAACGAAAAGAAGGCAACAAACGCAAACTTTTTATTGAAAGTTACGGTTGCGCTATGAATTTTAGCGATAGTGAAATTGTAGCATCTATCTTAGAAAATCAAGGCTATAATACCACACAAAAACTTGAAGATGCCGATTTGGTTTTAGTAAACACCTGCTCTATTCGAGATAAAGCGGAACAAACCGTTCGTAAACGTTTAGAAAAATATAATGCTGTAAAACGCGACCATAACCCAAAAATGAAAGTGGGCGTTTTAGGTTGTATGGCCGAACGGTTGAAAACCAAATTTCTTGAAGAGGAAAAAATTGTTGATTTAGTTGTTGGTCCAGATGCCTATAAAGATTTACCAAACCTTTTAGCTGAAGTTGACCAAGGGCGAGATGCCATAAATGTTATCCTTTCAAAAGAAGAAACTTATGGCGATATTTCACCAGTGCGCTTAAATACAAATGGTGTTACAGCATTTGTTTCAATCACTCGTGGTTGCGATAATATGTGTACATTTTGTGTGGTGCCTTTTACTCGTGGTCGAGAACGCAGTAGAGATCCTCAAAGTATTCTTGAAGAAGTTAATGACCTATGGAATAAAGGTTATAAAGACATCACTTTACTCGGCCAAAACGTAGATAGTTATTTATGGTATGGTGGCGGACTTAAAAAAGATTTTATTAAAGCCAGTGATATGCAAAAAGCAACAGCTGTAAATTTTTCTAAATTGTTAGAATTATGCGCAAAAGCACAACCTAAAATGCGTGTTCGGTTTTCAACTTCAAACCCACAAGATTTAACCTTAGATGTTGTTAAAACTATGGCTAAATATCCAAACATTTGTAATCATATTCATTTACCGGTGCAAAGTGGAAGCAATCGTATTTTAAAAGAAATGAACCGTTTACACACTCGTGAAGCCTATTTTGAATTGATTGATAACATCCGGAAAATCATTCCAAACTGTGCTATTAGTCAAGATATGATTGTTGGTTTCCCAACAGAAACTGAAGATGATTTTCAAGATACAGTAGCCTTAATGGAATATGTAAAATATAATTTTGGTTACATGTACAAATACTCTGAACGCCCTGGAACCATGGCGGGACGAAACATGAAAGACGATGTGCCAGAAGAAACAAAAAAACGACGATTACAAGATATTGTTGACTTACAACGAAAACACAGCGAAATTAGAACCAAAGAATGGCTAAACACAACCGTTGAAGTGCTCATTGAAAAAGAATCAAAAAAATCAGCCGAACAATGGTCTGGTAGAACACCACAAAATATTGTTTGTGTTTTCCCTAAAGCCCATTATAAAATTGGTGATTTTGTGAATGTGAAAGTAAAAAATTGTACTAGTGCAACACTAATTGGGGTGGCTATCCCTCTAACAAGCCCCCTAAGCCCCAAAGGGGGAACACGAACCCGCAAAAAAAATAATTAATATCTCATTTTAAAAAATTAAAATTTTTATGAAACAAACAATAGAAACAAAAAAATATAACGCCTTAAATTCCCCCTTCGGGGGCTAGTGGGCCATGGAATCAGTTCAAGCAATAAAACAACGTTTTGGTATTATTGGTAATACGCCGTCATTAAATCGTGCTATTGAAAAAGCGATTCAAGTATCACCAACCGATATTTCCGTTTTAGTTACTGGCGAAAGTGGTGTTGGTAAAGAGAGTATTCCTAAAATAATACATCAATTATCGCACAGAAAACACAATAAATACATTGCTGTAAACTGTGGCGCTATCCCTGAAGGCACCATAGATAGTGAACTTTTTGGACACGAAAAAGGGGCGTTTACTGGCGCTACACAAACACGTGAAGGTTATTTTGAAGTAGCCGATGGCGGTACTATTTTTTTAGATGAAGTTGGCGAATTACCACTAACCACGCAAGTGCGTTTATTACGCGTTCTTGAAAATGGTGAATTTTTAAAAGTAGGCTCAAGTAAAGTGCAAAAAACTAATGTGCGCATTGTAGCAGCAACCAATGTAAACATGTTTGAAGCTATTGAAAAAGAAAAATTTCGTGAAGATTTATATTACAGATTAAGCACTGTTGATATTCATTTGCCACCGTTAAGAGACCGTCAAGAAGACATTCATTTATTATTCAGAAAATTTGCCAGCGATTTTGCTTTAAAATATAAAATGCCAACGGTAAAACTGACTGATAATGCCATACAAATACTTTTAAAACACCGTTGGAGCGGTAATATTCGTCAGTTACGAAATATCGCAGAACAGGTTTCAGTTTTAGAACAAAATAGAACAATAAGTGCCGATACTTTAAGAAGTTATTTACCAACATCGGGCACTAATTTGCCCGCGGTTATCAAAACATCAAAATCTAAAAGTGATTTTAGCAGCGAACGCGAAATTCTTTACAAAGTACTTTTCGATATGAAAAGCGACCTCAACGATTTGAAAAAATTGACCATGGAACTCATGAAAAATGGCAATACAAAAGATGTTGAGAAAAATAATGAAAGTTTAATTCAGAAAATTTATGGAAACGAAGATGAAGATGATTTAGATTTTGAAGATTCTATAGAGGATAGTGAAGTTATATCTATTCCAGAACATGTTTCAAATAATGATGAGGCTATTAATTCTCAAGATAAATATCATTTTGCAGAAGAAATTGAAGAAGAAGAAACACTATCATTACACGATAAAGAATTAGAATTAATAAAAAAATCGCTTGAACGTCACAGCGGAAAACGTAAATTAGCCGCAGCAGAACTTGGTATTAGCGAGCGTACCTTGTATAGAAAAATTAAACAATACGATTTGTAATTAATCGTTTAATTAAATAAAAATTAACATCATTACGAGGACGAAGGACGTGGTAATCTCATGATTTAAACTAGAATTAAACAGATTGCTACATTTCGACTGCACCAAGTGCAAGCTAAAAAAAGAATCTCAATAACAGTGAATTATAAAGATAGAAAAATGAAAAGATTAAAATATTTTTCTTTATTATTAATCGTAATTGTTAGTGTAATTGGATGCAAAATTCAATATGGCTTTACGCAACCCAGCTCAATTAAAGCAGATACTTTTCAAGTGAATCGCTTTGAGAATGCTTCAATATTATTTGAACCTGGTTTAGATTTACTTTTTCAAAATACCCTTCAAGATTTAATTCAAGATCAAACAAATTATAATCTTGTATCCTCAAATGCAGATTTGATTTATGAAGGTGAAATAACAGATTATAGAATATCGCCAACAACGTCAACATCCGAAAATACTGCTGCTCAAAACAGATTAACAATAAGTGTTAAAGTTAGGTTTTACAATAAAAATAATGAAGAAGATAATGTAGAACAAACGTTCTCATTTTTTTATGATTATGCAGGAAGTACTCAATTAATTGGATCGCTAAAAGCAACTGCACATGAAGAAATTTTTGATCGTCTAACACAAGATATTATTAATGCTACATTGGCAAAGTGGTAATTTTAGTCACAGTTATCAGTTGCAGTCGCAGTTATTTTCGTTTAAATTCAAATCATTTATTACTTTTTTTAACTTTGCGTCTTAGCGACTTTACGCAAAAAAAATATTAAATTTGGCTCAGCCAAAAATGAATCAAACAGATTTTACATACATACTTCAGCACCCACAAGCTATAACGCATCAACAAACTGAGGCTGTAGAATCTATTATTAATGAATATTCATATTTTCAACCCGCTCGTGCTATTTATCTTAAAGGCTTAAAAAACCAAAGTAGTTTTAAATACAATCAAGAACTTAAAACAGCTGCAGCTTACACCACAGATAGAAGTATTTTATTTGATTTTATTACCTCTAAAGATTTTCTTCAAAATGAAGTATCACAATTTATTAAACAAAACGCAGCCAATTTAAACGATATTAATGTTGATGAGCTTGAAGATATTTCGGTTAACGAAAGTGTAGCAGATGATTTCGCTTTAAAGCAACATATAAAAGATACAAAAGGTGTTTTGGATCCTGAATTATTTCAACCTAAAAATAAGCGTCCAAAAAAAGCATTTATTTTAGATGAATCGGGAACTATTGAAAACGTAACCGCTGAAACAAAAACCCAAGAGGCCTCAGCGTCTGATGTTTTAAACCTCGGTAAACCACTTCAATTTGATAAAAAGGAATCGCATTCGTTTAACGAATGGTTAAAACTAACCCGATTTAAGCCCGTAAAAAGAGATAAAAATCAAAATAAGTTAAAAATAAAAATCAATGAAACTGCATTAAAAATAGATGATGAAAAAGTAAAAAAGTTTGAATTAATTGATAAATTCATTACTAAAAATCCAAAAATAAACCCTTTAAAAGCTACAACACCAAAAGGCAATCTTGCAAAAGCACAAATGATACAACCTGAAGCTTTAATGACAGAGACTTTAGCACGTATTTATGTGGAACAAAAAAACTATAAAAGCGCTATTCAATCTTATAAAATTTTAAGTTTGAAATATCCAGAAAAAAGTAGTTTCTTTGCAAACCAAATTAAGGCAATAAAAGAATTACAAGAACATAATAACAAAGAATAATGAGTACGTTTACAATATTTTTAGCACTAATAGTTGTGGTAGCATTTTTACTAATTGTAGTAATTATGGTGCAAAACCCTAAAGGTGGCGGATTATCATCTTCATTTGGAGGTGGAGGCACTCAACAATTAGGTGGTGTAAAGAAAACAACCGATTTTTTAGATAAGAGCACATGGTATCTTGCCACTTTTTTATTGGTATTAATCTTAGCATCTAATGTTGCAATAAATAAAGGAAATGAAAGTTTAGATTCTAAAGTTTTAGATCCAGATGCAACAACATCTCTACCTTTACCAACAGTTCCTACTGATACTGCGAATGATACTGCAACGCCATTAGAAACTAATGAAGAATAGCGTTTAAAAAACTAAAAAAAATGCCAACTTATACAGTTGGCATTTTTTGTTCCTGCAAGTTTGTCAGTTTAAAAGTATTGGCACATTTTTAGTACAACGCTTAAGGCTTAACATAAATTTTCAAATAAAAATATATAACAAATGGCATTAAAAATTAAACCATTAGCAGACCGAGTTCTTATCGAACCAGCTGCTGCTGAAACTAAAACAGCATCAGGAATTATTATTCCAGATAACGCTAAAGAAAAACCACAAAAAGGTAAAGTTGTTGCTGCCGGAAAAGGCACCAAAGATGAACCTATTACTGTAAAAGTTGGCGATACTGTTTTATATGGTAAATATGCAGGAACCGAACTTAAACTTGAAGGTACAGATTATTTAATTATGCGTGAAAGTGATATTTTGGCAATTATTTAATGATTACTTATTGTCATTCCTGCGTAGGCAGGAATCTCATCAAACAAAAACTAGATTAACATTAAAATACTTTCCCGCCTTCGCGAGAATGACAAAAAATATTTAAAAAATGGCAAAAGATATAAAATTTGATATTGACGCACGCGACGGTTTAAAACGTGGTGTGGATGCATTAGCAAATGCAGTAAAAGTAACATTAGGCCCAAAAGGACGAAATGTAATTATTAGTAAAAGTTTTGGTGCACCACAAGTAACAAAAGACGGTGTAACTGTAGCAAAAGAAATTGAACTAGCTGACGAGCACGAGAACATGGGTGCACAAATGGTGAAAGAAGTCGCTTCTAAAACAAACGATTTAGCTGGCGATGGTACAACTACAGCAACCGTTTTAGCACAAGCTATCGTAAAAGAAGGCTTAAAAAACGTAGCTTCTGGAGCAAACCCAATGGATTTAAAACGTGGTATTGATAAAGCTGTTGAAGCGATTGTAAAAGATTTAGAAAAGCAAGCTAAAAAAGTAGGAAACTCTTCTGAAATGATTAAGCAAGTTGCTGCTATTTCTGCAAATAACGATGATACTATTGGTGATTTAATCGCTACTGCTTTTGGAAAAGTTGGTAAAGAAGGTGTCATTACTGTTGAAGAAGCAAAAGGTATGGAAACATACGTTGATGTTGTTGAAGGTATGCAGTTTGACAGAGGGTATTTATCGCCTTACTTTGTAACGGATGCTGATAAAATGATTGCTGATTTAGAAAATCCATACATTTTATTATTCGATAAAAAGATTTCTAATCTAAATGAAATTCTTCCAATATTAGAACCCGTTGCACAATCTGGTCGTCCACTATTAATTATTGCTGAAGATGTTGACGGACAAGCCTTAGCTACTTTAGTAGTAAACAAATTACGTGGTGGACTTAAAATTGCTGCTGTTAAAGCACCTGGTTTTGGTGATAGACGAAAAGCAATGCTTGAAGATATTGCTATATTAACCGGTGGAACTGTAATTTCAGAAGAAAGAGGTTTTACTTTAGAAAATGCTGATTTAACTATGTTAGGTACAGCTGAAACTGTAACCGTTGATAAAGATAACACGACTATAGTAAATGGTGCTGGAAAAGCCTCAGATATTAAAGCGCGAGTAAACCAAATTAAATCGCAAATTGAAACTACAACTAGCGATTATGATAAAGAAAAGCTACAAGAGCGTTTAGCTAAATTAGCTGGAGGTGTTGCAGTACTTTATGTTGGTGCTGCTAGTGAAGTTGAAATGAAAGAGAAAAAAGATCGTGTTGATGATGCTTTACATGCAACCAGAGCAGCCGTAGAAGAAGGCATTGTTGCTGGTGGTGGTGTTGCTTTAGTTAGAGCAAAATCAGTTTTAGAAGAATTAACTGCTGAAAATCTTGATGAAGTTACAGGTATTCAAATTGTAGCACGTGCTATTGAAGCACCATTGCGTACTATTGTTGAGAATGCTGGTGGTGAAGGTTCTGTGGTTATAAATAAAGTTCTTGAAGGTAAAAAAGACTTTGGTTTTGATGCAAAAACTGATCAGTATGTAGATATGCTTAAAGCGGGAATTATCGATCCTAAAAAAGTAACTCGTGTAGCATTAGAAAATGCTGCATCGGTTGCTGGAATGATTTTGACTACAGAGTGTGCTTTAATTGATATTAAAGAAGCAGAAGCTGGACATGGTCATCCTCCAATGGGTGGTGGTATGCCAGGGATGATGTAAATCGATAACCCTAATATTCACTAATAATATTTAAACGCTCCCATAATTATGGGAGCGTTTTTAGTATGTTCCATATCCAAAAAAGTATTCAAATAATTTAAAATATTCAAATAAAAAACTATATTGTTAAAAAGCGATTTCTTTGGCACTTTTTTGTATAAAAATAAATTGTTTAGCTATTATAATATATTGTACTTTTGCGCGCTTTATTTTTTTATATAACTAAAAATCAACCTATTGAAAGAAGAATATCATAAATGGTACTCACCTACCTTGAGTAAAGACATTGAAATGCTCGTTTTTGGGCACGCAGGATATCCTGTCATTCTGTTCCCAACTACAATGGGCAAACACAATGAATGTAAAGACATGCAACTTGTAGAATCTGTAAGATGGTTTGTGGAACAAGGATTGGTGCAAATTTATTGTCCGGATAGTATTAATGAATTAAGCTGGTATAACAAAGGCATTCATCCTTCTCAGCGTGCTAAAAACCATGATTGGTACGATCAGTTTATTATGAATGAACTCGTTAATAAAATTTGTAATGAAAAAAAGCTACATAAGGTAGCTGTTGCAGGACCAAGTTTTGGAGGTTATCAAGCCGCTAATTTTGCATTCAGACATCCCGAAAAAGTGAGCCACATGTTTAGCATGAGTGGGTCTTTTGATATAAAAGATTTTGTTGGTGATTATTATGATGACAATGTGTATTTTAATAACCCGGTAGATTTTTTACCTAATTCTAATCATCCAGATTTATGGAAAATGAAAATTATTCTTGGTGTTGGCGAATGGGATATTTGTTTAGATGCAAATAAAATATTAGCCAAAATACTTAGCGATAAAAACATCCCTTTTTGGTATGATGAACGTAAATGGGCAGAACACGATTGGCCAATTTGGAGACAAATGTTTCCTCACTATTTATCAAAAATATAACTAACTACTAACACCATTTTTATGAAAAAAATCGGAATATTATTCGGACAAGAAAATACTTTTCCACAAGCATTTATTAATCGTGTAAATGAAAAAATCAAAGATCAAGGCATTAAAAACATGATGGCTGAAGCTGTTTCTATTGAAACCGTAGAACAAGCAAAATCTGATGAATACGCAGTAATAATTGATAGAATTTCACAAGATGTACCGTTTTACAGAGCTTATTTAAAAAATGCAGCGATTACTGGTACGGCGGTTATAAATAATCCGTTTTGGTGGAGTGCAGATGAGAAGTTTTTCAACAATGCTTTAGCCGAAAAAGTTGGTGTTCCGGTACCAAAAACTTTTATTTTACCTACATCACATAGACCGCCAGACACAACTGAAAACTCTTTTAGAAACATGAAATTCCCTTTTAATTGGGAAAAAATGTTTAAAACTATTGGGTTTCCAGCATACATGAAACCACATGATGGTGGTGGCTGGAAAAGTGTTTATAAAGTTGAAAGTCCTGAAGATTTATGGGAAAAACATGGTGAAACTGAACATTTAGTCATGATGCTTCAAGAAGAAATAAACTTTACAGAATATTTTAGATGCTATGTTTTAAATACTGATAAAGTTCACATTATGCAATACGAACCTCGAAATCCACATCATTTACGTTATGTTATTGATGGCCCGCCAGTAAAAAAAGAAACTTTAGCATTAGTTGAAAAATATTGCATCAGATTAAACAAAGCATTAGGATACGATTTCAACACTGTAGAGTTTGCTATAAGAGACGGCATTCCATATGCTATCGATTTTTGTAATCCTGCACCAGATGCTGATATCAATTCTGTAGGTCAAGAAAATTTTGATTGGATTGTAGAGAATGCTGCAGATATGGCAATTGAAAAAGCAAAAAAATACAAAAAAGGCAAAATGAATTTAACTTGGGGCACTTTTGTAAAAGACCAAATTACAGGTAAAAAAACACCGCTTAAATAATAGTTGCATATGGATTTTACATTAGGAATAGAAGAAGAATATCAAGTTTTAGACCCTGTAACAAGAGAATTAATTTCTCATGATCAGCAAATTGTAATGGAAGCAGCAAAAGTACTTGATGAGCAAGTAAAAGCCGAAATGCATCAAGCTGTGGTAGAAGTTGGTACTAATATTTGTAAAAATGTTACAGAAGCTAGAACAGAAATTACTTATTTAAGAAAATCTATTTCTGATATAGCAAAAGACTTAGGGTTCAGAATTGGAGCAGCAGGTACACACCCATTCTCGGAATGGCAAAAACAGCTTATCACACCCAATCCTAGATATGATGAAATTGTTAACGAACTTCAAGACACGGCTCGCTCAAATTTAATTTTCGGTTTACATGTACATGTTGGCATTGCAGATAAAGCGCTTGCGCTCCATCTTACCAATGCGATGCGTTATTTTTTACCTCATTTATATGCCTTGTCTACAAACTCACCATTTTGGGAAGGTCGAAATACCGGATTTAAATCGTTTCGATCCAAAATATTTGACAAATTTCCAAGAACAGGAATTCCTGGAGTATTTGATAATTTAACAGATTATGAAAACTATGTCAATCTTTTAATAAAAACGAAATGTATTGATAATCCAAAAAAAATCTGGTGGGATATCAGAATTCATCCTTTTTTCCCAACCTTAGAAGTTCGTATTTGTGATGTCCCAATGACCATAGACGAAACTATAAGCATTGCTGCATTAATTCAAGCCATAGTTGCCAAACTATACAAACTAAAAATGCAAAATTTAAATTTTATTACCTACCACAGAGCTTTAATAAATGAAAATAAATGGCGCGCTGGACGATACGGAATAGATGGGAAAATGATAGATTTTGGAAAAGAATGCGAAGTTGAAACACGCCTTTTACTTGAAGAATTATTATTGTTTGTTGATGATGTTTTAGATGAATTGGACTCTAGAAAAGACGTTGAAAATATTAGAAATATGATGAAAAATGGCACCGGAGCCGACAGACAATTAGCCATTTTTAATGAAACTAATGATTTAACTAAAGTAGTAGATTATATTATGGAGCAAACTATTTTAGGTACAGAATAGAATTATGATAATGCAAAATGAAAAAGTAAAATTAGCGATTTTAGATATGAACAACGACGAGCCTAATCAAGGGTTACGTTGCATTATTGATATTGTAAAATCTTTTAATAAAGAAGTAGATTTTAAAGTTTTTAATGTAAGAGCAAAAAACGAACTACCCGATTTAAACTTTGATATTTATATTTCTAGCGGAGGTCCTGGAAGCCCTTTAGAAGAAGACAAATGGCGCCAACCCTATTTAAACTTAATACAAAACCTTTGGGATTTCAATTTAAATTCTAACAGTCAAAAAAAGCATGTTTTCTTTATTTGTTACTCATTTCAAGTGGTTTGCGATTATTTTGAGTTAGGTGAATTAAAACCTCGAAAAAGCACTTCATTTGGAATTTTACCCGTTCATAAAACAGCTGCTGGTAAAAAAGACATCCTTTTAAATGGATTAAACGACCCATTTTACGCAGTCGATTCTCGTGATTGGCAACTCATTCAACCACGCCTAAAAGTTTTTAAAGAACATGGCGCCTCTATTTTAAGTTTGGAAAAAATACGAACACACGTAGAGTACGAGCGTGCTATTATGGCGGTTCGCTTTTCTGAAGAATTTGTAGGCACACAGTTTCATCCAGAAGCAGACCCAATTGGAATGGCAGCACATTTTTCTGAGGATATTATTAAACAGAAAATAATTATCAATTTTGGTGAAGCTAAATACAATAGGATGATGGACAGGATGGATGATCCTGATAAAATTATTAAAACCTATGCGCAAATTTTACCAACATTTATTAGTACAGCTATAAAACAAAATACCCAACAATTAATTTCATAAAATTGAAATGGTAAAAACCTATAGAGAAGCATTTAATAATGCATTTACAGAAGATACTTATCAAGCTTTGTTGAATGATGTGGTTAAAAAATTTGATTACACACCGAAATTCAAAATTGCCGAAACGCCTATATTTATCCCGAGTTCTTTAAAAGAACGTCTCATTGATGCGTGTAATGACATCATGAAAGTTATAAATCAGCCTAATTTTAAAACATTAACTGAAGGTGCATTTTTTGATGACAAAATGAAAGTGCCCAATGAAGATGAACATTCAAAATTCATTCAGCTTGATTTCGGAATTTGTTTAGATAAAAATGGCAATCCTACACCAAAACTCATTGAGCTTCAAGGGTTTCCATCCTTATATTGTTTTCAGCATTTTATAGGACGTATGTATCGAAAACATTACACTATTCCTGAACATCTTTCCATTCATCCAACTGGTATAACTTCAGCAGAATTTATTGAATTATTACGCACAGAAATTGTTGGAGAAACGAACCCAAAACAAGTTATTCTGTTAGAAATTGAACCAGAAAAACAAGCTACTGCTATCGATTTTTATTGTACTGCGGATTTGTTAGGTATTAAAGTATTATGCATTAGTAAATTGATTAAAAAAGGAAAAAAGCTCTTTTATTTAAATGATGAAGGAAAAGAAATTCAAGTTTTAAAAATTTATAACCGTATTATTTTTGATGAATTGGATCAACGTGATGATTTAAAACGTGAATTTGATTTTAATGATGATGTTGATGTTCAATGGATTGGTCATCCGAATTGGTTTTTCAGAATTAGTAAATTCACCATGCCTTTATTAAAAGGTGATTATGTTCCAAAATCGTTTTATTTAAATAAACTAGAAAGTATTCCTGAAGATTTAGAAAACTATGTTTTAAAACCATTGTATTCTTTTGCAGGTGCTGGTGTAAAAATACATGTTACTCGAGATATGATTGACGCTATTAAAAATAAGTCAAACTATTTACTTCAAGAAAAAGTAGCTTACCACCCAATAATAGAAACTTTAGATGAACCCGCGAAATGCGAAATTCGTATGATGCTTTTACATTGTAAAAAAGACAATAAGACAAAAATAGTAAGCAATCTTATGCGATTAAGCAAAGGCGAAATGATTGGTGTTAAATACAATAAAGATAAAACTTGGGTTGGTGGTAGTACTGGTTTTTTTGAAATATAAATACTAATTAATTTATCTCAATTTATCTGGAGCTGGCGAACTTGCATGAAACTCATTGGCTATTCGCTGTGTATATTTATCTAATAATTCTAGAATACGCTCACTCGAATCTGAAACCACAATAAATCCTATATGCCATTGTTTATGCATTCGCCAAACAATTTCTTCATCAGTAAAACTAGAAGTATCTGGATATTCATATCGACTTAACGACACCACGATTCCAGCATATTTATCATTGATTTTTGGCAATACATAAGTTTGCTGTTTTAATTGATCCGATTCAATTTTTGCCCATTCACTCCATAAATTAACTCCAGATGCAAAGGCAACCATTTCAGCTAAATTAGCGCCACCCACACGTGATGATGTTTCAAGAAAAAACAATTCGCCTGTAGCTTTAGAAGCAATAAACTCGGTATGCGATGCTCCAAACTGCATCCCAAAAGCTTTCATAACCTCAGCATTCATTTTACTTAGTGCTTTTTCAACTATATCACCAAGTTTACAAGTCGCAGATCTAAATATCCCGCCACCATGAGCAACCTCAAAAGGGGTGTCTAAATATTTGCTAACACGGGAAAAAACGACTTTGCCATTAACATTTAATCCATCAACATGATACACATCGCCTGGAGCAAATTTTTCAACTAAAAAATTATCACGCTCATCTCCTAAACTATGCACTATTTCCCAGAGCTCGTCTTTAGAATGTATTTTTTTTATACCAGCTGCTGAAGCTTCAGATCTCGGTTTTAATAACCATGGCGGACTTACATTATCTGCATAATTATTAATAGCATTATCATTAAACAGTGACGTAAATTCTGGTACATTAACGCCTTCATTTTTTGCCTTAACACGCATTGCTAATTTATCTCTAAAAAAACGCGAAGTGGTGCTACCCATTCCGGGCATTCTGAAATGCTCACGAATTGCAGCCACATGTTCAACATCAAAATCATCTAACGCTACAAAACGGTCAAACTTAATGCCTCTATATTTAAAGGCTAACCCTTTAATAATATCGTTTGTATTCCAGTTTTCTATATAAAAAGTATCCTCTATCGATTCCCACGGCCAATTTTCATGCTCTAACTTTTTCATGGTTAGTAAATACACATTATTCCCTTCAGCTTTACAGCGTTTTATAAAATCTTCACCTTTAAAATAAGTGGAAATACATATAAAATTGAGTGGTTGTTTTGACATGATTTTCTAGTTTAAAGACTTTATATAATTGGTAATTAATTGTACCCCAAAACCTGAAGCACTTTTCATTTTTGAATATGGTGAATCTCCAAAAGAAACACCAGCTATATCCAAATGCATCCAGCTTTCGTGAGACTCAGTAAAAGCTTCTAAGAATTTTGCTGCATTTATTGCTCCAGCAATTGGTTTACCGCTAAAGTTACGTAAATCAGCGATATCTGAGTGTAAATCAGATTCATAATCTTCAAATAATGGCAGTTGCCAAACACGTTCGTTGGTTTTAAAACCTAAATCTGACATCGTTTTTGCCATATCAATATTATTGGTAAACAACCCCGCAGCAGTAAAACCTAAAGTTCTCACTACACTACCTGTTAAGGTTGCTAAATCGATAATTTTTTCTGGTTGAAATTCCTTAATTAAATAACTTAATCCATCTGCTAAAACGAGACGTCCTTCCGCATCGGTATCAATAATTTCAATGGTTTTCCCAGAATACGAATTAATCACATCTCCTGGTCTGTAGCTGTTTTTATCAACTGCATTTTCTGCCGAAGCGACAATACCAACAAGGTTCACATTAAGTTTTAATTTAGCTACCAATTCCACAACGCCTAAAACAACGGCTGCACCGCCCATATCACTTTTCATGTAGTGTAAATTGGTTGAAGGTTTTATGGAAAGCCCACCCGAATCGAATGTAATCCCTTTACCAACCAAACCAATATCTATTTTAGTATTGGGTTTAGCAATATACTCTGTAACTATAACAACTGGCGGATTAACACTGCCTTTACCAACAGCAATTACGGCATCAAAACCTTGCTTTTTTAGTTCATCTTGATGTAAAACGGTACATTTATAATGGTGTTTTTTAGCTGATTTGTTTGCCCATTCTCCCAGATATTCTGGTGTTTTATAGTTTGCTGGCGCATCTACTAATGCTTTTATTTCATTGGTAGTTTCACCAGTATATTTACCTTCATTTAATAGATTTTCGATATCTTTTTTCGAAATGAAACTAACCTCAAAATCCGCTTGTTCTTTTTGCTCAGATTTAAACTGTCCGATTTCATAATTTGACAATTCTAAACCAATGGCTGCTTGTTTAATGGCGTCATCAGAAAGTAATTCAGCATACACTTGTATACTTTTTACCCAATTCTTTTTGGTATCAAAAGCTAATTTCCTAAAAGCTTCTTCTGTTTTTATGGCATCTTTTTCTTGGCCTAATCCTAAAAGATATATTCTATTTCCTGTTGCTCCGTAAACGAGTTGATACGTTGAAAATTCACCTTCAAAATCGAAATTTTTAAAAGTAGTAAATTCTGCTACGTGTTTCAGGTTTCCTTTTTTACAAGGAATAATAATATCTTTAGTTTTATCTAAATTCTGGATGTGTTTATATCTCATGATTGTTTGTTAAAAAAAAGCCATTTTATCGCTTCAGGAAATTCCTCTCGCCAATGCACTTCAGAATGGTTACCCAATTCATTTACTGAAAAATGAAAATCTATATTATGCCCTTTTACCATTTTATTCCTAATGATGGTTTCCATTTGTCTGGCATTGGGTAAATGCTCAACACTTTCTTGTCCGCCAGCATATAAATAAATTCTAGATTCGTCTAATGGTGTAAATGTTTTAATATTATTAAAAATCATTCTTGAAATCCATAAACTAGGTGAAAAAATCATCATTTTTCCAAAAACTCTTGGATTTGATAATCCTGCGTGTAAACTTATTAAGCCGCCCATAGAACTTCCACCTATTCCTGTATGATCAAAATCAGTTAGCGTACGATAATGATTGTTAATGTAGGGAATTAATTTTTCAATCATGAATTGAATATAAAAAACGCCTTTTCCTTTACCAAAACGCGGATGATAATAAGGAAGATATTCAATAATACGCTCTTTCTCGCCGTGGTCTATAGCAATAATTATAAGATCTTTAAGCCCTTCTTCGGCTAATTTTGCCATCGATTTATCAATAGCCCAATCTCCATACTCAGCTAATGGATTAAATAAATTTTGCCCATCTTGAAGATATAAAACTGGATATTTTTTATCAGTTTCATAATAATCATGTGGTAATAATGCCGAAATTTTTCTGGTGGCTTTTAAGTGTGGTATTTCGTAAGCCTCTTCAATTACTTCAATTATAGGCTCAAACTCTGTCATTGTCATTTACATAAATTAAAAAAACGAAATTACATTTTTAAGTAGATAAATGCTATAAAAGTTTATATAGATATTAACATAAAATTAATTTAATTATACCAGACAGCATAGCGTTGTCTTCGTAATTCTAAGGCTAGTGTTTCTTCCTTTTTAAGGGCTTCTTCTCGTGAATTAATTGCCCCGATATGGTTGTACAAACTGGGTCTTAAATAGGAACCATATTTCTGAACAATATTGGAAGATATTTTATACCCTTTTTTATTTCTGTAACCTGTTTTATGTTGAATAAAGCGTTCTTTTGGTGTTTTACTTGTCATGCCCACATACAAACATTGTAACACGCCATTAAATTGCGGATTTGCAGCTCTAAACTTAGCATTTTCAGTAAATACACGTTTAGATAATTCTATAACATAAATACGATATTGTGTTTTGGGCATGTTTACTTACAGATTTAATGACTACTAATTTCGGTTTTATTTATTTGTCATGGTCGTTAACAATCTCAGCATCAATATATTTACAACATGGATGTACCGTGGCATAAGCGTCATCTGTTGCTTTTAGAGTTTTTATATCATGACTAACAGCTGCTATATTGGGTTGTATAGAATCTAAATTTGTTTTGCGTCCGTCAAAAATTAATTTCAATTCGTGAGTTTTTACATCCCAAATCGCAGGTTTAATACCTTTTATATTTAAACTCGCTTTTTCTTATTCTTGTTTTACACATCATGCAAACACCATCAACTTCCAATGATGTTTTGGCATTTTTGTATTGAGCAAAGGTAGTTGTTCCTAATAAAAAAAAATTTAAAACCAACTATCCTCGAGGCAGTTCCGATAGCTATCGGGATCGAGGAATTCTTTTCGATTAAATGGTTAACAATTAGCTTTTTAATTTATGGTAGTAAAACGCTGGTAATAATAGAATTAAAATGATAGGCTGAATTAAAAATCTGCGAATATTAAAAAATAAATAATAATCTTCTTGTTTTGGATTTATAACAAAATACAAATACACTAAAATTAAAATAAAGTAAGCCACAGCATAAATTAAAACTGAAAACTTAATAATGCTTTTATCTTTAAAAAATACATACAAAATACTTAACGAAATAACAGTATTTAAAACAAAACGCAATGTTGTAAACGCTGTTACTTTTAAAACTTCACGTCTGGGGCTATCTATGTATAAATAGTCGTTTTCAAAAAACGTTAAATACGGGTCATAAAACAATTCGCTTTCAAAAAACCTTATTAAAACCAACAGGCTAAATAGAAAAAAAAGCAATATGTATTTAGCTGCTTTATGCATCTTTCGTGTTTAATTTAGAAAAACGATTTACCCAAAAAATCCATAATAAAAATACCATACCATAAATAATGCCTGGGAATACTACTTTATGTAAAACCTCAGAATACTCTGGGTAGTGATACAAACCTAAACTCAAAAGAACAATACGAAACAGATTTACTACATAAATTAAAACACTACCAGCAAGGATGTAAAAAAAAGTAGTTTTCAATTTTCCAGAAAAGGCTACAATAAAAGACAAAAATAATATGATAACACTTATAGAATTACAGCCTTCAATAATTCGTGCTGTAAAGTTTCCGTTTAAAAAAAGTTTCATGGAAGGTTCATCGGAATGTGCTAAAACTTCAGCACTATAACCCAAAACATTTAATATATTTTCGGTTTGTTTTGCGACTAAATTCGTTATATAATCTGGGTAAAACTTTGAGCCATCAGAGTATTGCAAGTAAAACTTATATAATAAAGAACATACGGTATATACCAACAAAAATGTAAGTGTAAATTTTATTACCGCCTTGTATTTTACAAAAAGTGCCTTCACTCAAAAAATTAAATAAAATCTGGATACCGAAATTACAGCTTTTTAAATACTTTTACCAAAACTTTTCATTTTATGATTTTTGAAAACCTAAAACCACAAGTAGAATCTATTATTTCTAACACCAATATTGACAAAAAAGACCAACTTTTAAAAGTTTGTGAATTGCTTGAAACTCATATTAGCTATTATAATTGGGTTGGTTTTTATTTTAGAAATGGGAACAAAGAAGAACTAATTTTAGGGCCTTATGTTGGCGCACCAACAGACCATACGGTTATTCCTTTTGGAAAAGGTATTTGCGGACAAGTGGCTTTAAGTAATCAAAACTTTGTTGTGCCAGATGTAACTGCACAAGACAATTATATTGCCTGTAGCCTTACTGTAAAAGCAGAAATAGTAGTTCCAATTTTTGTAGATGGTAAAAATATAGGGCAAATTGACATTGACTCTAATACTCCTGACCCATTTACCGAAGCTGACGAACGTTTTTTAGAGTTTGTTTGTGCTAAAGTTGCTGAAATTTTATAGTTGTTAACAACTTCGCTTTTTAGTTGAAAAATCATCCGTTTTTCAAACTATTTCAACATACTAATTTTAAAGTAAATAAGTACTTTTGCCTTTTAGAATAAATCTGTGCAAAAGCATTCAAAAATTTAAATCAACACCACACTAATGAGCAACAAAAAAACCATTAAATCTGCGTTAATATCAGTTTTCAGTAAAGACGGATTAGAACCTATTGTCAAAAAATTAAACGACCAAGGTGTAACCATATACTCTACTGGTGGAACTGAAAAATTTATAAAAGATTTAGGCATTGATGTTGTCCCTGTTGAAGATGTGACATCTTACCCATCTATTCTTGGTGGTCGTGTAAAAACATTGCATCCAAAAGTATTTGGCGGTATTTTAAACCGTCAAAATCACGAAGGTGATATTGCCGAATTAATTGAATATGAGATTCCGCAAATTGATGCCGTAATTGTTGATTTATATCCGTTTGAAAAAACAGTTGCTTCTGGCGCTAGCAATCAAGATATTATTGAAAAAATAGATATTGGTGGTATTTCATTAATTCGTGCGGCTGCTAAAAATTATGCTGATGTTATTTGTGTGTCTTCAGTTGATAATTATGTAGAATTTTTAGAATTAATATCTAAAAATAACGGCACTATTTCTGAGGAAGATAGAAAACGTTTCGCTGGAAAAGCTTTTAATGTTTCTTCGCATTACGATACTGCCATTTTTAATTACTTCAACAAAAATCATGAAGAAGCTGTTTTAAAAATTAGTGAAACCAACGGAAAGGTTTTACGGTACGGAGAAAACCCACACCAAAAAGGTTTTTTCTTTGGAGATTTTGATGAATTATTCAATAAACTTCATGGAAAAGAATTAAGTTATAATAACCTTTTAGATGTTGATGCCGCAGTAAATTTAATGCTAGAGTTTAAAAATGACGCACCAACATTTGCTATTTTAAAACACAATAATGCTTGTGGTTTAGCGCAGCGGGAAACGCTTCATCAAGCTTACGTTGATGCATTAGCTGGCGATCCAGTTTCTGCTTTTGGTGGTGTTTTAATTAGTAATAAAGAAATTGATTTAGCTACCGCCGAAGAGATTCATAAGTTATTTTGTGAAGTGGTTATTGCGCCTTCTTTCTCTAATGAAGCTTTAGAACTCTTGAAAGGCAAAAAAAATAGGATTTTATTAATTCTTCACGATATTCCGTTTCCAGAAACAACTGTTAGAAGTTGTTTAAATGGAGTTTTAGTTCAAGATAGAAACAATATTACAGATTCTGTTGAAGGTTTAAAAAATGTAACTAATACTACACCTACAACTAACGAAATTGACGATTTAATTTTTGCTTCAAAAATTTGCAAGCACACAAAATCTAATACCATAGTTTTAGCAAAAAACAAACAGCTGTATGCTAGCGGAACTGGGCAAACCAGTCGTGTGGATGCTTTACAACAAGCTATTCATAAAGCGCAATCGTTTAATTTTGATTTAAAAGGTGCTGCTATGGCGAGTGATGCCTTTTTTCCGTTTCCCGATTGTGTAGAGATTGCAAAAAATGCTGGTATAACAGCCGTAATTCAACCAGGCGGTTCAATAAAAGATCAATTGAGTATTGATTATTGTAATGAAAACAATGTAGCCATGGTAATGACGGGCACAAGACACTTTAAGCATTAACAGCACATTTAATACGTTAAACACCGATAAAAAGTTTAAAATAAAAAGATACTTTATTTTAATATAATTTTGAACACCCATAAACCACATATATTTATTAACTTTTATTACATTTACGGGATTCATTTTCAAACCAATTAAAATCATTAATAGCACATGGGATTTTTCGACTTCCTAACCGAAGAAATTGCAATAGATTTAGGTACTGCAAATACACTTATTATTCATAACGACAAGGTTGTTGTTGATGCACCTTCTATAGTCGCCCGAGATAGAATTTCTGGTAAAATTATTGCCGTTGGGCAAGAGGCTAGCTTAATGCAAGGAAAAACTCATGAGAATATTAAAACCATCCGCCCTTTAAAAGATGGTGTAATTGCTGATTTTGATGCATCTGAGCAGATGATAAGTATGTTTATTAAAAACATACCTGCGCTAAAAAAGAAGTTTTTTACACCAGCTTTACGTATGGTTATTTGTATTCCTTCAGGGATTACTGAAGTTGAAATGCGTGCAGTAAAAGAAAGTGCTGAACGTGTAAATGGAAAAGAAGTTTACTTAATACATGAACCCATGGCTGCTGCTATTGGTATTGGTGTAGATATTATGCAACCAAAAGGGAATATGGTTGTTGATATAGGTGGAGGAACAACTGAAATTGCTGTTATAGCTTTAGGAGGTATTGTTTGCGACAAATCAGTTAAAATTGCAGGTGATGTTTTCACTAATGATATTGTGTACTACATGCGCACACAACACAACTTATATGTTGGCGAGCGAACAGCAGAAAAAATAAAAATACAAATTGGTGCTGCAACTGAAGATTTAGAATTGCCTCCAGAAGATATGAGCGTTCAAGGTAGAGATTTACTTACCGGAAAACCAAAACAGGTTTCTATATCGTATAGAGAAATAGCCAAAGCTTTAGACAAATCTATTTTGCGTATTGAAGATGCCGTTATGGAAACCCTAGGGCAAACACCTCCAGAATTAGCTGCCGATATTTACAACACTGGAATTTATTTAGCAGGTGGCGGCTCTATGCTTCGTGGTTTAGATAAGCGTTTATCTCAAAAAACAGATTTACCTGTTTATATTGCTGAAGATCCTTTGCGTGCTGTAGTTAGAGGTACTGGCATTACACTTAAAAACTTACCAAAATACAAAAGTGTATTGATAAAGTAAAAGGACAAATTAGGTAAATAACCCATGCAACAAATTATTAATTTTATAATAAGAAACAAAACGTTTTTGTTATTCTTGTTGCTGTTTTCTATTTCTATAATTTTCACTATTCAATCGCATTCGTATCATAAAAGTAAGTTTATAAATTCGGCTAATTTTTTAACAGGCGGAATTTACAATACGGTAAATAATGTTTCTGGGTATTTCGATTTGAAATCTCAAAATCAAATTCTATCTGAAGAAAATAATCGATTAAAATCACTTTTATATAACGCTGAAAACAATAACGATTCTACTTATATTGATAGTGTAACTTTCATAAACCAGTATAGATTTACATCAGCTAATATAATACGGAATTCGTTTTCGGCAACAGACAACATGCTACTAATAAATAAAGGCAAAAATGATAGTATAAAAGAAGATTTTGGAGTTATTACAAGTAAGGGGCTTTTAGGTATTATTAATAAAACAAGTAATAATTATGCAACTGTAATTTCTATTTTAAATACCACGAGCAATATTAGTGCTAAGTTGAAAAAATCAAATCATTACGGCTCACTAACTTGGAATGGCAAAGACCCTAACATAACGCAACTTGTTGATATACCAAAGGTTGCAAATGTTAAAATTGGAGACACTATAGTAACCTCTGGCTTATCTTCAATTTTCCCCAAAGGTATTTATGTAGGAACCATTGAAGATTTTAAACTTGATGATGCTGAAAATTATTATGAAATTAATGTGAAATTATTTAACGATATGACCAGCGTTGAACATGTTTATATTATAGAAAACATTGATGCTAAAGAAATCAATAATTTGTTAATACCAAACTAAATGAATACTGCTATTTCTATAAATATCATACGTTTTTTAGTTTTAGTGCTATTTCAAGTATTGATAGGTAATCATATTAACTTTTTAGGGTACATTAACCCATATATTTACATTCTTTTTATTATTCTTTATCCAACAAAAAACAATAGAGCTTTATTTATTTTTCTTAGTTTTCTATTGGGTTTATCAATTGATTTATTTTCTGATTCTGGTGGTATTCATGCCGCTGCTTCGGTATTTATTGCATTTATAAGACCATTATTACTCAGGTCTTCTTTTGGTGTTCAATATGAAAATTATGCAATTAAATTTGATAATGTAGAATTTGGTGCAAAACTAAGTTACATCACATTTTTAACTTTAATCCATCACATAATTCTATTTTATTTAGAAATATTTAGCATTTCTAAGATACTTTTAGTGCTTCAAAAAACGTTATTCTCAAGTATATTTACTATTTTATTGTGCGTATTAATAACTATAATTTTTAGTAGAAAAACCAAATGAGACAATTTTTACTTTTTTTTTCAATAATTCTTGTAGGTCTAGTTTTTTTATCAAGACTCTTTTATCTGCAAGTTTACGATACAAACAACTACAGTTTATTAGAAGATAATGCCATCAGAAAAGTTTATGATTACCCCAAAAGAGGCTTTGTTTACGATAGAAACGGGGAGCTTCTAGTTGCCAATCAACCATCATATGATGTCATGGTAATTCCTAGAGAAGTAAAGCCATTAGATACCATAGAATTTTGTAAATTGTTAAAAATCAGCAAAGATCAATTTATTAGTAAATTAAATAAAGCTTATCATTATTCTCCTAGATTGCCATCGCCATTTGTACCGCAGCTTTCAAAAAAAGACTACGCTGTTTTACAAGAAAAAATGCGAAAGTTTGAGGGCTTTTACATTCAAAAACGTTCATTAAGATATTACCAAACAACAATAGGGGCAAATGTTTTAGGCGATATTGGCGAGGTAAACAATGGTGATATAAGTAAAGACCCCTATTACAAAATGGGTGATTTAAAAGGCAAACAAGGTATTGAGGCTTCTTACGAAAAAACGTTACGCGGTGTAAAAGGCATTAAGCGTATTCTTAGAGATCGATTTAATCGAAATATTGGCTCTTTCAAAGAAGGTAAATATGACACCATACCTGAACAAGGCAAAGATATTACCATAACCATTGATGCAAAATTGCAAGCCTATGGTGAATTGCTAATGAAAAACAAACGTGGTGGTATTATCGCTATCGAGCCTTCAACAGGAGAAATATTAGCTATGATTTCTGCACCAACTTACGACCCAAATATTTTGGTAGGAAGAGACCGCTCAAAAAATTTTACAACACTTTATTATGACACCATAGCTAAACCATTATTTGATAGAAGTTTGAAAGCGCAATATCCACCAGGATCACCTTTTAAAGTTTTGAATGCACTTATAGGGTTACAGGAAAACGTTGTGACCACCGATGAAAAATTTGGTTGTCGAATGGGATATTATTTAGGCAGTAGAAAGCTTACAGGTTGTCATCATCATAAGACCCCGCTAAGCATGAATGGTGGTATTGCACTATCGTGTAATGCTTATTTTGTAAATGTTTATAGAAGAATTATTGAAAAATATGACAAGCCTCATGACGGTATGGATGTGTGGAGTAATCATATTAAAAGTTTCGGTTTAGGAAATTATTTGGGCTACGATTTAAAAATTGGAAACAAAGGACGTATTCCTGATGGTGATTTTTACGATAAGTGGTATGGAAAAAATAAGTGGGCTTCAACCTATAACATCTCTAATGCTATTGGGCAAGGCGAAGTAGAAGCTACTCCTATTCAATTAGCAAATATGGTTGCAGCGATAGGAAATAGGGGTTATTTTTATACACCTCATATTATAAAATCTATTGAAGGCGAGACTATTGATAAAAATTATACAACGCCAAAATATACCACGATTGACAAAGAACATTTTGAACCTGTAGTACAAGGCATGTTTGATGTTTTCAACAATGGTACAGCTGCATCATTGAGAGTAAAAGATATCGAAATATGTGGTAAAACAGGAACTGCGGAAAATTTTATGAAAATTGATAGCTTAACAACACAATTAACAGACCACTCTATATTTGTTGCTTTTGCTCCAAAAGATAACCCTAAAATTGCCGTTGCAGTTTTTGTAGAAAACGGCTATTGGGGTAGTCGATTTGCTGGTAAAATTACCAGTTTAATAATTGAAAAATACCTAAAAGGAACAATAACAAGAACAGATTTAGAAGATTGGCTTTTAAAACACAGTTTGGAAAATGAATACGCAAAACCTTATTCTGGCGAACCCTTTTATATTAATGATAAAACCACTTTACAAACTGTTGAAGACAAAGAATATTTACAATTAAAAGCGCTCTTAAACAAAATGAATACTGAAAATTAATGTTAAGAGAGTCACACAAACATTTTCGGTTTGATTGGATAACTATTGTTCTTTTTCTTCTTATAGTTGGTTTTGGGTGGTTAAATATTTTATCGGCTTCTCATTCTGGTTATGACATTAATTATTTTGATTTATCACAACCTTTTGGAAAACAACTTGTTTTTATTTTTTTAACCTTTGGTTTAATTATAGTGTTATTAGCTATAGATACCAAATTTTATGAACGCTTTTCTAGTGTTATTTACATCGTATCTATGCTATCGCTTTTGGGCCTTTTTATATTCGGTAAAAACGTAAATGGTGCTACATCTTGGTATGCTATTGGCGGTATGACTTTACAACCCAGTGAGTTTGCTAAAGCTGCGACTGCACTGGCGGTAGCCAAAAACATAAGCGACTTAAATACGAATATTAAAAACTTTAAAGATCAAATACAAACGTTCATCATCATCATTCTACCAGCTATTTTGGTATTACTCCAAAATGACACTGGTAGTACAATAGTTTACGGCGCATTCTTTTTTGTTTTGTACAGAGAAGGGCTACCAAAATATTATCTATATATTGGAGTTTCCGTTATTTTATTATCTGGTTTGTCTTTAAAATTTGGAGTCATAATCACATCTATACTTGCGATTTTAATCATGACTGCATTTCATTTTTTGAGCAAGAAAAAACTAAAAATTTTCCAATCTATATTTATCTTAATAGTAGCCATTGGAATTACTTTTACAGTAAAAATATTTTATGAAAGTATATTACAACCACACCAACAAGATAGGATAAGTCTATGGTTGCGTTTAGAAAAAAATCCTGAAAAATTAGAGCAAATGAAAAAAACATTTGCCTATAATTTAAACGAATCTGAAAAGGCAATAAGCTCTGGTGGTTTTACAGGAAAAGGCTTTATGGAAGGCACCCGTACTACAGGGAAATTTGTACCAGCACAACACACTGATTATATTTTTAGTACCGTGGGCGAAGAGTGGGGCTTTTTGGGAAGCGCTTTTGTAATAGTTCTTTTTGTGCTGCTTTTACTTAGAATATTACATTTAGCCGAATTGCAAAAATCGCAATTTAGTCGAGTTTATGGCTACAGTGTTGCCGCTATTATATTTATTCATTTTTTAATAAATATTGGTATGGTAATGGGCTTAATTCCAACCATCGGTATTCCTTTACCATTATTTAGCTATGGCGGCTCTGGACTATGGGCATTCACTATTTTAATCTTTATTTTCATTAAATTAGATTCAAATCGAATCAACGAATGGTAGTACATAACGAGCTTTTAATTATTTCTATCAGATGAAAAAAACAGTTCTTATCATTTTTGCTTCTTTTATAATTTCAAACTGTTCTAGTACAAAAAACATCCGTAATAGTTCATTTTCAAAAGAAGAGAGCCAATTAGTTTTAAGTGCTAATAGTCTAGTGCCTATGCGCGTTTTTAAAATTACCAACAAAAAAGATTCACTTGTATTACGAACAAAAAGCAGTTATGTAAAAGCAAACCCAAATGATGTGGTTTTACAACAATTTGTTAAACGGCTTTATGCTACAGTTAGAGATAGTATGTCTTTGGGTGTTGGTATTGCAGCACCTCAAGTTGGTGTTTTAAAAAATATTATTTGGGTACAACGTTTTGATAAAGAAAACGTACCCTTTGAAGTGTACTTAAACCCAAAAATTGTAAAATACTCAAAAGAAAAACAAACTGTTAAAGAAGGTTGTTTATCTATACCCAATAGATCTGACACCTTAAATAGTAGAGCGTTTACTATTAACATAGAATATGACACCATGCTAGCTGAACATAAAACTGAAACTATTGAAGGATTTACATCAGTTATATTTCAGCATGAAATAGATCATTTAAATGGTATTTTATATTTAGATCATTTAAAAAAAGAGGTTCGTGATGCTAAAAAGTAAATAGTCTTAAAAAAACTCTCGATACTGCATCACCCTAAAATCAAACGTGTTAAATTTTGGGCTTTTAGCTTTAAGTTGCTGGTAAAGCGGTATTCTACTTATTGAAATATTGGCAGCTCCAGAGCTTGATGTTAGTGACACGGTTTTTATTGTTCTTTTCACCTCATGAGATTGTATAATTTTACTCGCAATTACAGGTAATTGGAATTGATGAATTCTTGGAACTTCGTTTGAAACCAAATCCAATTTTAAATTATAGGTTTTTAAATGTTTTCTAAAAAAATATTCAGGGCCGTTTTTACTATTTCCGCCTGTAAATAATAAAGTATTTATATTCGGGAACTGGTTTAAATAATCTATGATATCTCTAAGTTTTACGTTATTCATTCCTAAATCGGAGGCATCAATTTTACTACGCTCACAACTTGCTACAATATCGCAAACACCAATTTTACTTTGAATTAAAAACTGCTTTCTTTCTTCAATGGCTTCTTCTGAATTATCATAGCGGAAGTTCAAACCATGAATTTTATCTATAAATAACCAAAGCGAATTATAATAACTTCCATAACAAAAATTAACATCCTTTTCTAAAAGTTCTCCAACTGAAAAACGTGGTGGTGGCAATGTGCCTACAATTAATTTTGTAGTTTCTTTTGTAATAAATGGTTTATATGGATGTTTATGTTTAAACATGTTTTACTTGATTTTTAAGCTAAAATTCAGTATTTTAACTGAAAGATAAAAGTAAATTATTTATTATGGGAAAAGGAGATAAAAAAACAAAACGAGGAAAAATAAATAGAGGTACTTTTGGAGCACGACGCCCTAGAATTAAAAAGAAACCATCCATAGAAAGCAAAATAAGTATAGGCAACAAGGCCAAAGCGAAGCAGTAGATTTATTTATTTTCAGATAATAATTTTTCAGCTTCAATAAAAGTTAAACGATACAAACGTCTATTTGGTTTTGTCATGTGCTCATATTCATCACAAATATCTTGTAATATTTCTGTGCCATCTGCTTTATTTTCTCTGCTCGACAAAAACTTAGCCAATACTAGGCGCTCTTCGTAAAAAGAATAACGTGTATCTATTTGTCTTAAATTAATTTCGGCAGCTTCAAAATCACCTAACTTCTCTAAAGCTAATCCGTATAAAAACTGTGTTTTAGATTTTTTAAATTCTGGTTTATCTTTTACTTTTTCAGCATATAAAATCGAATTCTTATAATCTTCAAGAGCAGAATATGTTTCTACCAACTTACTAATTACATAAAAGTTATTTTGCGATACATCATCCAAAGCTTCTAAATAATGTATTAATGCATTATTATAATCTTTAATTTCAAGATAAGCATCTGCTAAATTAACTCTGTTTTGATAAGATTCTGAAAACTGAAGTTGCTTTTCTAAATCGGTAATTTTTTTCGTTGGATTTATAATGTGATTGAATTCATTAGTTATTTTTTCAGCATCTTGTTTATTATACACTTGAGTTACCAAATAAATAATACAACCAATTAGAGGAACAAAAAATATTAAAAACGCCCAATAATAGGAGTTTCTGTTTTTATACATGTGGTATAAACAATAGGCTTGAAAAGCTATGATGAGATAGTAATACATAATTACCTTATAAAAACTAAATCGTTGGGTTTTGACATGGGTTCGCTAAAGTTATACCCGCCGTAATTAAAACCTTTTAAATCGTCCATAGATTTGGCATTTGTATCAACAACATATCGTGCCATTAAACCGCGAGCTTCTTTGGCAAAAAATGAAATTATTTTATATTTACCGTTTTTAAAATCTTTAAAATTTGCAGTAATTACTGGTACTTTTAATGCTTTAGTATCAACTGCTTTAAAATACTCGTTACTAGCTAAGTTTAAAAATAACTCATCATCTTCTAATTCTTCATTTAAAGCTATTGTGATGTCTTTTTTCCAGAATTCATAAAGATTTTTTTTTCTACCAACGGGTAATTTCGTTCCCATTTCTAAACGATACGGCTGAATTAAATCGGTTGGTTTTAACACACCGTATAAACCCGATAAAATACGAACGGTATTTTGCAATGTTTCAATTTTTTCCTGTGGAATGGTGTAAGCATCCAAGCCTCTGTATACATCGCCATTAAACGCATAAACAGCTGGTCGTGCATTTTCTGGAGTAAAAGGCACTTCCCAATCTTGATTGCGTTGATGATTTAATTGTCCTAAAGCATCAGAAATACTCATGAGTTTTGATAAGCCTTTTGCTGATTTTGTTTTAAGCAGTTTATTTAAACGTTCCGATTGTTTTAAAAACTGTGCTTCTGTATATTGAGCCGTTGGTAATGGGCTTTCAAAATTGAGTGACTTTGCTGGTGATAATACTAATTTCATGAATAATACTATTTTTTGTCATTCCCGCGAAGGCGGAAATCTCATATTTCTTTTATTTTCAAATTTACGATTACTAATTTACTTTAGAAATTTAAGATTAGAATTATTTGTGATGAGATTATAAATGGAATTGATGTTGAAATTTAAAAAACTTGACTTTGTAAAAAATTTCACCTAATTTCGTTTAACAGCTGATATAAAATATTAAAACGATTTCATGTCATTAAGGCATTACCTTTAATTGAAAATGAGTATAGTTAAACTTCTTTATAAAATCTTAGGAATCAAACCAAATATGGGAAATGGGTCAGAATTAGACTTATTGTCTATAGGGCAGTTATGCTCAGTTTGCAGCAGACCTGCTGCAAAAATTGAAATTATTAGAGATAAAAACACTTCTGAACAAAGATGGAATCTAATATATTCAGGACCTGGTGGTAGTAATGGAAACGGTGATTTAATTAGTGAAGAAAGGAAAGAAAACCTCCTAACTCTATTCAAAAAGCCTTACAATTTACAAGAAATAAAAAAAGAGTTTTATGATATGGCTGGTTGTTGTTTGAAATGCGAAAAATTCTATTGTTCAACTCATTGGAATATTAGTGCAACAGGATACGGAAAATGTCCTGAAGGGCATGGACAATCATTAGACCCTCATTATTGAAGCAGGAAAAAATAGAAACTAAAGGTAACACGGTGTCTATAATTAATTGCTTGAGGCTGTGTGTACTCGGAAAATCCTTCGGATTTCCCTAACGTTCGGTTTCCTTTTACTAAATTAACCTGTAGCCATATTTCAGGACAAGACACTTCTAAAAATCACTCCAATTCCTGATGCTTCGAATAGGTTTTCCACTTTTCAATACACTGTTTCATATCATCTGGAACTGGCGTTTCAAAACTCATAAACTTTCCCGTTTTTGGGTGTACAAAGCCTAAGGTTTTAGCGTGTAAGGCTTGCCGTGGTAAAACTTTAAAACAATTATCTACAAACTGTTTATATTTAGTAAATGTGGTACCTTTTAAAACACGTTCGCCACCGTAGCGCTCATCGTTAAACAAGGTATGCCCTATATGTTTCATGTGCACGCGTATTTGGTGCGTGCGACCTGTTTCAAGTTTACAAGACACTAAAGTGACGTAACCCAAACGCTCTAAAACTTTGTAATGCGTAACGGCAGGTTTACCTTTATCGGCGGCGTCATCTAAAAAAACAGTGTTTTGTAATCGGTTTTTAGGATGACGACCAATGTTACCTTCAATAGTGCCTTCGTCTTCTTCCATATTTCCCCAAACAATAGCCACATATTCGCGTTCGCTAGTTTTATTGGCAAACTGCAACGATAAATGGGCCATAGCTTGTTCGGTTTTTGCAACCACTAAAAGTCCGCTAGTATCTTTATCAATTCTATGTACTAAACCTGGACGCTCGCTAGAGTTGTTAGGTAAATTATCAAACCTGTAAATTAAGGCATTAATAAGCGTTCCTGAATAGTTTCCGTGACCTGGATGCACAACCATTCCTGGAGGTTTATTTACTACTAAAAGCGTATCGTCTTCATAAACCACATCAATATCAATATCCTCACCAACCAATAAATTTTCAAATGGCGGATGCGCAAATAATACACGAATAGAATCAAAGGGTTTTACTTTATAGTTTGATTTTACAGCAACGTCATTTACAAAAATACTTCCATCTTTTGCTGCAGCCTGAATTTTATTTCGGGTGGCATTTTCAATAAAATTCATTAAATATTTATCGATTCGAAGTGGTGTTTGCCCTTTATCTACCGTAAATGCATGATGCTCGTAAAGGTTGTCTTGGTCTGGTAATTGCGGTGTATAATCGTCCATATTATGGTCGGTTACCATTACCTAAAACTAAATCTATAACTGATGTTTTAGCCAACTCATCACCTTCGTTTATCGTTTTTCCTTTATGAGTCATTTTAAGTACTAAATCTTTACCAATATTGTTTACGTAAGTCAGTTTTCCTACTTTAAAGCCTAAAGCTTCCAAAGTTGGTTTCGCTTGTCTGAATGTTTTTTCTTTTAAATCGGGAACACCAATTTTTCGATAACCAGACGGATTAAGCGTAATGTATATTTTTCTATTCTCTTTAACTTTTTCTCCTGCTGGTGGCTCTTGTTCAATAACCGAAAACTTTGGATAATCTGGATTATAATTTGCAGAATCTTGTATTTGCATTACCAACTTATTCTCTTTTAATGCTATTTGAGCAACACTTATAGATTTTCCAGTTAAATCTGGAACAGTTTCAAATTCACCATGATTTGTTGATATATTTAACCATTTTAGCATAATAAAACTCAATACAACAATGGCTACAATTGCTAATAAAATTTGTTTCAAAAAGGTTTTACTGCTTAAAAATTTTATGATGCTCATGTATAGAATTTTGATTACGCAAATATATAAAAACAGAACTGTTTTTTCTTTTGCAATATATATGATATTTTAGCTTAACTAATAATAGGTACGTTTTATTGTAGGTTTTTAGATTGATATTTAATTAATTCATTTTTGATGAAAAAAAATATTGCCATTATTATGGGTGGATATTCAAGCGAATATCAAATTTCTTTAAAAAGCGGGCAGGTTGTTTTTGAAACACTAGACCCCTCAAAATACAATGCTTTTAGAATTCATATTTTTAAAGATAAATGGGTGTATGTTGATGAGAGTGACACTGAATATCCCATTGATAGAAATGATTTCTCCATTAATATAGATAGTTATAAAGTTACTTTTGATTGTGTGTTTAACGCCATACACGGCTCTCCCGGTGAAGATGGTTTTATGCAAGCCTACCTTAAATTATTAAATATACCACAAACTAGCTGCAATATGTATCAAGCCAGTTTAACGTTTAATAAACGAGATTGCTTAAGTGTTTTGAAACCTTATGGTATAAAAACTGCTGAATCGTTTTATTTAAATTTAGGTGATAACATAAATGAAAATAGTATAATAGAGAAAGTGGGCTTACCCTGTTTTGTTAAAGCTAATAAGGCTGGAAGTAGTTTTGGAATAACTAAAGTACATAAAAAAGAAGATTTACAAAACGCTATAAATGTGGCTTTTAAAGAAGATGACGAGATTATAATTGAATCATTTTTAGATGGCACCGAAGTGTCTGTAGGTGTTATAAAATACAAAGGAGAAACTAAAGTACTACCCATCACAGAAATTGTTTCTGAAAATGATTTCTTCGATTATGAAGCAAAATACTTAGGAAAATCTCAAGAAATAACACCTGCACGGTTAACAAAAGAGCAAGAAAGTAAAGTTAATACTATGGCTCAAAAAATTTACGACGTTTTAAAAATGACGGGGTTTAGTAGAAGTGAGTTTATTTTTAAAGATGGCGAACCACATTTATTAGAAATGAATACCGTACCTGGTTTAACCCGAGAAAGTATTTTACCGCAACAAGCTGCTGCTGCAGGAATTAGCATGAGTGACTTATTTGATAATGCGATTGAAGAGGTGCTTAAATAGCCGTAGTTATCAATTCCAGTATTTAATAAACACTTATTTTTAAACACAAACTAAACCAAAACTTATGATTTTTTACGGCACAAATTCCTCTAGATTAAAAAATGGACAACTACCAAATGTAACTTGCCCTAGTTGTGAAAACCAAACCTCAATGACATATAACGTTTTTGGAAAATATGCTTACATTTATTGGATTCCACTTTTTCCAATGGGAAAAGTAAACGTTTTAGAATGCAACCATTGCAAGCGCACCTATAAACTAAAAGAACTACCAGAACAAATTCAACGTAAATTTCAAACCGAAAAACATACTGGTATTCCGTTTTTACATTTTAGTGGTTTAGCTATTATTTTATTGGTTATTGCCTATTTTTCATATTCGGGCTCTAAGCATAAAGAAGATAAGGCAGAATTTATAAAAGCCCCTTCAGTTGGAGATATTTACTCCCTCCCTTCTTCATCAAAAGGACAATACACAACTATGAAAGTAACTAGTATAACTAACGATAGTGTTTACTTTATACTTAATGATTACGAAATTGCTAAAAAAAGTGCTATCTATAAAATAGATAAAGCAGCTAACTATACTAATTACATTGAAGGTTATACTAAAGAAGAAATAGTATCTTTATATGATGATAAAACTATTTTTAATATAGATAGAGAGTAAAAAGATTCCTGTCTTCGCAGGAAAGCCAAAAATAAATCAATGAAACGAGCTATTTTCCCAGGATCTTTTGATCCATTAACATTAGGACATTACGATATTATAAAACGTGGTGTTACCCTTTTTGATGAAATTATTGTAGCTATTGGTGTAAATGCTGATAAAAAATATATGTTCTCGCTTGATGAGCGTAAACGTTTTATTGAAAAAGCTTTTGCTAATGAACCCAAAGTAAAAGTTATGACCTATAAAGGTTTAACCGTAGATTTTTGTAAAGAAATTGAAGCCGAATTCATATTAAGAGGCTTAAGAAACCCAGCCGATTTTGAGTTTGAAAAAGCCATTGCACATACCAACAGGCATTTATCAACCATTGAAACTGTTTTCCTTTTAACTGCTGCACGCACCTCTTTTATAGCGTCTTCCATAGTGCGCGATGTGATTAGAAATAATGGTGATTACACAAAGTTGGTTCCAGATAGTGTACGCGTCAAATAATTATTAATACATGTATTTTAGGTTAAAACTAAAAATTTATTTTATCGTTGCTTTTTTGATGTTGTTATCCTGCAACAAAAATAAAACTGTAGAAACTGAAACTAAATTATTCAAAAACATGCACAGAAATGATAGTATAACACTCTCTAAAGAACTTAAAGACTTAGAGCCTTTAATGCTTGATAAAACAGGTGTTTATGTGCTTGAAGATGGAAGCGGATCTATGGTTGCAAGAGCTTGGTTAACGGAGTATTCTGAAAAAACTATTGATATTCAATACTTTATTTTTTCAACAGACAATATTGGACTTATCGCCTGTGATTATTTGGTTAGAGCAGCAGATAGAGGTGTAAACGTGCGTATTCTTGTTGATGATATTATGGTTGATGCTGATGTTGAGGATATTTTAACGTTTAGTTCTCATGAGAATATTACGGTTAAAATATATAATCCAGGTGTTAATTTAGGGAAAAATATTTTTCAGAAAATTGGCAAATTTGCAACCGATTTTAAATCTGCAAACCAACGCATGCACAACAAAACCTTTATTGTTGATGACAAAGTAGTCATTACTGGTGGCAGAAATATAGCCAATGAATACTTTGATTACAGCCATGAATATAATTTTAGAGACCGAGATGTCCTTTTAATAGGCAAGGAAGTAGAAAATGTAAAAAAATCGTTTGATGAATTTTGGACTAGTTCACTAAGTCAAGATGTAAACACTTTGGTTGATATAGAAGGCAAAAACACGAATGCTGAAAATCGATTTGACAAATTACATGCCTATGCTAATGATCCAGAAAATTTCTGGCCACAAGTAAGAAAACGTATTGAAAAGTTGCCAGAAACATTCGATAATATAAAAAAATCTGGGAATTTAGTTTGGTTGGAAGATGTTCGTTTTATTTCTGATAAACCAGGTAAAAATGATGAGGATACTAGTTTAATTGGTGGTGGTCTTTCAACTTTTTCGCTTATTAAATTAGTAAAAAATGCTAAATCTTCTATTGAGATACAAACACCATATTTAATCACCTCAATACTTAGTAGAACGCTTTTTAAAGAAGCTGTTGATCGTGGCGTAAAAATTAGAATTCTCACCAACAGTTTAGCCTCAACAGATAATGTTGAAGCCTTTAGCAGTTACCAAACAGATAGAGAAGCCTTGTTAAAAACTGGAGTTAAAATATTCGAATTTAGGCCAGATGCTGAAGAACGCACAAAAGTGATGACTGGAGAGTTACAAGAAGAGTTAGACTACAAACCTATATTTGGACTCCATGCAAAGTCAATGATTGTGGATAATAAAATTACTGTTATTGGCACATTTAATTTAGACCCAAGAAGCGCTAATTTAAATACAGAATGTATTGTTATTTTAGAATCTGAAAAAATATCAAAAGGTGTTTTAGAAGGTATGGAAATAGAGTTTAAACCTGAAAACTCTTGGGAAACAACATTAGATTTTAATCCAGATTCTGAAGTTAGTAACTACAAGCGTTTAAAAACCTGGACAAGAAAAATAATTCCGAAAGAGATTTTATAAATCAGTAGTATTTTCAGATTAATTCGTAACATTTCTTAAATATTTTATACTAATAAAGTAAACCAACTATTTAAGAATTCATGTTACATTCTATTACATATTTACTTTTTAAACTTAATTTAATGCAGCCATCTGAGAGAACAATTCACTTTTGGATGTATGATTTACAGGTTGAAAAGTTAGAGTATGCTTTAGAACACGGAAACTATAAAACTAGAAAATTAGCTGCAGAAGCTTTAGAGCGCGTAGGCAAACCATCTTCAATCCCTGCACTTTTGAAAGCGATAAGCGATAAAGTTCAAAACGTATCTATTGCTGCATTAAATGCTTTAGAAAAAATTGGTGGAGAAGATAGCTTAGTTAAAACTATTATTAAAAAACGATTTAATTGGACTAAAGATGTTCGTGCTAAAAATGCTAAATATGAAGCTAATAAAGATAAGAAGTGTAAAATTTATCGTTGGGAACGTGCTAGTAAAAAATCTTTTGAACGTGTAAAAGAACAGCTAAAAAAACCGATGAGATAGGTGTTGGGTGTTAAAAAGTATAACTTCTAACTTCTAACTAAAATTTATATTCTGAAAGCCCTTTGGTGAATGCCTCAGGGTTTTCGGCTAAATGATAACGAGGGTCGTCAATATCTTCAACAATAACCTCTCTAAACTTAGGACTTGATTTGTAGAGTAATATTTTACAATCTTCACTTAAATGTTTTAGTTTGATTGTTTTTCCTTCCGCTTCATATTTATTCACTAAATTAAAAATAGCTTCTAATGCAGAATGATCGCTTATTCGAGATTCAACAAAGTCAATTTCCACATGTTCAGGATCATTTTTCACATCAAACTTATCGTTAAAAGCTAAAATAGACCCAAAAAATAAAGGTCCCCAAATTTCGTAAACTTTCGTACCATCTTCTCTCATGCGCTTGCGCGCACGAATACGTTTCGCATTCTCCCAAGAGAATACCAAAGCACTAATAATTACACCTGCGATTACAGCTATGGCCAAATCGAAAATAACCGTTAATGCAGATACTGCTACTAAAACAATAACATCACTAAATGGAATTTTATTTAAAATACGGAAACTACTCCACGCAAATGTGCCAATTACAACCATAAACATAACGCCAACCAAAGCAGCAATAGGTACTTGCTCAATTAATCCGGAAGCAAAAAGAATAAATACTAATAATAAAACAGCGGCTACAATTCCAGAAAGCCTACCTCTACCGCCACCTTTTATATTAATAAGCGATTGTCCAATCATAGCGCAACCACCCATACCGCCAAAAAGTCCAGTAACAATATTTGCTCCACCTTGAGCTAAACATTCTCTGTTAGTATTTCCTCTTGTTTCTGTTAATTCATCTACAAGGTTTAAAGTCATTAATGATTCTATTAATCCAATGGCAGCAAGAATTACTGCGTAAGGAAAAATAAATTTTAAAGTCTCTAAATTAAAAGGAACTTTACTAAAAATATCTGTTTGAAATTGTGGCAAACCACCTTTTAAACCTTCACCTCCACCATCACGAATAAAACTTCCAACAGTAGCCACATCTAAATTACCGAATATTACAATTGCTGAAACTACTAAAATAGCAACCAAAGCTTCAGGTAATTTTTTGGTGAGTTTTGGCAAACCGAACATAATTCCCATGGTTAAAGCAACTAGACCAACCATGATCCATAATTGAGTTCCTGAAAACCAATCACCTGTTGCGTTTTTAAACATTCCTAATTGGGATAGAAAAATAACAATGGCTAAACCGTTTACAAACCCCATCATAACTGGGTGCGGAATCAATCTTACAAACTTACCAAGCTTAAAAACACCCGCTAACATTTGTATAATTCCCATTAAAATAACCGTTGCAAATAAATAGTAAAGACCTAAATTTTCGCTGGCTTCACCCATAGCGTTTCCTTCTGCAACTAAACTTACCATAACTACAGCTAAAGCCCCAGTTGCACCACTAATCATTCCTGGTCGACCTCCAAATATTGAGGTAATTAATCCAATCATGAATGCAGCGTAAAGCCCGACTAAAGGATCTACACCAGCTACAAAAGCAAAAGCTACAGCTTCTGGAACTAAGGCTAAAGCGACTGTAATTCCACTTAAAATGTCATTTTTAGCATTTGCAGCACGCTTTCTAATAAACTCGGTCATGATTATTTTTTTGAAGCCACAAATTTAAGCTTAATAAATTGACTAGCAAGAGAAGCATTCTATTTTACTTTTTATACAAACTATAACGTTTGAATATTATTTAAGCACATCAATTTCATTTAGCCAAGCCAAAGCATCTTCACGTTTATTAAACCAACTTATTTCCCAATTTAAATTGGCGTTTAAGCTTAATAAAGTTTCACTAGACATGAGCCCGCCATGGGTACTTAAAAGAACAGCTAATTTTTTAATTTTATCAAAATTAACAATAGCCTTTTGTGCTTCAAAAGTATATGTGTAAGCGTGTTTTCTGTTTACAAGTAAATAAAATGGAGCCTTGAGATTATTCAGAAGAAAATTGTGATACTCTTTAACTTGAGTTACGTTCATTTCAATACCATCATCAACAACAATTTCAGCTAAATTATTGTTGAGCTTTATTATAGTTCCAAACGACATCTTATAATTTTTCATATCAATCTATTTTGACAGATTTCTATAAAATTATAAACACACAAACACGAATAATAGCAACAACCGATACAAGTTAATCATTTTCATTAAGTTTTTCACTTAGAAAAAGGTATTTTATTTAGAAATTGTAGATTTATAAAAATAAATTAGAAAATGAAAAAAATTCTTGGGCTTTTACTTTTAATATTTTCGTGTAATACTTCGAATGAAAAACCTTCTTTTGATTTTGAAACACATTTTGAAAAATCGAATGGAATTGAAACTGCAACTTACAAACAAACTATAGCGTTTTATAAAGCCTTAGCCGAGAACTATTCTGAAATATCTATTGTTAGTATTGGAGAAACCGATTCTGGAAAACCATTACATATAATCACATTAAATACAGATGCAGAATTCAATTTTAAAACTATTAGAAAGAATAAGCGAATTATGCTTATAAATAATGGTATTCATCCTGGAGAGTCTGATGGTATTGATGCAACTATGATGCTTTTTAGAGATTTGGTTAATGGAAAAAATAAAGCTCCAAAAAATACTGTTTTAGTTACTATACCAATCTATAATATTGGGGGCAGTTTAAACAGAAACTCATCCACAAGAACTAATCAAAACGGACCAAAAGAATATGGTTTTAGAGGAAATGCAAGGAATTATGATTTGAATCGCGATTTTATTAAGTGTGACACCAAAAACGCTAAAACATTTACTGAAATTTTTCATTTAATAAAACCAGATGTTTTTATAGACAATCATGTAAGTAATGGCGCTGATTATCAATATACACTCACACATTTATTTACACAACATAATAAATTAGGCGGCGATTTAGGTCATTATATCAACACTAAAATGATGCCTAATTTGGAACAAAAATTAGTCGAAAAAGCTTGGGATATTACACCCTATGTGAATGTATTTAACCAGGTTCCAGAAGAAGGGTTTTCGCAATTTATGGATTACCCAAGATATTCAACAGGCTACACAACACTATTTAATACTCTAGGAATGATGGTTGAAACCCACATGCTAAAGCCCTACAAAATGCGTGTTGAAGGTACTTACCAACTTATGAAAAGTATGATTGAAATTACTGAAGAAGATGGCGAAAAGATTTCTAAGCTCCGAAACAATGCTTTAATTGAAATTCAAAATCAGAAAAGCTACACTCTGGATTGGGAAATTGATACCACAAAAAGTTCTTCTTTAAATTTTAAAGGTTTTGAAGCTGAATTAATTCCTAGTAAAATAACTGGTGCCAATAGATTAAAATATGACCGTTCGAAACCATTTATAAAAGAAGTTAACTATCAAAATTATTTCAAATCTAGTCTTGAAGTACAAATTCCAAAAGCATACATTATTCCGAAAGGTTGGCATCATGTGATCAATCTATTAAAATTGAACCAAGTTGAAATGTCTTCTTTTGAAAAAGATACCATTATAAATGTTGAATCTTATAGAATTTCAGATTATAAAACACGTCAAGCACCATACGAAGGTCATTATCAGCATTACAATACTGCAATTGATAAAACATTAAAAAACATCGGTTTTCTTAAAGGTGATTTTATTATAAACACCCATCAAAATGCCATACGTTATTTAATAGAAACTTTAGAACCGCAGGCTCCAGATTCGTTTTTTAATTGGAATTTCTTCGATACTATTTTACAGCAAAAAGAAGGTTTTTCACCTTACGTTTGGGAAGATAAAGCTGAAGAATTATTAAATAATAATGAAGAATTAAGAATTGAATTTGAAACTAAAAAACAAACCGATAAAGCGTTTAATGATAGCTGGTACGTGCAACTAGATTGGCTACATAAACAAAGCGAAAACTATGAAAAAGCCCATTTAGAATATCCTGTTTATAGAATAACTAATTAAACTTTTATAATTTACACTAACAATTTAATGTTGGCGTAAGAGTTTTCAAGAGCTTCTTTAATCTGCTTATTATTTAACCATTCAACTTTAGTTATTCCTTCATTTTCTTGTGCATATAAATTTCCTGTAAAGCTGGTCTTCATCTCAAACCAATAGGTCACCTTAATTTTAAAACGTCCATTACGTTTAAATATATGATATGTAGTATCTAAAGGTTTAGTTATTTCTAATCCGGCAACACCAGTTTCTTCGCTAACTTCACGTATAGCAGTTTGTTCAATAGTTTCTCTACCTTCTACTTTTCCTTTTGGCAAATCCCATTTATCATTTCTATAAATAAATAAAATCTCATTTTTTTCGTTATAAACTTTACCTCCGCCAGCAATAACATTTGGTAGTTTTTTCAAAAATTTTTTGATTAATTTATTTTCGTTTTTATGGATTAGGCGAATTTCATTCAAAGCCGTAGAATTAAGCTCTCTAATTACTTTTCTGATATTTACGCTATTTAGTAAATAATTTTTAAAGCTAGTTTCCTGCTCTACTAATGTAGTTAAGATTATAGGCTTGTCTCCAACAAAAACTTTATACATACTTATTTTAAGAATTTTGTTTTGGTAAAAATATCATTTTTAATAACAAAGTAGTAAATGTTGAAAAAATATTTTTATTGATAAAAATAAGCGTCCTTTAAAACCAAATTTATGTTTAATTTTACCTCATGATTTTTGACAAGCAAACCGCCAAAGAAACCGCCGAAGTATTATTACAAGTTAATGCTATAAAACTCAGTCCTACGAAACCATTTACTTGGGCTTCAGGATGGAAATCGCCTATTTATTGCGATAATCGCATTATTTTATCGTTCCCGCCTATACGAAACCATATTCGTGAAACTATGGCGAAAGAAATTGAAAAAATGTATGGAAAACCAGACGCCATTGCAGGCGTAGCAACTGGTGCCATTGGCATTGGCATATTAGTTGCCGAATATTTAGGACTTCCTTTTATATATGTTAGACCAGAAGCTAAAGGTCATGGCAGACAAAATCAAATTGAAGGATATATTGAAAGCGGTCAAAGTGTTGTGGTGGTTGAAGATTTAATAAGTACAGGAAAAAGTAGCTTAAATGCTGTAAAAGCTTTAAAAGAAGCTGATGTTAAAGTTAAAGGAATGGTTGCTATTTTTACTTATGGTTTTGAAATTGCCAATAAAAACTTTAAAAAAGGTGGCGTTACTTTAAATACATTAAGCAACTATGAAAACCTATTGGAACAAGCTTTAGACACCAAGTATATTTCTGAAAAGGAATTAAAAACCTTATCTGAATGGAATTCCAATCCTAGTGAATGGAACGCTAATTGATATATAAATGTAAAGCAATTGAATCGTTTAGACGCTAAGTCGATACAAAGTCAATCAGCTTGACAACTTAATGACAAACAAATAACAAAAAAATGAATTTAGAATCCCCAAAAATTAACGTTGAAAAATCACCTCAAGACGTTTTTGACTTTTTAGCCGATATTAAAAATTTTGAAGCTTTAATGCCAGAAAACATAAGCAAGTTTGAAGTTTTAGACGATGACAAATTTTTATTCGCTCTAAAAGGCATGCCTGAAATTATTCTTAAAAAGAAAGAAGTTATACCTCCAAACAAAATTGTGCTGGGTGCTGCTGGTGGTAAAATAGATTTTGCTTTGGTAGCCAATATTGTTGAAGTTAACCCAGAATCAAGTGAAGTGCAATTAGATTTTACTGGCGACTTCAACCCGATGATGGCGATGATGATAAAAAAGCCCATTACAAAATTTATTGAAACTTTAGTTACAAGTATTCCTAAAGCTATTTAGTACATTAACGTAATTTCTTTAAGATCAAATTTTTTCACAATTTCGTCTTCCAAAGTCACTTGTAGCTTACCATATTTAGTAACACCTTTTATAAAACCAGAAAATAAAACACCTTCATCATCTTTAAATGTTGAAGGTTTGTTTTTTCTGAACAAATTGGTTTCATATTCATTTTTAACAAAATCATACTTTTCTTGCTGCAATAGTTTCGAATATTCTTTAGTGTAATTTACTATGAGTTGCAAAATTTCATCCACATTGTAATGAATTCCTGTAATATTCTTTAAAGATGACGCTTTTGGAAGATTCTTAAAATCTGTTTGATTGACGTTAATCCCAATTCCGATAATTGTAGAATTTAGCTTGTTTTTTATGACATTTTCTATCAAAATACCGCAAATCTTTTTATCTGCTGACAAAATGTCGTTAGGCCATTTAATATGTAAATCAGGAATATTTAAAGTTTTAAAAGCCTTAAGAATTGCCAAAGAAATGGCCATACTAATGTAAAAAGGAAATTCAACATCATGAAGCCGCAAATCTTTAAACACACTAAACATAAGGTTCTTTCCTTTATCAGAATCCCAAACCGTACCCATTTGCCCTCTGCCTTGTGTCTGCTTTTTCGCCATTACAATAGTATAATCGCCAACATCTTGTTCACTAATAAGTCTACGCATGTAGCTATTTGTAGAATCGGTGGCATCAAGTTTGATTATAGGCATGTGAGAGTTATTTTAATACTTTAAAATCTTATGATTGTTTAAAGTATAAAGAACTAAAAAAATAATAACTTTGCACAAATTAAATAAATTTAATGGCGAAACAAAAAATAAGCGCAGATCAACTAATATCTACCATAATAAGTGGCATTGAAGATGTTAAAGGAAAAGATATAAATATTTTAGATTTAAGAGCGATTGAAAACACGGTTTGTGATTATTTTATAGTTTGCGAAGGCACTTCAAATACGCAGGTAAATGCCATAGTTAATTCAATACAAAAAAAAGTTAGCAAAGAACTTAAAGATAAGCCTTGGCATACTGAAGGTTTAGAAAATTCTGAATGGGTTTTAATGGATTACGTAAACATTGTTGTACACGTTTTTCAAAAACACATTAGAGAATATTATGATATTGAAAGTCTTTGGGGCGATGCAAAAACAACCGTTATAGAAACAAGTTACTAAAAAAGAGAAATGGCAAACGAGAAAAAAAATATAAAAGATAAAAAACCAAAATTTAGTCCCTATTGGATTTACGGTATACTAATAGCCCTTTTTTTAGGATTTCAAGTATTTAACAGTGGTGGTTATCAAGATGGAAGCCTAACAACGCCATCAGATTTTTTTAGATATTTAGAAGATGGCGACGTTGAGCGTGTAGATATTGTTAAAAACACACGTGTTGCTAAAGTTTATTTAACAAAAGATGCACAGGCCAAAGAGATTCATAAAAACTCTAAACCCCAAACGTTTATACCTTCAGCTACTAAATTACCAAATTATAAATTTGAGTTTGGAGATCTTCAAAATTTCGAAAATGAACTTAATGAAGCCACTGCAAATTTAACGACTAAACCTATTGTAAAATTTAATACAGAAACCAACGATTGGGGAAACCTTTTAATGGGCATTTTGCCATTTATTTTACTAATAGGTGTTTGGATTTTTATTATGCGTCGCATGTCTGGTGGTGCTGGCGGAGGTGCTGGCGGTCAGATTTTCAATATCGGAAAATCTAAAGCAAAACTTTTTGATCAAAACACTGAAGTTAAAACAACCTTTAAAGATGTTGCTGGTTTAGAAGGTGCAAAAGAAGAGGTTCAAGAAATTGTAGATTTTTTAAAATTTCCTGAGAAATATACCACTCTTGGTGGTAAAATTCCAAAAGGCGCTTTGCTAGTAGGGCCTCCAGGAACAGGTAAAACCTTATTAGCTAGAGCTGTTGCCGGTGAAGCTAAAGTGCCTTTCTTTTCACTTTCAGGTTCAGATTTTGTTGAGATGTTTGTTGGTGTTGGAGCCTCTCGAGTTAGAGATTTATTTAAACAAGCAAAAGAAAAATCACCTTCAATTATTTTTATTGATGAAATAGATGCTATTGGTCGTGCCAGAGGTAAAAATGCCATGTCTGGAAGTAATGATGAGCGTGAAAATACGTTAAATCAATTATTAACAGAAATGGATGGTTTTGGTACTAATGCAAATGTAATTGTAATAGCTGCAACTAACAGAGCAGATATTTTAGACAAAGCATTAATGCGAGCTGGTCGTTTTGACAGACAAATTTATGTTGATTTACCAGACGTCCGTGAACGTAAAGAAATTTTTGAAGTGCATTTACGCCCGCTTAAAAAAGCTAAAAATTTAGATTTAGATTTTCTTTCAAAACAAACACCAGGTTTCTCTGGAGCAGATATTGCAAATGTTTGTAACGAAGCCGCATTAATTGCAGCCAGAAATGGAAAAAAAGCAGTTGACAAACAAGATTTCCTTGATGCTGTTGATAGAATAATCGGTGGTTTAGAAAAGAAAAATAAAATAATAACACCAAGTGAAAAACGTGCTGTAGCCTTTCACGAGGCAGGACACGCCGTTACTAGTTGGATGTTAGAACATGCTGCGCCATTGGTAAAAGTAACAATTGTACCACGTGGGCGCTCTTTAGGAGCTGCTTGGTATTTGCCTGAAGAAAGACTTATAGTTAGACCAGAACAGATGCTTGACGAAATGTGTGCTGCATTAGGCGGTCGTGCTGCTGAAAAGGTGATTTTTGATAAAATATCAACGGGGGCTTTAAGTGATTTAGAAAAGGTAACCAAACAAGCCAGAGCCATGGTTACTATTTATGGTTTAAGTGATAAAATTGGTAATTTAACGTATTATGATTCCTCAGGACAAAATGAATATGGCTTTTCTAAACCTTACAGTGAGCAAACGGCCGAATTAATCGATAAAGAAATTTCAGAAATTATTGAGAAACAATATGCCCGTGCCATTGCCTTATTAGAGGAAAATAAAGATAAGCTCACACAACTGGCTGAAGTGCTTTTAGAAAAAGAAGTTATTTTTAAAGATAATTTAGAGAAAATATTTGGTAAACGGCCCTTTGAAAAAGAAGAGCAAGAAGCACCAAAACAGGAAGAAACAGAATCGCCCAAAGAGTAGATTTTATCATATTCTGTTAAGCTTTTAGTAAAAATCTTAAATTAATCGTATGGTTAATTTAAGATTTTTTATATTTGATAAATTCCTCAAAAAAATAGTTAATAGCGCCTAACTAAATGAGTCTTTTTAGAAAAATTTTTGGTTCAAAATCTGATCAATCAGGTGAAGAGCTAAAGTCTAGTGATAGGGGCAAATATATGCCCGAAATAAAGTTGCCAATAGATGAGAGGTTTACTATAAACTTTAAAGCTAATGGTGGCAAGTTTTTGTATTGCGAAAACCTAAATGAAGTATTTGAGAACTTAGACCATATTATTGAGGAAAATAAATGGCAAGAAAAGAAAGTTTTATTACTAGATAAAAATCTAGAAGATAAGTTTAAAAATACAAGACTCAAAAAAGCTTCAAAAATTAGTGATTCAAGTTTTTTCTTAACTACTTGCGAAAACCTAATTGCAAATGATGGTTCTTTGCTTATTTCTTCAAAACAAATCTACGAGAAAAAATTACCCGAATTACCTTTGAATTTCATCGTTTTTGCTACCACAAGCCAAATTGTTGAAAATATAGGAGAAGGTTTAAGAGGTATAAAATCTAAAAATCGAGAAAAAATTCCAACAAATATTACCACTATAAAACACTTCAAATCTGGTGATGATAAAGATTTTTTAAGTTATGGCAGTAGCGCCAAAGACTTATATCTATTACTTTTAGAAGATTTATAGAATGAAAGAAATTCATATCCGATTACTTTCAGGCTTGCTCTATATTTTATTATTAATATTTTCTTTATTTAATGAGCATGCAGTAATAATACTCTTTTTTGTATTTGGGTTAATTTGTATGGGAGAATTCAAAAAATTAATTCAGCTATCAAGTAATATTCCATACTTCATTTTTATAATACTTTATACTGTTTTTGCATATTGGCAATTGGCTTTAAACACAGACAATGGTTTAAATGAAATTACTCAAATACTTATGGTACTTACCATATTTGTTGAGTTGTTTTTAATTAAAGATTTGTTTTCAGGAAAAACCATTCCGTTATTTAGCACCAAACGTTTTATACTTACAACATTCTATTTATCAAGTAGTTTTGTGTTTTTAGTTTTAATTTCAAACTATTACAAAGTGTATAACCCGAGTATATTATTAGGGGCATTTATATTGGTTTGGGTAAACGATTCTTTTGCGTATTTAGTTGGTAAAAACTTTGGAAAACAAAAACTTTTTGAAAGAATTTCACCAAAAAAAACGGTTGAAGGTTTTATGGGCGGCTTATTCTTTTCCTGTATTGCAAGTTATTTTATCGCTACCTTTACAGAGACATTAACATTTACAAATTGGCTAATTTTAGGAATAATTATTAGTGTATTTGGAACTTTAGGAGACTTAATAGAATCGAAATTTAAACGTCAAGCCAATGTTAAAGACAGTGGTGTTATTATGCCTGGTCATGGAGGTTTGTTAGACCGTTTAGATAGTATTATTTTTGCAGCTCCTTTTATATATTTATTTTTAAGAATTTTACCCTATGTTTCATAAAGAAGGACATAAAATTATAGTAATAACACTTGTTATTGTTGTTGCATGTTTTTTACTAATTGATAGTTTTATTAACATCACTTGGTTAAGAACCTTCATCATGATTACGTTATTAGTATTCTTAATATTAATTCTTCAATTTTTTAGAAATCCAAAACGTCATACTTCAATAAATGAAAAACAAGTGGTATCGCCAGTTGATGGCAAAGTTGTTGTAATTGAAGAAGTTTTTGAAAAGGAATATTTTAAAGAAAAACGATTGCAAGTTAGCGTATTTATGTCGCCAATAAATGTTCACGTAACGCGTTACCCTATTAGCGGAAATGTTATATACAGTAAATATCATGCTGGTAAATATCTAGTAGCATGGCACCCTAAAGCTAGTGAAGAAAATGAGCGTACAACCATAGTTGTTGAAAACGAAAGTTACGGAAAAGTACTTTACCGACAGATTGCTGGTGCACTCGCAAAACGCATCGTAAATTATGCGAAACAAAATGACAAAGTTATACAAGGAAGCGATTCAGGATTTATTAAATTTGGTTCGAGAGTCGATTTATTTTTACCTTTAGATACTAAAATTAAAGTAACACTTAATCAAAAAGTTCGTGGAGGCGAAAGTGTTATTGCTGAAATTAATGAATAACGAAAAATTAGACATAGAATTTCAAGATGCTGTAAATCGGGTAAATGCACACACCGAACCGTTTCCAGCAGATACACTTTTAAAGCTTTATGCGTACTTCAAAAAAGCGACTAACAATTACGACAGACCAAGCAGTAAAAAACCCATAATTAATGCGTTTAAGACTAATGCTTTATTTCAGGTAGAAAATATTACTGAAGACGAAGCTAAACGCACCTATATTGAACTTGTTACTAATTACTTTTTGTATAGAGAGTAATTTTTACTACTTATTTTATATACTTGATTTTGTAAAAATTTTCAACTGACTTCGTTTAACGTTGGATATAAGTGATTAAAACGGACTCATATCATGAAAGCATTGTAGCACATTAAACCAAACCGAAAACCAATGAACAAAACCATAGTATTATTATTACTATTGACAATCGGATTTGTATCCTGTAAAAACTCAAAAAAGGAAATTGAAAGAGTTGAAATTGCTAAACAATATTTTAAGGTTCTTGACAATTCAGACTACTCTAAAATGTCTGATTGGTTTGCGGATAGTCTAACTACAATTGAAGGAGAATATAAACAAACATATTCCAAAAGCGATTATTTGGAGTTTTTAAAATGGGATTCTGTTTTTGACCCTAACTATGAAATACTTGAAATTGAGCAAGAGAACGGAATTGTAAAAGCAAAAATTTCAAAGATGGACAAAAGAATCTCTTTTCTTCACGAAGAACCATTTATAACAAATCAGACTATAAAGTTCAAAAACGACAAAATAATTAGTGTAGATACGGAATACGTGGATTTTAATGAATCGACTTGGGAAAAGAATAAAAACGGACTTTTAAGTTGGATTGATGAAAATCATCCCGAATTAAACGGATTTATATACGACCAAAAAGAATCCGGAGGAATAAAATACTTAAAAGCAATTGAACTGTATAAAAACAAAAAATAACGTGCTATAACACCTAAAAATAATTGCTAAATTAGTGCTTAACCAAAGGTCTTTGCAGTTTTTCTGCGTCTGATTTTCCTTCGGAAAATCCTCGCACAAAAACCCGCAACTATTCTGATACAGAAGCGTTAAACGAACTTTTTTAAAAACTACTCCAAACTAGCCAAACTAGCCTTCAATGTTTCAATTTTCGCCAAAGCATCGGCTTCCTTTTTCTTTTCGCTAGCTACTACCTGCTCTGGAGCACCAGCCACAAAACGTTCATTTGAAAGCTTCTTTTGAACCGATTTTAGGAAACCTTCTGTATAATTAAGCTCTTCAGTAAGTTTTATAATTTCAGCTTCAACATCAATAGCACCAGCCATAGGAATAAAATACTCATTAGATTTTACCCTAAATGTTAATGCACCCTCAACGGTTTGTGATACAGAATCCATGCTTTCTAAGTTTCCTAATTTAGCAATTACCGAGTCAAAAGTGGTATTGTATTTTTCATTATTAATTACTGAAAAAGGAATAGCATCTTTAAAAGCAATGTTTTTTTGTTTCCTAATGTTTCTAATTCCTGAAATAACTTCTGAAGCAAAATCAAATTCAGAAATTAAAGTGCCATTTACAGCTTTTGTTTCTGGCCATTTAGAAACTATTAAAGCCTCTTCTGGTGTACGCTCAGAAATATATTGCCAAATATCCTCTGATAAAAATGGCATAAACGGATGCAAAACTTTTAAATTATTCTCAAAAGCTTCAATTGCCGCTTTGTAAGTTATAGCATCAACTGGTTTCTGATATGCTGGTTTTATAATTTCTAATAACCAAGACGAAAAATCATCCATAATCAATTTATAGATGGTCATTAAAGCATCACTTAATCTATATTTGCTAAAATGATCTTCAATTTCTGCTAAAGCTTTTTGAAATTTAGCTTCGTACCATTCTAAACCAACTTTTGCAGTTTCTGGTTGTGGGATACTTTCATGAATTTCCCAACCTTGAATTAACCTGAATGCATTCCAAATTTTATTCCCAAACGCTTTTCCTTGTTGGCAGAGGGCTTCATCAAACATTAAATCGTTTCCTGCGGCACTACTTAATAGTAATCCAACACGTACACCATCAGCACTGTATTGCTCAATAAGTTTTAAAGCATCTGGAGAATTCCCCAAGCTTTTACTCATTTTACGGCGTTGTTTATCGCGAACCAAACCTGTTAAATATACGTTTTGAAAAGGTTTTTCATCTTTATACTCGTAACCAGCAATAATCATTCGTGCTACCCAAAAGAATAAAATATCTGGAGCGGTTACTAAATCATTGGTTGGATAATAGTATTTTATATCCTCGTTTTCTGGGTTTCTTATGCCATCAAATACGCTCATTGGCCATAACCATGATGAGAACCAAGTATCTAAAGCATCCGTATCTTGTTTTAAGTCTGAGGCTTGAAGTTGGGCGTTTGAAGTCGCCACTCTTGCTTTTTTAATCGCTTCTTCTTTGTTTTCGGCTACTACAAAGTCTTCTTTTCCATCACCATAGAAATACGCTGGAATTTGTTGTCCCCAAAGTAATTGACGTGAAATATTCCAATCGCGAATATTTTCCATCCAATGGCGATAGGTGTTTTCAAACTTTTTTGGAAATAAATTTATTTCAGAATCTGCTCCTAAAACCGCTTTAATTGCTGGTTTTACTAAGTCTTCCATTTTCAAAAACCACTGATCGCTTAATCTTGGTTCAATTACGGCTTTGGTTCTTTCAGAAGTTCCTACTTTATTTATATGTGTTTCCGTTTTTACTAAAACACCAGAATCTTCAAGCTCTTTTGCAACTGCTTTTCTAGCCACAAAACGATCTTGACCTTCAAAATGTAATCCGAAACTATTTAAAGTCGCATCGTCATTAAAAATATCAATAACTTCAAGATTGTGTTTATCACCTAAAACCTTATCGTTTTCATCATGTGCAGGCGTTACTTTTAAGCATCCTGTACCAAACTCAACATCAACGTATTCATCTTCAATAATGGGAATTACGCGATTACAAATTGGCACTATGGCTTTTTTTCCACGTAAGTGCGCAAAACGTTCATCATTAGGATTAATACAAATTGCTGTATCTCCAAAAATAGTTTCAGGGCGTGTAGTTGCGATGATTAGGTATTCCTCCCCTAAATCCTCCCCTAGCCTCTCCGAAGGAGGAGAACCAGCAAGTTTGCTTTCATAAACTTGATCAATTCCCCCTTTGGGGATTAGGGGGACTATTTTATACTTAATATAATACAAATTCCCTTGTCGCTCCTCATGAATTACTTCTTCATCAGACAGTGTTGTTTTTGCTTCAGGATCCCAATTTACCATGCGGTAACCTCTATAAATTAGTCCTTTTTCATATAAATCAACAAAAACCTTAATTACAGCTTCTGACATATCGTCATCCATCGTAAACTTGGTTCTATCCCAATCACAAGAACATCCTAGTTTTTTTAATTGTTCAAGGATTACACCTCCATATTCATCAGTCCAATCCCAAGCATATTTTAAAAATTCTTCACGAGACAAATCATTTTTATCAATACCCACCTCCTTTAATTTGGCAACCACTTTGGCTTCGGTAGCAATAGATGCATGATCTGTACCAGGAACCCAACACGCATTTTTACCTTGTAAACGGGCACGACGTATTAAAACATCTTGTATAGTAACGTTAAGCATGTGCCCCATATGCAACACACCGGTAACGTTAGGAGGCGGAATTACTATGGTATAAGGCTCTCTATCATCTGGTGTTGAATGAAAATAATTATGAGTCATCCAGTAATCGTACCACTTGCTTTCTACCTGACTTGCATCATATTTTGATGGAATTTGCATGCTTTGGAATAGTTTTTGAACATTGATGTGCAAAAGTACTTATATTTCTTTTTCTGTGAAAGTTATATAACTCATGATAAAACTGAATTAACTAATATTTTAACAATCTTTAAATATAAACACCGAGAAGTTATATGTACTTTTAACCCAGTTGAATATGTTAACAAACATGCATTTCGTCTATTTTTTTTGTAGATTATAGTAAAAGTGAGTATGTTTGATTTGAATTATGAAATAAGAATAAACAATATTTTGCCACTAATTAACGATTTAGGCAAGACAAAAATTTTAAAAATAAAAATAAAAAATATGAAACAATTAATTACTATTTTATTTATTGGATTACTAAGTTTTTCAGTAAATGCACAGGAAAAAGTTGCCAAAATAGACTTTAAAACTGATACCATTGATTATGGAACCATTGAAAAAGGAGCTGATGGCGTAAGAGTTTTTGAATTTACTAATACAGGTGATGCACCCTTAATAGTATCAAAAGTAACGTCTAGTTGTGGTTGTACCGTACCAAAATGGTCTAAAGAACCTATTTTACCGGGAAAAACTGGAGAAATTCAAGTGAAGTATGATACCAATAGAGTTAACCCAATCAGAAAAACGATAACTGTAATTTCTAATGCGGATACACCAACAGTTGCCTTAAAAATAAAAGGTTTGGTTGTAGATTCTAGTAAAGAAAATGTACTTGAAAAAAAAGATAAAAGTATCGTACAACAATAAAAAACTTAATTCAGATACCAAAAAGCCTAAACATAATGTTTAGGCTTTTTTAGTTTAACATATTTTCTAATATGAAACTGAAAGTTAAAACTTGGCCTTCTCTATCAACAACAAGCGTTATCTTGTTTCCAGAATTTCCATAAAAAAATTGTATTAACTTCTGTAATGTAAATTGATAGGTTGGTTTATTATTAATATTCAAAATGGCATCACCAATTTTTAAACCCGCTTTTTGAGCTGGAGAATCGTCTCTTAATTCTACTATCACATAAGCTGGTTTTAAAGATATTTTATAATTATTATTCTGGATAATTTTTGTAATACTCACTGCTTCACTATTAACTTTATCGCCATAATTACTTGATAATATAATATTATTGTCCTTTTCTCTCACTAATCTAAAACCATTGTGTGCTAGTTCTATCCCACTTTTATTATAACTAAACTTATCTCTAAAATAACCGTTTCTTTTAAGTGTGATAATGGCTCTTTTGTAATCTACAATAACATTAAAACGTTTTAATATGTTACCTGCTAAACTCCCATTTCGATCTCTAAATCTTTTAGCATGAAATATATGAGAAGAATCTGGGAAAGCTACATTCGCATTTTTAAGCGTAAAACTTTTTAAAGAAAACGCTTCTACTTTTGAACGTTTTCCATAAACGCTACCACTTAAACCATGGCCTAAAAAATCTTGAAAATGATTATTACTTGATTTGATTCCTAAAGAATCATCCTCAAACAACCATAAAGCATCACTACCTCCAGAATCAATTAATAATTTTACAGGAATATTTTTTTTATTAATAGTAACCTCACCATTAATGTATGGTTTATTTTTATAAAACTCTAAACTCAACCGTTCGCATTTTTTGCAACTTTTATAAACATAGGAATAAGGTTCTGATAGTCTTATAAACTTATGCGAATAATTAATTTCAACTACAAAGTCTTTAAATAAATCATATCCAATAATTCCATGAACAGGAATCCCTAATCTGGGAGCGAAATTTAAATTTGCATCGTAAATAGCAAATAAATCTTGATTTAAATTTATGGCATCACCTATTTTAACAACATTATTATTAGATTTTAATGCTTCAATAGATTCTCCTTCGCCTAAACCTCTCAAAAATATTTTCTCAGTATTCTTTATTTTTAAAGTGTCTGATACATTTAAAAAATTAAAAATTATAGGTTTAGTAACTCCAGTATCTAATAAAAAAGAAAGTGTTACACCATTAATTTCAACAGGAATGACAATTAAATTATTAATTAGTTTAAATTTAATTTTATCTGCTTGCTTTTTATTTTGAATGATAAATTCGCCTTGAGAAAAGCTAAAATTGAAAAAGCTAAAGGATAGTAATATTAGTAAAATTTCTTTTTTCATTAAATAATACCTAATTGTATATAGCTTAATTTACGAATGTTTAAATTAGTTTAATGAATAAGGGTTCATTTTTAAAAAAACTTTAAGATAATTTTCTCAACTTTGTATTCTAAATCAATTTAAATGCCATCAATTTCAAAAAAAGGGCTGTTAATGCCTCAATCTCCAATACGTAAATTAGTGCCTTTTGCAGAACAAGCTGTTAAAGACGGAAAATCTATTTATTATTTAAATATTGGACAACCAGACATAAAAACACCCAAAATTGCCTTACAAGCAGTAAAAGATAGCAATATTGAAGTTTTAGCATATTCAAGATCTGAAGGTTCTGAAACTTACAGACAAAAAATTGCAACTTATTATCTTAAACATGATATTACTGTTAAACATGACGATATTATTGTAACAACTGGCGGTAGCGAAGCACTTCTTTTTGCTTTTGGAAGTATTATGGATGTTGATGACGAAATTATTATACCAGAGCCTTTTTATGCAAATTATAATGGGTTTTCAACAGCTTCAGGTGTCAATATAGTTCCAGTAATTTCAAAAATTGAACACAATTTTGCTTTACCTCCTATTGAAGCTTTTGAAAAATTAATTACCCCAAAAACAAAAGCTATTTTAATTTGCAACCCTGGCAAC
>TARA_R110002096_G_scaffold416576_1_pt1 | contig 61224 bp, 60 predicted proteins | sample TARA_R110002096 | Tara Oceans TARA_R110002096 (sample SAMEA4397295) | marine metagenome | biome: Polar Biome; feature: [DCM] deep chlorophyll maximum layer (ENVO:01000326); material: water (ENVO:00002006), including particulate matter (ENVO:01000060) such as... | depth 35 m
TTCCTATTTTAGAGTAAAGTGTTGCGTTGACCAGTTGAGACCACCGTCGAAAGCAGACATTCAGTTATCAAATTTGCGGATTGCTCTAGCCCCCCCCTATATTCTCAATTGGGTTTCTGAAAGTACGACTCTCGGTGCGGTCTTTTATTTACTAAGCCATGAAGATATTGATGCCCCCACCTACCTCAATTTTTGACATAGACGCAAGAATCGGTCATTCTTTGCCAAAATGGGGCGCTGATGAAAAAACTAATTCTGTTATCATTACTCTTTGTATCCTTGGGGAACTCAGCAGAGGTACGCATATCACACTGCAAGGGTAGTTGTCCCGCGGGTGCGCCTGATGCCAATAATTTAATCGTTACACCCATATACGCTCTATCCAACAACCCTCAAACCAAGTTTGCTGATTGGGTAGCCTACCAGGTCACGAGGTCGACTATTGGAACTTCTGCGGATCATAATAGAACTTGGCGAGCAGACCCACAACTAAATGAAGACGAAACCCTTGAACCAAGCGACTACCAAGGAGCCAGTAACGCGCTCAACACCGATAGAGGGCATCAAGCACCACTGGCCGCCTTCTCAGGAACTGTGTTCTGGCGTATAACAAACTATCTATCGAATATCACACCTCAGAAGAAAGCACTGAACCAAGGGCCGTGGATGCGACTTGAAGGGCGGGTGAGGGATGCAGCGTACAGGCTAAACGGTGTTTATGTTGTGACAGGGCCACTTTATGAGCGGGATATGGATTTTCTCCCGCTTGCGGACGAAGCGCACAAAGTGCCGTCCGGATACTGGAAGATTATAGTCAAGAATAATGATGCGGTGGGATTTATTATGGAACAGAACGCTGAGCGCAATATGGAAGAGTGCGAGACTGTTACTCCCCTTCTGGATATTGAGCGCCGTTCTGGACTAACATTTTTCCCGAACCTAAACTTAAACGACGGAGAGACCTCACTGGTGGGCTGTGAATAGTGGTTTCTCAAAAAGACATGTTCATTTCAGCAAACACACTAATAAAACAGCATGGCCCAGAAAAGGCTTTGGAGTATGCGGACAGCAGGATTGAGGAACTTTATCATTCAGGCGATCAAAGAGGTGCGGTTGTTTGGGGTGGTATAAAGAGGGCGATACAAGAATTGGAGAACACGGACTGCGAACAAATTCAATAATTAAACGTCAGGAAAGGGTCAATCTATGCTTTATAAATATGCTTCATAGGGCATGACGATTTAGCTGAGTTTTTAGCCTCACTTTATCAAGTTGGCGGGCAAGTTGCGTTAGGAAAAGGAGACATGGCAGCGAATAGTCCCTGTGCTCTTGAATTATTACAGATATTAAGGGTAAAATAATTGAGCAGTGAACCTATCTTTGAGGATGCTAATATTGGATTGCTCGCTCTTTGAACCCATACTGCGCAATGGGTGGCACCACCAACAACTGGTCAAACCACTGAAGGGTCTGATAATTTTTTCAGTAGGTTCAGAAGAAATTTTTGATGAAGAACTATAAAATAGGCGATGTGATTTAGTCACAAAATTCAATAAAATTAAACTTTAAAGCTATTTATTAACAAAAGGTTAATTAAAAAATGTCTATGTACTATTGCAAACTAGTACGAATCGAAATATGGTGATTTTTATGGATATTGAGATTAAAACATCATCACCCGAACCGGTCTATAAGCAGATTGTACGCCAGATAAGTGAAGCTGTTCAGACGGGGGGCTTGAAGGGGGGATATTCGCTTCCGCCAGTTCGTCAACTTGCTGGTGATTTGATGTTAAATCCAAATACGGTTGCCAAAGCCTATAAGCAGCTTGAACAGATGAGGGTAGTACGCGGTGCTGGTCGTGCGGGTACCTTCGTAGAGGAAAATGCCGCCGTCCATATCGCGCAAAATAACAGCGTCAGCGCAAAGTTCGAACTCGATAGTCTGTTAAAGTCATTTGTTGATCGAGGCATACCGGGACCGGAGGTGCGAATTTTACTATTTGACTCGATAGAGAAACTTAGAGGATAAAACATCATTAAAACAATTTGTTATGATGTATAGTTAATCAAATAGATTAATTGTAGTATAGCATGTTTGCACAATTTGATTAATCAGCGTTTGAAAAGCCGGGACGGCTTCTATATGGTTTTGCGATGATTAAAAGGATTATTAGTTTTATGGTGATGGTACTGGCATTTGTTACTATGTTGTCGCCAGTTTTAGTTGGGGCACAGGAAAGTGCGCCAGGCAGCAGTATTGAAGTGGTGCGTGGTGGCCTTGAGGATGATCAAAATGATTCAGGGGAAGCCAATTTTCTTGGTTTCGGTTTGCTTATTTTGATTGGAATCGGAATACCGGCGGCGGCGAGCCTAGGATTTCGTTATTTGCTTAAAAGTAATCTTAAAGCTTATGTAGCGACTTATGTGTTTGTGGTTGCTTGTTATGTGTTCGCCACTATGACCATCGAAGGTACGCCGAGCGGCAGCCTTGCTATGACAGCATTGATATTATTGGTGCTGGCTATGCTAGGATCATTGCTCGCACAAACCATATATTTTCTGCGGCTTCCCAAAAAGAAAATGAAGAAAATAGAATGAAAAACGAATTAAATCTGTGCAAAAAGGGCTGATGCAATAATCGCCTTAGTAATCTTAACGAAAATGAATTGATTCTGATGGTCATTTATTAAGGTATTATTTATACCCTAAAGAGTTTCAGCTTCTTTGAAAACAATGCAACGTTGATTAGGTTGAGAGGGATGTGATTGCATGCAACAATGACGAAAACTCATCTAGAAGCAAATAAAATTAGCAAAAAGAGCGTTTCATTGCGCTCGATCACATGGGTATATACATGGGTATGAAATACAGATTTGATATTAATCGATTTATTTCAATGACTTATGTGAATTAATGGCGGAGAGGGAGGGATTCGAACCCTCGAAGGAGTTGCCCCCTTGCTAGTTTTCAAGACTAGTGCATTCAACCGCTCTGCCACCTCTCCATAAGATGTTCGTGCGATATGCGTGATAGGAGGATTTAACGGATCGGGAACTATTGGTCAAGCAAAGATTGGCTTCTATTTAAGAATATTATTTATTTTAGCAAAATTTCTCATTTGCCTTTGAATCGTCATGATTTTTGAACTATATATATTAGCACAAAATATTAGCGATAATCTAAGGGTAGATCAGTGGTCAGAGCGTTATTTATTAGTCTTGTTTCAATTTTGGTCATTTCCAGCGCAAATGCACAGCGTCAGGTGGCCGATAATCCGGTCCCGTTTGATGTGTGGCTTGAAGAATTCAAGGCAGAAGCACTTCAACAAGGCATCAGTCAGGAAACTCTTGATGTGACCTTTGACGGATTGGTGCCTAACCCTAAAGTGGTCGAACTTGATCGTCGTCAACCGGAATTTACCCAGTCATCAGCGGAATATATAAAAATCCGTGTCAGTGAAACCCGCATCAAAAACGGTAAAAAACGTATGGCCGAACTACAGCCGGTACTTGATCCGTCCGCGAAAAGCATAGGTGTCCAAAAGCGGTTTATCGCCGCCATTTGGGGTATGGAAACAAATTATGGTTCCTACACCGGTAATTATAACATTGTCCGCTCCCTGATGACGCTGGCTTATGATATGCGCCGCCCTACTTTTTTCAGAAGAGAACTCCATAAAGCGCTTGTCATCCTGGAGGAAGGGCACATAACGCCAGATGAGATGATCGGATCCTGGGCAGGGGCGATGGGACAGGGTCAGTTTATGCCAACAAGTTTCTTTGCTTATGCTTACGATATGGACGGTGATAACAAGAAGGATATCTGGACCAATGAAGCAGATGTTTTTGGTTCCATCGGTAACTATCTGAAAAAGCATACTTGGCACGAGAACCAGACATGGGGCCGTGAAGTTAAATTGCCTGATGATTTAACGGAACGTCAGGCAATTGTTGATTTAACCCATGAACCGAACCCGCCGCGCTCCTGCAAACGTGCATTGAGGGATCATAGTAAAAAATACTCACTGACCGAGTGGAAAGAAATGGGCGTTCGTAATCTGGATGATAGCGAGCTACCGGAGGCTATTGGCGCTGGCATCGAAGCGACACTCCTTATGCCGGGTGGAATTGATGGCCCGGCCTATTTGACCTATCAAAATTTTCGCACGATTTTAACCTATAACTGTTCAAATCATTATGCACTTGGTGTAAGTTTACTTTCTGATGAACTCAAGTAATGGACCGATTTAGATGAATTTTTATCGCCTCATATCTCTGATTATTTTAAGCGCAGTGCTTAGTGGTTGTGGTGAGGACACTGGTTTGCAAACTTCGGCGCCGCCACCGCCCGGCGTTAAAATTGGTAATCCTTATAAGGTTGCCGGCAAATGGTACACACCTGAAGCAAACTCAACTTATAATCAGGTCGGCATTGCGTCCTGGTACGGGGCTGATTTTCACAACAAGCAAACCGCAAACGGTGAAACCTACAATATGAATGCGCTTACGGCGGCACACACAACGCTCCCCATGCCTAGCTATGTTCGGGTGACAAACCTTGAAAATAATCGCTCACTGATCCTAAGAGTGAATGATCGCGGACCGTTTGTTGGCAACAGACTAATCGACGTGTCGCGGCGCGGTGCACAGCTTCTGGGGTTTGAAAAGCGTGGCACCACCAGGGTCAGGGTTGAAGCCGTCGACGGTCCCAATGCGCCAACACAAATCGCCCGTTCCGAAAATCCGCCACCCTTGCAAAAACAGGAAGTAGGAAAGGTTGAAGTATCATCACTTGATGTGCTTGACCCTATTCAAACAGCTGTAGCGCCAACCCAGATGGCAAGCCTGACACCACCACCTACACAAAGTGGTGATATGTATGTTCAGGTTGGCGCTTATAGCCAAATCGGTAGTGCGTCTCGGGTGATGACGGCGGTTGGGCATCTTGGTGATACCGGTATGGAAAGTATTGTCCTTAATGGTCGTAAACTTTACCGGGTTCGTGTTGGTCCCATGTATACATCAACAACGGCAAATGCCGCGCTAGAACAAGTTTTAAAATTAGGTCACAATACCGCCAAAGTCGTAGTTGACTAATAGGCGCAAAATAACGCAGATAACCAAGGTAAATTAAGAATGAAACTTCAAAAATCATTTCGTCTTCTCGCTCTAACGGGCACTCTCGTGGCATTGACGGCGGGGCCACTTTACGCGCAAACCCTAACAAGTCCGGCCAAACAGGCGATCCTCATTGAAGCATCCACTGGCGACATACTATTTGAAAAAAATGCCGACGAGCAGATGACGCCGTCTTCTATGAGCAAGTTGATGACTGTTTATATCGCGTTTCAGCAGCTTAAAAGTGGCAGTCTGTCGCTTGATGATGAATTTACGGTCGAAGATGGGCCGGTTTGGCGCCGTTGGAGAAACACAAGCACCAATGATACCGGTTCTACCATGTATGTGAATGCCGGCGACACGGTGACCATAGGTGATCTTTTGCGAGGTATCATCGTTCAATCCGGAAACGATGCCTGTGCGCAGCTTGCGCTTGCTATTGCCGGTGACGTCGGCGTATTTGTTAATATGATGAACGAAGAAGCGGCTAAACTTGGTCTTACGCAAAGCCATTTTATGAACACAAATGGCTGGCCTGATCCGGATCATTATATGTCGGCGCGTGATATTGCGACGCTATCCCATGCGATTAGCGTCGAATTTCCTGACTATTACCCAATTTTTGCCGAGCGCACTTTTAGCTACGCCGGTGTAAATCAGCCAAACAGAAACAGGCTTCTTTACCGCGACCGTGTTCATTCAGATGGCCTTAAAACTGGCCATACCGAAGCCGGTGGATACGGACTTGCCTCGTCAGCGATTATGGATGATCGCCGCCTTGTGCTTGTGGTAAACGGCATGACCAGCGATAATGCTCGTATCAATGAAAGTGAACGTCTTCTTAATTACGGATTTAGAAATTTTGGCATTTATGACATGCTTAAGGCGGGTCAAACCATTGAAAACGCAGACGTTTGGCTTGGCGAGCAGGCGACCGTGCCTCTTGTTTCCGAAGAAAATGTCACTCTTTCGATGAACAAACAGGCAAGGCGTAACATGACGGCTAAAGTTATCTATGACGGCCCCATCGCAGCGCCCATACAAAAAGGACAGCCTATTGCCACGCTTGAGCTTTCGGCAAACGGTATGGAAACAAAATCATATCCGCTGGTGGCTGGTGCTGACGTCGGAGAACTCGGCGGTATGAGCCGTATCAAGGCGGCCTTTAGCTTTATGTTGATGGGCTCCGCGGGTGACTAAAGCAGGTAAATTTATTACCTTTGAAGGCGGTGAGGGGGTTGGGAAATCAACCCAGGTCAAAATACTCGCCGAAAAATTATCCAAGACTGGCATTGACGTTGTGCTGACCCGGGAGCCCGGTGGATCCCCCGGCGCTGAAGAAATTCGCGCGCTTCTGGTTAAGGGCAGTACCGATAAATTCGCCCCAATGACCGAAGCACTGCTTCATAATGCAGCACGGGCGGAACATCTGGAAAAAACCGTTAAGCCAGCGCTTGACGCGGGAAAATGGGTCATTTCTGATCGATATGCAGACTCGACTCTTGCCTATCAGGGATACGGTCAAGGTGTCGATTTGACTACACTGCTTGATCTTCACCGTGTGGCTACAGGTGACTTTTGGCCCGACCTCACCATTATTCTTGATGGCAATGAGCTTGACCGTGCTACTGCGCGTGAGCAGGAAAATTCAGATAAAGAAGACCGATACGAACGCATGGGAGGCGATTTTCACAAAAAACTTCAGAAAAGTTTTCTTGATATTGCTACTAAAAACCCCCAGCGCTGCACCGTGGTCAGTGCCGCGGGAACCATAGAAGGTGTTGCAAAACGGGTTTGGGAGATTGTGAATGCTGAGTAAAATAATAAAAGTCACAATATTTGTTTTCACACTCCTGCTCCTCTCATCCTGCAGCACCATGCAGCAGGATTGTAGGTCATTATCTGGGGACCGAGATGCATATAGAAATTGTATGGCGGATCAAGGCAATCAGAATGCACAGTTTGAGCTGGGTATGGCGGCCTTTGAGGGCGAGGATTATGATAGGGCCATTGACTGGTTCAAGAGAGCGGCGCGACCACGTGCGAGCCAATATCCTGCTTATCTAGAAGGTCCTGCTAAAAGCAGGAGCGATATTGCTTATGAAGAAGACATGAAGCCGGGCCTTCCGGGCCATAATACAGCACTGAGAATGCTGGTGCGTATATATGAAGAGGGGATCGGTACGCCCATTGATCCAAAGCAGGCGGCCCGTTACCGCGAGATGATAAACCCTGAGTAAATTTTGAGATAAATATCTTTAATCTTTGACCTTTGGTGCGAATCTTGTTATTTGACTTTTCTTTGTAGGATAGGAAATAAAATGAATATTCGCGAAGCTCTCACTTTTGATGATGTATTGCTTGTCCCCCAAGCTTCTGAAATTCTCCCGCGCCAAGTACAATCTAAATCCGCACTTACCAAATCGATCATGCTCAATATTCCGCTGATATCGGCGGCTATGGATACGGTGACGGAATCAAACATGGCCATTGCCATGGCGCAGGCAGGTGGTCTTGGTATTATTCATAAAAACATGACTATTCAGGAACAGGCAACCGAAGTACACCGGGTTAAAAAGTTTGAGAGCGGTATGGTGGTGGATCCACTGACGATCCATCCTGATCAAGCGCTCAACGAAGCCTTCGAAATTATGAATAATGCCAAAATATCCGGCATTCCAGTGGTGGAACGCGGTAGCGGGAAGCTTGAGGGCATACTGACCAATCGTGACGTCCGCTTTGCCACCAATATGATGCAGCCAGTGTCAGAGCTTATGACGTCGGAAGGCCTAGTGACCGCAAAGTCAAATGTCACCACAGAAGAAGCAAAACATCTACTTCACCAAAACCGTATTGAAAAAATCATCATTGTTGATGACGATTATAAATGTATCGGTCTTGTCACTGTGAAAGATATTGAAAAGGCAACGCTAAATCCTAATGCCTGTAAGGATGTCGAGGGCCGCCTGCGCACAGGTGCTGCAACATCAGTTGGTGATGATGGTTACGAGCGCGCCGAAGCGCTCATTGACGCAGGCGTGGATTTCCTGGTGGTTGATACTGCTCATGGTCATTCAAGAGGCGTTTTAGATACAATCGCAAAAATAAAGAAACGATATCCGCATGTGCAGCTATCTGGCGGTAACGTTGCCACAGGTTCTGGAACCCAGGCGCTGATTGATGCGGGGGCAGATGTGGTGAAGGTCGGTATTGGGCCAGGATCAATTTGCACGACCCGAGTTGTAGCCGGTGTTGGTGTGCCGCAACTGACCGCGATAATGGACGCGGTTGAAGTTGCCGATCGGGAAGGCGTTACCATTATCGCTGATGGCGGTCTTAAAACATCGGGTGATATCGCCAAGGCGATAGCCGCCGGCGCCTCTGCTGTTATGGTCGGATCACTGCTTGCCGGGACAGAAGACGCGCCCGGTGAAGTGTTTCTGCATCACGGTCGTTCTTATAAATCATACCGAGGTATGGGATCGCTTGGTGCTATGTCGCGAGGGTCAGCGGACCGTTATTTCCAGGAAGACGTGTCGGACAGCCTTAAACTTGTTCCCGAAGGAATAGAAGGACAGGTACCTTACAAAGGACCAACTGCAAATATGATCCACCAACTTGTTGGCGGACTTAAAGCGGCCATGGGTTATACAGGCAGCGAGACCATAAAAGATTTCCATGCCAATGCTGAATTTGTAAAAATATCGGGTGCTGGACTTCGTGAAAGTCACGTACATGATGTGACGATCACTCGGGAATCACCCAATTATCCGTCAAATTAGGAGCCGCAGATGTTACCATCCGCAAGAATAGAAGCCGTAATCGACCTTACGGCGCAGGTCGCTATTTCCTTAAAAGAAAAAGGACCAGCTGCGGATGTGCTGACGCGCAAATATTTTAGCGCCCGTCGTTACGCAGGATCCAAAGACCGACGCCGTGTGACAAATCTGCTTTATGATATTATTCGTCGCTGGGGATATTTATCAGAAATCTCGGACGGGGATGCGCGTCGCATGGTGCTGGCACAACTGGCACTAACGGACGATGATCCAAAGGTATATTTCACCGGTGAGAAGCATGCGCCGGACCTGATTACCGCCGACGAGATATCGTTTGTTCAGAATGTGGAGCCGGAAAAGCTTGAACATCACCGTTTAAACTATCCAAACTGGCTTGAAGGTGATTTAAAAGACAGGTTTGGTGATAAATTTACCCAGGAAATGCTTGCTCTCAATGAGCGGGCACCGCTGACGCTGCGGATCGCGCGTAATACAGAAAAAATTCTTGCGTTTCTCAGTGAAAAAGAAATTGGTTATGAGCGCGGTGTCCATGCCAACAGCGCTATTATTCTTCATGAACAACAGCAGGTTCGTGACTGGCCAATTTACCGCGAGGGTCTTGTGGAAATTCAGGATGAAGCGGCGCAACTTGCCGTGAAATATGTGGAACTTAAACCAGGTCAGCAAGTTATGGATCTTTGCGCTGGTGCTGGCGGTAAGGCTTTGGCAGCTGCGGGATATATGAAAAATAAAGGACAGATTTACGCCTTTGATATTTCTGAAAGCCGCCTAAAAGAATTTAAAGTTCGTGCTAAAAGATCTAAACATCATATTTTCCAGTCCTTTGTGTTGACAAAGAAAAACCGTGCCGAGAAGCTCAGTGAGTATGAAGGCAACATGGATCGGGTTATTCTTGATGTGCCATGTACAGGAACAGGAACTTGGCGACGGAATCCGGAAAGCCGCTGGCGGATCACCACTGAGACCGTAAAAGCCTATGTAGAAACTCAAAGAGAGCTTCTTGCGGAAGCGTGGGATGCGGTTAAACCTGGTGGTCGGGTCGTTTATATGACCTGCTCAATTTTAAAATCTGAAAATGAAGACCAGATCGAACACTTCCTATCGGAGCACGATGATGCCACCTTAGTCCCCATTAAAAAGAACGGTATTGAAAAGCTGGCCGGTACCTTACAACTGAGTCCGTTTAGCCGCGATACAGACGGTTTTTTTGTGGCAATTTTAGAGAAACAAGATATAAAAACCCAAAGTAATTAAGAGAGATGATTTAAAACTATGACCGACCGTATTTTGATTATTGATTTTGGCTCGCAAGTGACCCAGCTTATCGCAAGGCGGGTTCGTGAAAGCGGCGTATATTCAGAGATTGTTCCCTTTAATAAAGCAGATGAAATACTTGAGGACTTTAACCCGAAAGGGATCATTTTATCAGGCGGTCCAAATTCAGTTTACGACATAGATACGCCACGCGCACCCGAAGCGGTATTTAACATAGGTGTGCCAGTACTAGGCATTTGTTACGGTGAGCAAACCATGTGTGAACAAATGGGTGGCCGGGTTGAAACATCTGATGAACGCGAATTCGGTCGTGCATTTATCGATATTAAAGCGCAGAGCCCGTTATTTGATGGGTTTTGGGACGTTGGTACGAAACATCAGGTCTGGATGAGCCACGGAGATAAAATAGACGCTATACCTGATGGTTTTGATGTGATCGCGACCAGCGGTAATGCTCCATACGCAGCCATTGCCAATGAAGAAAAGAAATTTTACGGCGTACAGTTCCATCCGGAGGTGGTTCATACACTTGACGGGGCAAAATTGCTTTCAAATTTCGTGAAAAATATTGTTGGCTGTTCTGGCGATTGGACTATGGCATCGTTTCGCGAAATAGAGATTGCCAAAATCCGCGAGCAGGTCGGCGACGGCAAAGTGATTTGCGGGCTGTCCGGTGGTGTTGATAGTTCGGTGGTTGCGGTTCTATTGCACGAAGCAATTGGTGATCAGCTTACATGCGTTTTTGTTGATCACGGATTAATGCGCGCCAATGAAGCTGATCAGGTTGTCGACTTATTTCGCGAACATTATCATATCAATCTGGTTCATGTTGACGCGGAAGAATTATTCCTTGGCAAACTTGCGGGTGTGGATGATCCGGAAAAGAAACGAAAAATCATCGGTGGTCTGTTCATTGATGTGTTCGAAGCAGAAGCGAAAAAAATTGGCGGTGCTGATTTCCTTGCGCAGGGAACACTATATCCGGACGTGATTGAAAGTGTGTCTTTCACAGGTGGGCCAAGTGTCACCATTAAATCCCATCATAATGTAGGCGGCCTTCCGGAACGTATGCATATGGATCTGGTTGAACCACTTCGGGAACTTTTCAAAGACGAAGTCCGTGCCCTTGGCCGTGAGCTTGGTATTCCGGAAGCATTTATTGAACGTCACCCATTCCCTGGACCGGGCCTTGCGATCCGGGTGCCGGGTGCTGTTGACAAGGAAAAATGTGATATCCTAAGAAAAGCAGACGTTATTTACCTTGAAGAGATTAAGAATGCTGGTCTTTATAATGAAATCTGGCAGGCATTCGCAGTGCTTCTGCCTGTAAAAACTGTCGGTGTTATGGGCGATGCGAGGACCTATGAATATGTTTGTGCACTTCGCGCCGTGACCTCAACGGACGGGATGACCGCAGACTATTATCCATATTCCCATGAGTTTTTAGGTCATATTTCTACACGGATCATCAACGAGGTACGTGGTGTTAACCGCGTTGTTTATGACATCACCTCAAAGCCGCCAGGAACAATTGAGTGGGAATAGGCCATATTTAGGCCAAATTAATTGGTTTTAAAGGTAATGCTTGATTGCCTTTGTGTGTCAGGTCGGCTATTTTGTCGCCTAGATTTTATTATTGAGTAACCTAATGAACAGGAGACCCTGGTGTCAGATGCGTTTATTCGCGAAGTCGATGAAGATCTTCGCCAGAAACAGATCAATGATCTTTGGAAGAAATACGGTAAATTCATTATTGGTATTGCCGTTGGCATTGTCATAATTGTTGCAGGAAGGTCGCTCTATACATATTCCGTCGAAAGCAAATATAACGAACAGGCAGCTGCTTTTTCAGAAGCGGTCAAGTTAAACGGTTCTGAAGTCGGTACCGCGCTTGAATCCGTGATTGCAAGTGATGTTGATGGCTATGAAATTATTGCCACTTTCAAGAAAGCTGAACTAGAGGTCGCAGCCGAGAACAAACTTGGTGCGGTGGCAATCCTTGATCAGTTCATCGAAACTGCAACTGTGGATCCGATTTATAAAGATATGGCAAACGTCCAAGCAGCAATTTTGGAAATTGATACTGCGAGCAGTGATGCTGTGCGAGCGCGCCTGTCTCTGATATTGAATGGTACATCAAAGTTTAAGCATATTGCCGCGGAACTTCTTGCGCTATCTGAGCTGCAAAACGGTGAAACGGACGCGGCAATATCACGGCTTGAGGCTCTTGTCGGGGATGTGGAAACACCCGCTGGTATCAAGAACCGCGCGGAACAATATCTAAGTGTTATTAAATAAACGGTAGGAATTTTTATGACAACCATCGTCACTATGTCGGTTGAAAAATATAGCGCACTTAAAAGCGTTGTTTTGGTTGGTGCGCTGTCACTCATATTATCCTCGTGTGGTGGTGGTGGTGCCAACAACCGAAATATCATTGAGGGCGACAGGATTTCCGTTCTGACGTTCGAACAGCAACTTGTTGTTGATCCGCAGCTCGGTGGGTCCACTGTTGTCCTTCCTAAACCCTATGTTAATGAAAACTGGGCCCAGCCGGGTGGCAATATGCAGCATATCCTGCATCACCTGCAAATTTCTGATAATCCGAAACGTATTTGGCGCCGCGACATCGGAGAGGGATCTGGCGGACGTAAGGTTATGGTCTCAGAACCAGTGGTTAAAGATGGCGTGCTATACGCAATCGATGCAAGCTCACGTATATCTGCAATTGATGCAGATACAGGTCGGAAAATCTGGGATGAGCAGCTTAAGATGGAAGGTGAGACCGAGATGCTCGGTTACGGCGGCGGCGTAACTGTTGGTGATAATGCCCTGTATTTTGTCACAGGATATGGTCATTTTGGTGCGCTCAATCTTACCGATGGTAGTGAAATATGGATCGAGGATATCGGTGTTCCTATGAGAGGTGCTCCGACCTATGCAGATGGACGGGTATTTGGAATCACTCATGATAACCACGTCTTCGCACTCAATGCCGAAGACGGTGAGATCATTTGGGATGAGGTTGGTATCGCCGAAACCGCTGGACTTGCTGGTAATGCAAGCCCCGCCGTGATCGGAAATACAATTGTTGTATCTTATTCATCCGGCGAAGTTTATGCTATGCGTGTTGAAAATGGTCGTGTTCTTTGGACCGACACTCTGAACCGTCAAGGCCGTCTAACGGCAATGGCGTCGCTTCGTGATATTGACGGTCACCCGGTTGTCTATGACGGCAACGTCTATTTGATCAGTCATAGCGGTCGGATGGTTGCCGTAAATCTTCGCAGCGGCATTCGTCTTTGGGAACAAAATATCGGATCTTCGGATATGCCGTGGGTGGCAGGAGAGTTTATTTATGTTGTAACCACGGAATCTGAGGTGATCTGTATGACAAGGCGGGAAGGACGTATCGTCTGGATTACACAGCTTGAGCGTTTTTCCGATCCGGAAATTCGTAAACAACCTGTCCAGTGGCATGGTCCTGTCGTCGCCAGTGACCGGGTCATTGTTACATCATCACACGGTTATGCAATAACGCTTTCTCCTTATACCGGGGAGGTTACAGGCGGTATGGACCTTCCAGATGACAGTACCATGGGACCTATTATCTCAAATGGTACGCTCTACTTCTTAGTTAAAGATGGTGAAATCGTTGCCCTGCGTTAGGCAATGTCACCATCAGTATGAATTGAATTAAAATGACTTTCACCGTAGCAATTATTGGCAGGCCCAATGTGGGTAAATCGACGCTGTTCAACCGACTGGTCGGCAAGCGTCTTGCGCTTGTTGATGATACACCGGGGGTTACGCGTGATCGCCGTGATGCCATGGCGTCGCTCGGTGAGTATAAATTTCGGATCATTGATACGGCTGGCCTTGAAGAAGGAAAAGACGAAAGTCTGTCCGCACGCATGCGCCAACAAACGGAAATGGCAATCGAAGAAGCTGATTTCTCGCTTTTCATGATTGATGCTCGCGCCGGAGTAACGCCGCTTGATAAGTATTTTGCCGATATTTTGCGCCGCGGTAAAAAACCAACCATTTTGGTTGCTAATAAATCCGAGGGAAAAGCAGGCACGGCCGGTGCCTATGAATCCTATACACTTGGTCTTGGTGATCCTGTTCCATTTTCGGCAGAACACGGCGAGGGGCTTGCCGATCTAAGCGACGCGTTTGAGGAAACATTGCGTGGGCTGGGTATGGACCCATTGGCGAAGCCACAAGAAGAAGTCACGATTAAATCTGTGATTATCCAAGGCGAAGTTACTGAGGAAGACGAACTTCTCAGTGAGCAGGATGACGGTCTACCGATGCAGATGGCCATTGTTGGTCGTCCCAATGTTGGTAAATCGACCCTGATTAATAAACTGCTGGGTGAAGAACGAATGCTCACCGGACCCGAGGCAGGTCTTACCCGCGACAGTGTCGGCGTCAATTATACTTATGAAGGTCGTGAGCTTCGTATTTTTGATACGGCGGGTATGCGCAGAAAATCAAAAGTGCAACAAAAGCTTGAAAAGTTATCTGTGGCCGATACCATTCGTGCGCTCAACTTTGCCGAAGTGGTGGTGCTGCTGATTGATGCAACGCAACCTTTCGAAAAGCAGGATTTATCCATTGCCAGTCTGATCGTTCAGGAAGGACGTGCGCTTGTTATCGGGCTTAATAAATATGACCTTCTTGAAAACCGCCAGGAAGTGATGAAGGATATCGCCCATAAGTTAGAGCATAGTCTGCCGCAAATTAAAGGCATCCCCATTGTTCCTGTTTCGGCGCTTACCGGTCGTGGAATTGATAAATTGATGCCTCAGATATTTGAGACCTACAAGCTTTGGAACCGCCGCATAAGCACCGCAAAGCTCAATAAATGGTTGGCGCAGACGCTTCAATATCATCCGGCACCATCGGTTAAGGGCAGACGGACAAAAATGCGCTATATGACGCAGGTAAAAACCAGACCGCCGACATTCGCTATTTTTACAAATAGGCCGTCAGATGTTGCAGATAGTTATACCAGATATCTGCTAAATGAGTTAAGGTGGGATTTCGATATGCCCGGTATTCCAATCCGGATCATGTTACGCAAGGGCGACAATCCTTATAAAAAAGACTAACAACAATAAAACAAAATATTCAGGAGAAAAAGAATATGATCAGTTACGCAATGGTAGGCTCAAAAGATATTCATAGATCAGCAGAGTTTTTCGACAAAGTCCTCGGGGTTGTCGGTGCACATAGAGCCATGGAACGCGATACATCAATTATGTGGGCAACAGATCAGGATAAGCCGTTTTTTGCCGTATGCCTTCCTCATGATGGCAATGAAGCCACTGTCGGAAACGGCAGCATGATCGCATTTGGTGCAGATACCAAAGAACAGGTCCATGATATGTATCAAGCTGCTCAGGATAACGGTGGCAGCTGTGAGGGTGAGCCAGGACCACGCGGTGATCAATACTATATGGCCTATTTCCGCGATCCGGACGGTAACAAGTTTTCGATTTTCCATAACCTCGGGTAAGCTGCGATCATGATGATCGGCTATACCATGGTTGGCGTCAGGGACATGGCCCGGGCCGCAGAATTTTATGATGCGGTTCTAGGCGCCATGGGCGCTACACGCAAGATGGAATATGAAAAATTTATCCTGTGGAATGATAGTGCCGGTCATCCATCCTTTTCGATCTGTATTCCGTTTGACGGCAATGAGGCAACCATTGGCAACGGTTCAATGATTGCCTTTCCGGTGGAAAATAATGACGTGGTCCGTAAAATTTATGATTATGCCATAAAAGCCGGCGCAACCTGCGAAGGCGCACCGGGGCTTCGTAGCGGCGACTATTATATCGGTTATTTTCGCGATCCTGATGGCAATAAACTGGCCATTTATCATTATCCACATGATGATCATCTATAGATACTAAAGTGGGAGCGAAAAATGATCGGTTACACAATGGTCGGCACCCACGATATCAAACGTGCAGGTGCCTTTTTTTCTATACTGGCGAACTTGGCGGTTAAATGCTAACCCTGAATACCCTTTAGAAAGCTTGCAAGGTTTTCACCAAGTTCGTCGCATAGATAGCCGCCTTCTTGGACCATGAGGATGGGGCGGGTGGTTGATTGTTTGATTTTGCGGGCAATGAGTTCATAGCCTTTCGTGGTGATGGCAAGACCAGCGAAGGGGTCACCTTCGAAGGCGTCGAGGCCGAGGGCGATGACGAGAACACCGGGGTTGAAGTCGTCTATACGCTCAAGCGCCAAGTCCAGTTTTTCAATAAATAAATCATCGCCTGAACCGCGCGGCAGTGGGTAGTTGAGGTTATAGCCTTCGCCTGCGCCTTCGCCAGTTTCGTTCTCATATCCCCAGAAAAATGGGTAAAAGCGGTTCGGGTCCGCGTGAATTGATGCTGTGATGACATCATTGCGATCATAAAAGATCGATTGGGTGCCGTTGCCGTGATGAAGATCAACGTCGAGGATTGCTGCGGTTTTATAACGTTCCAGCATATTCTGGGTGGCGATGGCGGTGTTGTTTAGGTAGCAAAACCCACCGGCCATGTCGGCGCTGGCGTGGTGTCCGGGCGGGCGGCACAGGGCGTAGGCCATATCATCACCGCCCAAGATCAGTTCGCTAGCATGTTGGGCGCACCAGGCGCTCCAAAGGGCGCTTTGCCATGTGTCCCCAGATATAGGGGCGGAGGCGTCGGTCATATGAAAGCCGGCCTGTGCGACCACAGATGCAGGATAGCCGTCATTGCGGCTGGTTGGATGAATGTTTGGCGTGACTTGCGCTGCGGCACCGGGAATATGGGCCCAGCGGGTGTAGGCATTTTTAAGAAATTTGAGATACCGGGCATCATGAATGCTTTCGATGGCCGTCATGTCATACTCTGTGGGGGCGATGACCTCAAGACCGACATCCATTGCAGCGCGCTTTAAGACGTCAATGCGTTCCGGCATTTCCGGATTGGGTTGCGGGATACCGTTTACCAGAAAGCTTGTCGGGTAGTGCTCTTTTTGTTCTTCAGCAACGACGCATTTCATAGTATTTTCTCCGCAAATTCTTCAAGGCTTTGATCAAGCAGTTTAAGAATGTCGCCAATTTGATCTGCGCTGGTGATCATCGGCGGGCAGACAAGGAAATGATCGCCACTGGTGCCGTTTCGGGTGCGGCGCGAGTAAATAATCAGTCCCTTAGAATAGGCTACTTCTACAAGTTCGTGGTAAGCATTGAGTGAAGTGGGCAGCGGTTCCATGGTTTCTCTGTCAACGACCAGCTCAAATGCGGTCAGTAAACCTTTTCCGCGCACATCTCCGATAAAATCGTATTTATCCTTAAGTTGCGCAAGACCGTCTATAAGAAGTAAACCCATTTCACTGGTGTTTTCCATTAGGTTATTGGAATAAATCTCATCAATAACCGCGAGGCCAGCGGCGCAGGCGATTGGGTTTCCGGCGTAAGTGTAGCCATGTTGGAAACCGCCGCTATCAAGCACGGTTTCAACGATCTCATCGCGCGCTGTCATGGCGCCAAGCGGAATGTATCCGGCGCCAAAACCCTTGGCGGTGGCGATAATATCCGGGTTAATGTTCCAATGTTCACAAGCAAGGAATTTTCCGGTGCGGCCGACGCCGGTCATCACTTCGTCGTAAATCAGCAAAACGCCGTACTGATCGCAGATATCCCTGATGCGCTTGTAATAACTGTCCGGCGCGACCAGCGCTCCGGTTGAGGCGCCGCCAACCGGTTCCATAATAAAGCCGAGGATATTTTCCGCGCCTTCTTCAAGGATTTTTTCCTCGAGCATGTCTGCATATTTTATTCCGCGGTCATGATCCGATAGATTATCACGGTCCAGATAGCATGTCGGTGCAGGGATATGGGGCATGTCCATGGTCATATCGCGAAATGGTGCGTTGAGCGGCTCGTAAGCGGTCAGGGCGAGTGCGCCAAGGGTCGCGCCGTGATAAGATGGACGCCGCGATATAATTTTTGAACGGCTATTTTCGCCCTTTGCATAAACATATTGGCGGGCGAGCTTTACTGCACTTTCCACGGCTTCTGATCCACCGGAAACAAAAAATACTTTATTATGACCTTCGGGACTAAGCTCTGCGACCTTTGCCGCAAGCATTTCTGAAGGCTCCGTTTCAAAATGAAGTCGGTAGCCAAAGGTTGATTTATCCATTTGCGCTTTGATGGCGGCAAGCACATTTGGATTACTGTGACCAATGTTGGAAACCATAGCTCCGCTTGAGCCATCAATATAGCGTTTGCCATCTTTGTCCCACATATAAATGCCCTCGGCGCGGTCAAGCATGGGGCGGCGGTCTCTGGTTTGATAAAAAAGATGTGATTTCATTATTATTTCAACTGGTTGACTATTTTATTTCTCAACTGCATTATGATTTAATCAACAATAAAAGAAATAAAAAAATGACAAAAAAAAGAAATATTATCATCACCTGTGCGGTGACCGGGTCAATTTATACCCCGACCATGAGCGATCATCTGCCCATTACTGGGTCAGAAATTGCAACGGCGTCCATTGAGGCGGCGGAGGCGGGTGCATCGATCATTCACCTTCACGCGAGAAATCCGGAGACCGGCCAGCCATCGGCAAAGGTCGAAGACTTTATGGGGTTTATCCCACAAATTCATCAGGCATCGGATTCGGTACTTAATATATCCACCGGTGGCAGCTCGCTTATGAGCCTTGATGAACGATTGGCACCAGCCCGTCATATTAAACCGGAAATGTGTTCCCTTAATATGGGGTCGATGAATTTCGGTATATTTACTTTGAAAAACAGATTTTCCGATTGGAAACATGACTGGGAACCAGCTCTGCTTGACGCTACCAAAAATACCACCTTTCAAAACACTTACGCGGATATTGAAAATATTCTAGAGGGACTTGGCGAACAAGACGGGGCCAAATTCGAATTTGAATGTTATGATATGGGTCATATTGAAACGCTTTCCTACTATTTGCGCGAAGGCAAAGTGAAAGCGCCGCTCTATGTCCAGTTTGTGCTTGGTGTGATGGGCGGTATGGGCGCAAGTTCCGAAAATCTGATGGCCATGAAGGGGGCGGCAGATCGGCTTCTTGGTCCTGAAAATTACCAATTTTCTGTGCTTGGCGCAGGGCTTCAGCAGATACCACTGGCGACAATGGCGGTGATATTAGGCGGCAATGTGCGTGTCGGGCTTGAAGACAGCCTGATTATGCCAGACAGAAGCCTCGCGCCGTCAAACGCAGAGCAGGTGCGAAAAATCAAAGCCATTATTGAAGAACTTGGCCACGGCATTGCCGAACCCGATGAAGCACGCGAACGATTAGGTCTCAAGGGAAGGGACAAGATTAATGCCATCTAAAATGATTAAAACCGGGGAGGGATTGGTAACCAGTGATCTCTGTGATCAGATGGGGCATTTTACCACCCGCTGCTATACTGCGGCTTTTGATGAGGCGAGCTATGAACTTGTCAAAAACTGCGGTCTTCCTCTTGATGAGAGAAATGGCTTTGTTGATCTCGAGCTTAATATGAAGTTTCTTGCAGAAATCCGCGAAGGGGATCGGTTTTATATTAAAAGCGCGTTTATCAAGCTTGGGAATTCGTCATTTACAGCCATTCACCACATGCATAACACTGCCGATGATCGTCTTGTAGCCGAAGCAGAGGAAAAGGCCGTTGTATTTGACCTTGAGAAACGAAAGTCAAAATCGATGCCTGAGGATTTTAAGAAGCGGGCTGGTGAGTTTCTGGTCGATTAAAAAAAGAAGTTGTTTTTATCTTCTTTCCACATTTTATAATCGGCGACTTTGCCATTATCATTAAAGTCTGGCGAACAAAGTGTAAGCATCAACGGCATAAGGTCAGCGGGCGTATCAAGCGTACTTGCGTCTTCGCCGGGAACCGCGCGGGCACGCATGGCGGTTCGAAGAGCACCGGGATTTAAGATATTGACCCGAAGGTTCGACATTTCAATTTCCTGGGCATAGGTTTTAACCAGACATTCAAGAGCCGCTTTGCTGACCGCATAACCGCCCCAGAATGGACGCGGATCACGGGCAACATTTGACGAGCCGAGAAAAACCGCCCGCCCATTATCCGACGCACGCAAAAGCGGATCAAGGGATCTGATCAATCGGTAGTTGGCAGTTACGTTGATGTCCATTAGTTGGTGCCAGACTTTGGGCTTTAAGTGGCTGATCGGTGTGATGTCGCCTAGGGTCGCCGCATTGCCGATTAAAATATCAAGCTTACCGTATTTCTCGGCGATCACGCCGCCCAACCGGTCGAGGGCGTCATAATCAGTAATATCAAGAGGAACTAATGTCGTTTCACCGCCACCGGCAGCCTTAATGTCATCATCTAGGGCTTCCAGTGATCCTACGGTGCGGGCGATGGCGATCACATGCGCACCTTCAGCGGCCAGAGCTTTTGCAGTGGCATAACCAATGCCACGGGACGCACCAGTTACAACGGCAACATAATTTTTAAACATCATGGGTGATTATCCGTGAGAAGTGAGAATTGTTTATCATCATCCGACGCGTTATTATCGGTAAGCGGCGTTGGATATTCGCCACTAAAACAGGCATCGCAATATTGGGGGTTTTTTTTGTTACGGCCATCTTCACCAACAGCACGGTAAAGACCGTCAATGGAGATAAATTTAAGGCTGTCAGCACCGATATGTTCGGCCATATCTTCAATTGTCATGCGGCTGGCCAGCAATTTGTCCTTATTGGGTGTATCAACACCGTAAAAGCAAGGGTCAGTGGTTGGCGGGCTGGCGATGTACATATGGACTTCTTTTGCGCCAGCTTGACGGACCATATCAACGATTTTAACCGATGTGGTACCGCGTACGATACTGTCATCGACAAGGACAACAATTTTGCCGTCAAGTTCACCGCGGTTAGCGTTATGCTTAAGCTTTACCCCAAGATGTCGGATGGTATCGGACGGTTCAATAAATGTCCGGCCCACATAATGGTTTCTGATAATACCAAGCTCAAACGGGATACCCGCTTCCTGTGCGTAGCCGATGGCGGCAGGAACACCGCTATCGGGGACCGGAACAACGAGGTCCGCATTAAGTTTACATTCCTTGGCCAGTTCCTTACCGATATTTTTACGTACTTTATAGATGCTGGTACCATTTGTAAGACTGTCGGGACGTGAGAAATAGACATGTTCAAATATGCATGGCCGTGGGTGAGACGCAGGAAACGGTTTAACGCTGCTCATACCGCTTTTGGTGACGGTGACCACCTCACCAGGTTCCACATCGCGAATATAGTCTGCGCCTATAATATCAAGAGCGCATGTTTCAGAGGCAAAGATATAGCCGTCGTGCGGGAGCTTTCCAATAACCAGAGGACGTACGCCGAGCGGGTCGCGGGCGCCTATCATGCAGTCTTCACTTAGGGCCACAAATGCAAACGCGCCTTCAATCCGGCGCATCGCATCAATGAATTTATCCTGTAAATTCGGGTATGTACTTGTGGCGATCAGATGAATGACCACTTCCGAATCTGATGTGGACTGGAAAATCGCACCTTTATCGACCAGTTGCTTCTTTAGGGTAAGTGCATTGGTTAGATTGCCGTTGTGGCAAACTGCAAATCCACCACCGGCAAGGTCCGCAAAAAGTGGCTGAACATTTCGAAGTCCAGCGCCACCCGACGTCGAATAACGCACATGACCAATAGCACTATTTCCCGGTAACGATTCTATCACTGGTTTGGTGTTAAAGTTATCGGCCACATGCCCCAGTGATTTGTGGGCATAAAACTGCCCGTCACTATGACTTACGATTCCGGCTGCTTCCTGTCCACGGTGTTGAAGCGCATGAAGGCCAAGAACTGTATGTGTTGAGGCTTCCGGTGTATCAAACGCACCAAAGACACCACATTCATCGTGGAACTTGTCATCATTAAATGGAGTCGTGGTAAGGGGAGAGGGCGAGAAATTCGAGGAATTTATATGATCCGTCATTAATCCAACTCAGTTGAGGTCTACTTGCACTTCTATATATGGTTATTTAAAGATTTTGTGAACCTTTTTTTACGATTTCGTACTATCGCCGATCAAATTTTTCAATTGTTCACGACTTTCCTCATCATATTGGGTTTCGCCGTCCGCTTCATCGCCGTTAGATGGGAAGGACGGGACAACATTTTTAAGGATGCCGAACCACTCGGTGCCAAAACGACCCTCCTCGAATAACGGTTCATCCTTATAGGGATTCATCGAATTAAGCATGCTGGCGCCATATTCAATAAGTGGCCGCGATTTTGCTCCCATGAACATATCCGGATATTCATCCGCCGAGAAAAAAGGCGTCGTGAGAAGATAGGCAAAACTAATCAGCAACATTCCGCGCGCCATCCCAAAAAGGATACCAAGACCGCGGTCAAGGGCGCCAATATGGCTTTCTTTTATGGTTCTGCCGATGATGGAGCCGATAAATTTAAAGACGATCAAACTGATAATGCCAAGTGCCGCATATGTAATTACGCTGGCCATAAAGTCCGGTTGCACGAGATCCACGATATAAGGATAAAGGATTGGATGGCCTTGAAGAGTGACAAAAAGTGCCAGCACCCATGCCACAAGACTTAGCGCTTCAGTGGTAAATCCGCGCGTTATGGCTATTAAGATCGATGCTCCTATGATCAGCAGAACTATGATATCGATGGCGTTTATGGTCTTATCCTTTAATATTTATTGTATTATTCCAGATTTGGGGCAATGATATCAACAAGTTTTATCAAATGGTCCAGTTCTGCGGTTTTAATCTTTTTATTCTTATGCTTTATTTTTGACGGAATAAAGGCCTGCGAAAACCCAAGCTTCTGCGCTTCCTTAAGTCGGGCATCAGCTTGACCGACGGGCCTGATCTCGCCGGATAGGGCTATTTCACCAAAAATAATTGTTTCTTCTGCGATTGGATCACCGGACAGTGATGATATGAGGGCCGCCGCAACAGCGAGGTCGGCGGCAGGTTCTGATATTTTAAGACCGCCAGCCACATTAAGATAAATATCATATGCGCCAAGGCCAAGACCACAGCGGGCATCAAGCACGGCGATCACCATAGCAAGGCGCGCACTGTCCCAACCAACCACGGCGCGCCGCGGGGTACCAAGCGATGATTGTGCGACAAGTGCCTGAATTTCCACAAGCATTGGGCGAGAGCCTTCCATCCCGGCGAAGACGGCCGCACCAACAACATCGCCGTCGCGGTCACCGAGAAATAATGCCGATGGGTTTGGAACCTCGGTTAGTCCCAGTTCGCCCATTTCAAACACACCAATTTCATCGGTGCCGCCAAAGCGATTTTTAACCGCGCGCAGGATTCTGAATTGATGGCCGCGGTCCCCTTCAAAATATAGCACCGTATCGACCATATGTTCAAGGACACGGGGGCCAGCGATTTGACCGTCTTTTGTCACATGGCCAACCAGCAAAACGCAGACATTTTTTTTCTTGGCGAAGCGGATCAACTCCTGCGCGCACGTTCGAACCTGAGCCACAGTACCGGGGGCGCTTTCAATGGTGTCCGCATACATGGTCTGGATACTGTCAATCACCACCACATCGGGGCACTTGCCTTTGGCAAGTGTCGCGAGAATGTCACGAAGATTGGTTTCGGACGCAAGGCTCACCGGACTATCTTCAAGACCAAGACGTTCCGCGCGCATTCGCACTTGTGCCACCGATTCCTCGCCGGAAATATAAACGGTGGTGACATTATTATTTGCGAGCCTGCTCACCGCTTGCAGAAGGATTGTTGATTTGCCGATGCCTGGGTCGCCACCGATCAGGATTGCCGAACCGGGGACAAGGCCGCCGCCGGTAACCCGGTCAAATTCACCAATGTTTGAAATCATACGGGGCAGGGCTTCTTCTTCGCCTTTTAAGCTTGAAAGCTCAATGATGCTGCCTTTGGCGCTCGCGGATTTACCAAGACCGGTCGGCGAATTTTCGGACGCTTCCTCGGTCAGCGTGTTCCATTCACCGCAGCCTTCGCATTGACCCATCCATTTGCTATAGGTGGAGCCGCAGCTATTACAGACATATATGCGTTTCTGCTTTGCCATTTAACGGCGTTACCCTTTTAGAATTTCCATTTTAATTGGCCCTTCGGCCTTACCATTGATGAACTGATCAATATAATCACTGCCGCTCTGGTCGATTTTGTCTTTTGGCCCGGTCCAGATGATGTTGCCATGATAAATCATTGCGACATTGTCAGCAATTTTACGCACACTTGACATATCATGAGTGATGGTGACGGCGGTGGCGCCGACGTCTTTTACGCATTCAACGATAAGTTCATTGATCACATCGGACATGATCGGGTCAAGACCAGTTGTTGGTTCATCGAAAAATATAATTTCCGGATTTGCGGCTATAGCACGGGCAAGGCCCACACGTTTTTGCATTCCTCCGGATAATTCAGCCGGACTTAGGCTTCCTACATCAGGAGAAAGACCGACGCGGCGCAGTTTTTCAATGGCGATTTCTTTTGCTTCCTTGCGGTCGCAAAGTCGCTGGGCGAGAAGGCCAAAGGCGACATTTTCCCAGACAGGAAGACTGTCAAACAAAGCACCGCCCTGAAACAGCATGCCAAATTTATTCAGGACATCTTGACGTTCACGGGTAGTGGCATCGGTCATTTCCTTACCATCTATTTTGATGCTGCCACCATCAGGATGAAGCAGGCCAAGGATACATTTAAGGGTCACCGATTTACCGGATCCTGAACCACCGATGATGACCATGCTTTCACCGGGCATAACAGTGAGATCAACACTATCAAGGACAACCTTGTCGCCAAATGTTTTACGCAGGCCTTTGAGTTCAATTTTTGGAGTTTGGCTATTCATGATCAAAAGAACATCTCCGTGACCACATAGTTTGAAACCAGGATCATGATGCAGGCGGATACAACGGCATTAGTTGTCGAAATACCAACCCCTTGAGCGCCGCCGCGGGTGTTAAACCCGTGATAACACCCCATCAAGGATATGAAGAAGCCAAACACGGTTGCTTTGGTAAGCGACGCCATCACGTCAATTGCTTCAAGAAAATCAATTGTAGACTTCATATAATTACCGCTATTAAAGCCCAGTTTTGTTGTCGCGAGCAAATAACCACCCATCACACCGATGGTATCGGCAACCACCACAAGCATTAAAGGCATCATAATCACGGTTGCAAGAATTCGCGGTGCAATCAGATACTTAAATGGGTCAGTGGATAGCGTATGAAGCGCATCAATTTGTTCTGTAACCCGCATGGTGCCAAGCTCCGCGGCCATGGAGGCGCTAACGCGACCAGCAACAATAAGTCCGCAAAGTGTCGGACCAAGTTCACGGACCATACCGATCACGACAATGGTTGGAAGGGTGCTTTCCGCGTTAAAGCGTGAGCTTCCCTCGTAAATATTGACCGCAAGTGCTGCGCCGGTAAAAAGCGTTGTCAGCCCGACAACGGGAAGTGAATAATAACCGATATTCATCATCTGACGTAAGAGTTCGCGGGGGTAATAGGGCGGGGTGAGCATATGGGTGATGGCGTTCGTGGCAAAAAGCCCGATCCGCCCCGCTGCCCTAAAAAAGGAAATAACAACCCGTCCGATAACGGCCAAGAAATTCATTAAGCGTACGTCCCTAGATTATAATTTTTATCATACCTTTGGCCGATGCCGGTCAAAAGCTCATATTGTCCTAAAGTAGAGACTTTGGACACCATTTCAAGTGTTATATTTGAACCGAGTATTTCGGCAAAGTCTGTTACAGTTACACCGTCAAATTCGCCCGCCGTGATATCGGCGGCAATCATGTCCATTGATACCTTTCCAATCACCGGTGCATAGGCGCCAGAGATAAAAATATGCACGTTCCCGTCACTGGTTTTAAAGGTCCCGTCAGCGTAACCGACGTTGAGCAGTGCAACACGAGTGGGTTTCTGAGCGGTCCACTTGGCACCATAGCCCACGGACATGCCGGGGGGGAGATCTCTGATTTGTAAAATTCGTGCTTTGAGCGTAGCGGTGTCTTTTAATCCGGCAGGGCGCGTCGGTAGTCCGGGATTTCCGCCATAAAGCATGATGCCTGGCCGCAACATATCAAAATGATATCCTTCACCAAGATAAATGCCAGCGGAATTGGCGAGGCTGGCCGGAATATCGTTGAGTTCTTCGGATATTTTGGTGAATTTTTCAAGTTGAATTTTATTGGTTTCGTTATCCGCCTGTTCGGCACTGACCAGATGGCTTAAAATAAGAGATAAATTTAAGCTGTTGAAACTATTAAGGAATTTATCAGTTTCCAGCTCGCTAAGGCCAAGACGGTTGATGCCCGTATCAAAATGCACGGCGCAAGGCTCTGTCCGGCCACTCCAGAGTTCAACCTGGCTTAGATCATTAATGATCGGGCGGATGTTGTGGGCGAGGTAGGTATCAACCTGATCCGCGAACAAGCCATTAAAGACGTAAATCACAGCGTCCGGTAGCAATGATCTTAAGTTCACCGCTTCGACAAGGTTGGCAACAAAGAAAATGTTGCAATTGGTATTGTGATAAATCGCCGGGGCCACTTGATCCATGCCAAGGCCATATGCATTGGCTTTAACCACGGCGGCGCAGTCTGCGTGTGGTGCTACCCCGGCGAGGAGCAGGTAATTGTTAATGATATTGTCCAGATCAACATCAAGCCGTGCCGATGAATTTTTCAAGACCTCGGGTGTGTTCATGTTTAGTGTTTTTCCGCGTGATAATCCGGGCTTAAGGGACGGTCACTGAATTTTGTGATTTGTGCTTCAAACTGAAGCTCGATAATCCCGGTCGGGCCGTGACGTTGCTTACCGATGATAAATTCAGCAAGGCCGAAGAGTTTTTCCCCTTCTTCAAGCCACTGCATGTGTTCTGGGGTACCGGGATCCGGTTCCTGCTGATTATGATAATATTCCGGACGGTAAACGAAGGTCACCATATCCGCGTCTTGCTCAATAGTACCGGATTCGCGAAGATCGGAAAGCAGTGGACGTTTATTGTCGCGGCTTTCTATGGCCCGGCTTAACTGCGAAAGGGCTACAACCGGGATCGCCAGCTCTTTAGCCAGTGCCTTAAGTCCGCGGGTAATTTCCGAGACTTCTTGAACCCTGTTTTCCGGACCTTTTCCTTTGCTGCCGCTGCCGCGTAGTAGTTGTAAATAATCAACGACGACAAGGCCAAGCCCTTTTTGACGTTGCAGACGCCTGGCGCGGGTCCGTAGCGCACCAATGGATAGTCCGGCCGTATCATCAATATGAAGAGGCAGTCCTTCAAGTTCCATGGCAACGCGTGAAAGCCGGTTAAATTCTTCCTGGCTCAAATTACCCTGACGCATATCCTGTGAAGAAAGTCCGGCTTGTTCGGCAAGGATACGGCTTGCCAGCTGGTCTGCCGCCATCTCAAGAGAGAAGAAGCCGACAACTGCGCCTTTATTTTCCTCGTCCGGAACACCCAGGTCCTTATCATGTTTGTAGGCTTTAGCGGCATTAAAGGCGATGTTAGTGGCCAGTGCCGTTTTACCCATAGCCGGACGTCCGGCAAGAATAAGCAAGTCAGATTTATGCAGGCCGCCGATTTTTTTATTGATGCTGTCAAACCCGGTGGTGATCCCGGCAAGGTCGCCTTTTCGGCGCAGTGCGTTACCGATCACATTGACGGCGGTGATGGCAGATGCTTTAAAATCCTTAAAGCCGCCTTCGCTCGTGCCATTTTCAGCCATGGAATAGAGTTGCTTTTCAGCGTCTTCGATCTGCTCTTTGGATGTTTCCTCCACGTCAAATTCGTAAGCTTTATTGACAATGTCGGTTCCAAGATCGATCAGATTACGGCGCACCGCGAGATCATAAATAAGAAGACCATAATCAACCGCATTGATAATGGTAATCGCCGATGCTGCCAGTTTAGCAAGATATTTTGCCCCGCCAACATCATCAAGCATTTGATCCTTTTCAAAAAACGGTTTTAAAGTCACCGGGGTCACCAACTGACCCTTTTCGATCATGATCTGGCTGGCTTCAAAGATTTTCTGGTGGGCACCATGAGCAAAATGTTCCGGCAGTAAAAAATCCTGAACCTTTTCCATCACATCATTATTAACAAGGATCGCACCAAGAAGTGCCTGCTCAGCCTCAAGATTATGAGGTATCTCCTTATAGGAAATATCCTCATTTGGGTCGGTTTCTGAGCGATCATTGTCCTGAATGATCGGAATTTCTGAATAATCTGACATCGGGATACTCGGATTTAGTTTAGATCACTATATTACCATAATTTGAAAATGTATATCTGGAAAAACGCAAAACAAAACAAAATAGTCGTAACTTGCCGACTTGATTCAGAATCTCTGGATTTCTAAAAAATAATCATGTCAACGATTTGTGGCAGTGGAGGATGACTTTGTGTATAACTTTTTTCATAGTTTGCATCGAACATCAAAATTTCTGGGGGGTACCTAAATGACAATATTTTGTATTTTGACATAGTCATGGAGAAGGACGCGTTTAAAAAAGAATTATTTTTTATCGCTTTGCGTAAAGGCGGCATTTTTATCTGGATTGCAGCGATGCTAGCTGTGTTGATAGTGGTTCCAACAAAGACGGTTGTTGTTTTATCTCTATTTGCTCTGTTTCTTTCCTTTATTCGTGCATTTTTATTTTACTATAAGAGTAACCTTGTTGTTCATGAAGAAATGGCAGAAAAGTATGGCGACGAGTATCTAGATGTTTTTAAAGACGCCTACGAGAAGCAGGGTTTATCAGAACTCGTACGTATAGAATGGTTTAAGAAACAAACGAATAGGAAACAAGAAAAGGCGGATCAATGATCCGCCTTCCTTAGAAATTTCGTTTATAAAATTTATTAAGCTTTTTCTTCTTCTTCTGCGTCTTCAGCAGGTGCTTCTTCCTCAGCAGGAGCGGCGTTTACTTCAGCGGCTTCTTCTTCGGCGTCAGGATTTACTGCTGCTTCGGCGTCTTCTTCGTTCTCGAAGAAGTCTTCGACTGCAAACTCTTCGTCTACGGCTTCTGCGTCAACATCGCCACCGGCGGCTTGAATTTCTGCTTCTTCAGCAGAGCGGGCCACGTTTATGACGACAGTGATATCAACTTCTGCGTGAAGACGAACAGCAATGTCATATAGACCAAGTGTTTTAAGAGAGCGGTCGAGAATGATTTGGTTTTTGCTAACCTTATAACCAGCGGCTTCGAGTGCGTCAGCAATATCGCGTGATGATACAGATCCAAAAAGCTGACCACTTTCGCCAGCTTGGCGGATAAGAACAACAGATACGTTGGTCATATTAGCTGCGACTGCTTCGGCTTCTGCTTTTGCGACAAGATTGTTTGCTTCAATTTCTTTACGCTGCGCTTCAAAAACGGCCATGTTGGCTTTGGTTGCGCGAAGTGCTTTCTTCTGCGGGAGAAGGAAGTTACGGGCGAAACCGTTTTTAACAGAAACAACGTCACCGATTTGACCAAGTTTTGCTACGCGTTCAAGTAGGATAATATCCATGATAATTCTCCTTATTTGTTAACGTATGAGATAAGAGCCAGATTACGAGCGCGTTTAATGGCTTTTGCAAGCTCGCGCTGTTTTTTGGCTGATACTGCTGTGATACGGCTAGGGACGATTTTACCGCGTTCGGACACATAACGGGAAAGCATGCGCACATCTTTATAATCGATTGTTTGCGCGTGAGATCCGGAAAATGGACATGTCTTACGACGACGGAAGAAAGGACGGCGTGCGCCGCCACCTTGTGATGATGATGATGATGATGGACGATCTGTGCTCATTATGCGTCTCCCTCAGTTTTTTCTTCGCGTTTAAACTTTGGTTTATCATCGCGATTAAAGCTTGGACGTGGTCCGCGGTCGTCGCGGCCAGGGCGGCTATCGCGGTCTCGTGAACGAAGAACAACGCTATCGCCTTCTTCAAATTCATCAACGCGGATTGTCATGTAACGGATCACATCTTCATGAAGACGGGCGTTACGCTCTAATTCTGCAATAGCAGCGTGAGGGGCATCTAGGTTCAAATGAACATAATGACCTTTTTTGTATTTTTTAATTCGGTAAGCAAGAGGGCGAAGACCCCAAGACTCTGTCTTGGCAACTGTACCGTCATTATCAGAGATAATTTTGGTAAAGAATTCAGTTATCGCGTCAACCTGTTGAGGTTGGATATCCTGCCTAGCGATATATGTATATTCATATAAAGACATTTAGCAATTTCCTTTAGTAGGTTTTATGTCGGGGCAGCAGCGAATATCAAAAAGCCACATTACAAAATTAACCGACCTTCTTATGAATCTCACAAGAAGCGCGCAATATACAGGAAACATTAGGGAACGCAAGGGCTATATGACGAGAAATGAACTTTATTCGCCAATTAAAAATTCAACTTTTCTTGACAGTGATGAGTGATTTGATAAGAGTTGGTAAATAACTTAAAAATTTCGAGGACAATTTTCATATGACAAGAGCATTTGTATTCCCCGGCCAGGGTAGTCAAGCCGTTGGAATGGGTAAGGAATTGGCGGAGAGTTCCGCCCACGCGCGAGCGGTATTCGAAGAAGTAAATGATGCACTTGATCAGAATTTATCATCGTTGATGTTTGAAGGCCCCATTGAAGATCTGACCCTCACATTTAATGCGCAGCCGGCACTTATGGCATCAAGTATTGCTGTTGTTCGGGTGCTTGAAGAAGAATTCGGTATACGTGTAGCCGACGCAGCCGCTTATGTGGCAGGTCATTCGTTAGGTGAATATTCGGCCCTTGCGGCTGCTGGCACACTTAATCTGTCGGATACAGCAAAGCTTCTGAAGCTTCGCGGTGAAGCCATGCAACGCGCCGTGCCTGTTGGAATTGGTGCCATGGCCGCAATCATGGGTGCGGAATTTGCAGTGATTGAAAACATTGCAGCAGAAGCTGCGGGCGATGAAGTCTGCACCGCCGCCAATGATAATGCCGATGGCCAAGTGGTGATCAGTGGTCACAAGGGCGCTGTCGAGCGGGCCATGGAAATTGCTAGGGAACGCGGCATCAAGCGGGCGATATCGTTGCCCGTCAGCGCCCCATTTCATTGTCCGCTGATGCAGCCAGCCGCCGACGAAATGGCCGAAGCGCTCGCTGGCGCCACATTTAACACCCCCAGCGTTCCGGTCATTACCAATGTAAGTGCCGACGCGATCAGCGATCCGGATGTTTTAAGGCAGCAACTGGTTGAACAGATAACAGGGCGCGTAAGATGGCGGGAAAGCGTCTTAAGAATGGGTGAACTTGGTGTTACCGATCTTACGGAACTGGGGACTGGTAAAGTTCTCGGCGGTCTGGTCAGACGTATCAATAAAGAAATTTCAGGAAAATCAATTCAGACAATGGCCGATATTGAGGCTTTTGCCGCTGAACTTAATTCATAACGGAGACTATAATAAATGTTTGATTTAACAGGGAAATGCGCGCTGGTTACTGGTGCTTCCGGTGGACTTGGCAGTGCAATTGCCCGCACCCTTCACGGTGCTGGTGCAAAAGTTGTTCTTTCCGGTACACGAGAAGCGCCATTAAAAGCACTGGCAGGTGAGCTCGGTGAGGGGGCATTTGTGGTGCCCGCTAATCTTGGCGACCCGGAAAGTGTCGCGGCACTTCCTAAAGCAGCTGCACAAGCGATGGGCACCGTTGATATACTGGTTAATAATGCCGGGATTACACGTGACAATATTTCCATGCGCCTTAAGGACGAAGACTGGGATGATGTGATGCAGGTGAATTTGAAGGCGGCGTTTAAGCTAACTCAAGGCGTCATGCGCGGTATGATGAAAAGCCGTTGGGGCCGGATTATCAACATCACTTCTATTGTCGGTGTTACCGGTAATCCGGGTCAGGTTAACTATGCAGCGTCCAAAGCGGGCATGATCGGCATGTCGAAAAGCTTCGCCCATGAGCTGGCTTCGAGAAATATTACCGTCAACTGTATCGCGCCGGGTTTTATTGAGAGCCCCATGACCGATGAGCTTGACGAGACCCAAAAATCATCGCTTCTGGTCAACGTTCCTGCGGGTCGCCTTGGCAAAGGAGAAGAGATCGCAGCGGGCGTTTTATACCTTGCGAGCTCTGAAGCGGACTATATCACTGGGCAAACTTTGCACATAAATGGTGGTATGGCGATGATTTAGGGCTTGGCAACTCCTATTTAAGTGTGTTAGGAAGCCCCAAACTCTGTAACGAGTTATAAAGAATGTTTTAACATAGGCTTTGATGAAAGCCCTTTATTTAAGGAATAAGAAATGAGCAATGTAGCTGAACGCGTTAAAAATATCGTTGTAGAACACCTTGGTGTTGAAGAAGATAAAGTATCAGATACTGCGAGCTTTATTGACGATCTTGGCGCAGATAGCCTTGATACGGTTGAGCTGGTTATGGCTTTTGAAGAAGAGTTTGGTTGTGAAATCCCTGATGATGCAGCAGAAAAAATTCTTACTGTTCAAGACGCTATTGCATTCATTGAAGCAAATGGCTAATTCCTGAGTTCTACTCAGAAGAATTAAGAGACCGCGAATCAGATTGTCTAATTATTTAGATAAAATGATGTTCGCGGTCTTGTTATGTCTGGCTTTTTTAGGTAGCATCTATATCCATAATTAATAATAAAAGGTTTAGCGAATGAGAAGAGTTGTTGTAACCGGACTTGGACTAGTGACCCCGCTAGCAACAGGAGTGGAAGAATCGTGGAAACGATTAATCGCTGGTGAAAGTGGCGCAGGCCCGATCACCCGCTTTGATTCCGAGGGACTTTCGGCGCAGGTCGCCTGTGAAGTCCCGCTTGGTGATGGCACTGGCGGCACTTTTAATGCTGATGACTGGATGGAGCCGAAAAACCGCAAACGTGTAGACGATTTTATCCTTTACGGTATGGCTGCGGCCGATATGGCCATGGCTGATAGCGGATATGTGGCAGAAACCATTGAACAAAAATGGCGTTCAGGTGCGCTTATCGGTGCTGGCATTGGGGGTCTTCCAGGTATTCAGGACGAAAGTATAAATATGCACGAGCGTGGCGTCCGCCGGGTGAGTCCTCATTTTATTCCGCGCTGTCTGATCAACCTTGTTTCCGGTAACGTATCTATTCGTCACGGTCTTATGGGGCCAAACCATGCGGTGGTAACCGCCTGTGCGTCAGGTACACACGCCATTGGCGATGCGGCGCGCTTGATTGCGCTTGATGATGCGGATGTGATGGTTGCTGGTGGTGCTGAAGCGGCGATCTGCCGAGTTGGCGTTGCCGGCTTTAATCAGGCTCGTGCACTTAGTACACATTTTAATGATACGCCCGAACGTGCATCACGTCCATATGATAAGGACCGCGATGGATTTGTGATCGGCGAGGGTGCCGGCATGGTGATCCTTGAGGAATATGAACACGCCAAAGCACGCGGTGCCAAGATTTATGGTGAAGTGGTTGGTTACGGTCTTTCTGGCGATGCTTACCATGTAACAGCACCGTCGCCGGACGGAAGCGGTGGCTACCGGGCTATGCAAGCAGCCTTCAAACGCGCTGGTATGGACCCATCGGAAGTGGGGTATGTCAACGCCCACGGTACCTCAACACCGCTTGGTGATGAAATTGAATTTGCTGCGGTTAAGCGCATGTTCGGTGATGCCGCAGGTAGTATGGCTATGTCATCAACCAAGTCGGCTATTGGCCATCTTCTTGGTGCGGCCGGTGCGGTTGAAGCGGTCTTTAGTATTCTCGCAATGGAACGTGGCGAGGTTCCGCCGACACTTAATCTTGATAACCCATCCGATGGCATCGAAGGTATCAACCTGGTACCCCATGAAGCGCAACAGAAATCTGGTATTAACGCCGTACTTTCAAACAGCTTCGGCTTTGGTGGCACCAACGCATCGATTATTATCAAGCGGGTATAATGGGCGGCTTAAGGAAATATATCATATTACTTCTCGCAGGCAGCGTCATTTTTATGGCGCTGTTTGCATTTTTGGGCTACCGCGCCTTTCACGCGCCTTCGGAAGTGTCAGAGGAAACCGTATTTCTTGTGCCCGGTGGGCAGGGCCTTATTCGCACAGCTCGCTTGCTCGAAGAAAAGGGACTGATCAGTAACCGTGATATTTTTAAAATAGGCGTCATGCTTAAAGGCGAGGAACGTAACCTCAAAGCCGGTGAATTTCTAATACCAGCGCGGCAAAGTATGGATCAACTCATGGCCATATTAGTCAAGGGTGAGGTTATTCAGCACACGCTAACCATTCCCGAAGGATGGACCAGCTTTCAAATTACAGAATATTTAAATGGCATAGAAAATCTCAGCGATACTATCGAAGCACCGCCCATTGAAGGTAGTATCCTGCCGGAAACGTACCACTATACCCATGGTACCAGCCGCTTTGACCTTTTGTCGCGTATGCAGGAACAACAGCTCGTTCTGCTCGATCAGCTTTGGGATCATCGCGATCCGGATCTACCGTTTGACAGTATCGATGAAGCAATAATACTTGCGTCAATTGTCGAGCGGGAAACGGGCCTACCTGAAGAGCGAGCCCACATTGCCGGTGTGTTTATCAATCGGCTACGGCGGTCTATTCGACTTCAATCAGATCCAACCATCATTTACGGCATTGACCCGAAAGGCTTTCTCGAGCGCGGCCTAAGACGCAGTGAACTGGATGACAGGGAAAATCCATATAATACCTATCAGATCAATGGTCTGCCACCGACCGCGATTGCCCATCCGGGCAGGGCATCCATCGAAGCAGTGCTGCATCCGATGCAGACAGATGACGTATATTTTGTCGCCGATGGTACGGGTGGTCACGTCTTTGCAAAAACCTTGAATGAGCATCGGAAAAACGTAGTGCAGTGGCGCAGAATTGAAAACGAACGAAGGTGAGTGGGCTATTTTTTGGGAAGTCGCCTTAGCATCCGTTCAAGTATAAATTCCGGCAATAATCGCCGTGCTGCAAATGTAAGGATACGCATTTGCCAAGGGAACATGATGTTCGCCTTGTTGTTTGCAAGGCCGCTGCGGATGATTTTTGCGGCACGGTCTGCTTCCATGAAAAATGGCATCTTAAATTTGTTATTATCGGTTAGACGACTTCGTACGAAGCCGGGGCAGATAACGTTTATCTCAAGGCCATAGGCGTGGTAATAACCCCTAAGAGCTTCGCCGTAGGCTCTCACGGTGACTTTGCTGGTCGAGTAGGCCGGTGAGGAGGGCAGCCCCCGAAACCCTGCGACAGAAGAGACTATGGCAACCTGTCCGTGGCCATGTGGTTTCATACTTTCAATGGCTGGGTGGACCGTATTGAACACGCCGCCAACGTTAATGTCAAAAACGCTCTTGGTATGATCAGCAATGCTTTCTGCGGCGTTTATACTGCTTGAAACACCAGCATTTGCAATGACCAAATCAAGTGCACCGCAGCCAAGTATCCAGTCGGACATGGAATTTTCATCTGTGACATCAATAATTTGAGTGTGAACGGTGGCGCTACGGGCCTCGCAATCCGTTTTTACGGCGTTTAGTCGCTCTTGGTTTCTGCCTGATAAATGAAGCGTCACACCGGGTGCAGCATATTCCCGGGCCAGTGCTTCGCCAATACCGCTGCTTGCGCCAGTGATCAATATGGATTTAGGGTTTTTCAAGAGTGATCTTCCTGTTATACCTTTAGAAATAGTAACAACAATACAGTGCAATATGACATTATCAAGTATGACAGGTTTTGGCCGTTCAGAAGGCCATTTTGACAATTATAGCTGGGTCTGGGAAATCAGAAGTGTTAACGGCAAAGCTCTCGATGTGCGTATGCGCATACCACCGGGTCTTGATGCTATGGACCAGTATATCAAAACCACAACAAAAAAGGCGTTGTCTCGCGGCAGTCTTAATGTTTCATTACAACTGCATAAAGACAGCAGTGAAACGGTCGTTAATATCAACGAAGCCGCCCTCGATAAACTGGTCAGTGTCGCCAAAGACGCAGCAAAAAAACATGACCTTCCCATGCCGTCTATCGATCGCTTGCTGGCCATCCGCGATGTGGTCGAAGTCAGCAATGATGACGAGGATGAAAATAGGGTTAAAGCCTGCAACGAGGCCATAAAGAAAAGTTTTGCTGACGCGCTTGGGTCGTTGATAAAGTCAAGAGAGGAAGAAGGGGCCGCTACTCATGATATGCTAAGTGGTGTTCTTGATAATATTGAGGGATTGCTGCGCGAGGCAGAAGTAGTCGCCGCAACACAGCCCGGCGCACTCAAGGAAAAGTATGAAGAAAAACTCGAGGCACTCTTTGATAATAAGCAAGGCATTGAACCCGATAGACTCGCTCAGGAAATAGTTCTCCTTGCCACAAAAGCCGATGTTAAGGAAGAAACCGACCGGTTGGGTGCTCATATTGTATCAGCACGTAAACTCCTAAATACTGAAGGACCTGTTGGTCGAAAAATGGAATTCTTAACACAAGAATTTAACAGAGAAACCAATACGTTATGTTCTAAATCTTCAGATATCACTTTAACAAATATTGGCTTGTCCCTAAAGACAGCGATTGATCAGTTCAGAGAGCAGGTTCTCAACGTTGAATAATGAACTCAATCAATAGGGTAGCGCTCAAGAAGAGGGCCAAGGGCCTCTTTTAAAGGTCCGAGGTGCTGCTCGTAATTACGCCATTGCTCCAGACCGCCAGTATAGATGGGTTGCCGGACTTGCTCTGCGCTTGGTGTGCGAATAGCGCGCTTTGTCTCATAAAAATGGAGACACTCTTCTTCGAACTCCAAACCACAATAATCAAGCAATGCGCGGATCTGTGTTTCGGTATCCGAGACCATTTCTTCATACTGGACCCGATGTACGCGACCAGGGAGTACCTCGTCCCAATGATCCATAAGCTTTACATAGTCGCGGTAATAAAGGCCAATATCTGTTAAGCTGTAGGTAAAGGTTTGACCATTTGCAAATAATTGCTTAAATCCAGAAAAGCACCCACCCATGGGATGGCGACGCGCGTCGATAATTTTTGCATTTGGCAAAATAGAGTGGATAAGACCGATATGCTGAAAATTATTAGGCATTTTGTCGATAAAATAAGGCAGGGTACTGCGCTGTATTTTGGTGGACTTAATATAACTCTCGCCCATTGATTTGAAATCATCGGCCGACATGTCACTTAAGATTTCAGGGTATTTTGAGACAGCCCTTATGTTTTTACGGTCACCTATTTTTCGCGATATGGCAATAATATCAGTAAGTTCCGCCGTTCCTTCAACTTGTGAATGACTGGCAAGTATTTGTTCGATTAATGTTGAGCCAGCCCGGGGTAGGCCAACAACAAATATAGGATCAGGCGCAGGGCAACCCTGAGCTTCATGACTATCGATAAATTCCTGATTAAAAAACTGAATTTGCCGGACGGTGTCATAGATATTTACCCTGGCATCATGGCGGTGGTGTTTTCTGCGAATATCATTTCCGCGTTGGTAAAATTCGAAAGACTTATCAAATTCTTTGCGGTCTTCGTATGCCTTGCCGATCGCGAAGGCCAGGTGTCCCTGATCATCAGGGTCGCCACCTTTTGGTATGACCTGCGCAAGCATATTATCCAGATCATCATCGCTAAAACGAAACGTTTTGAGGTTTGCCAGTGACCAGTATGTTTCACCGATATTCGGACTTACTTCTATACATTTGCGGTAGGCTCTCACGGCGTCATCAATGCGACCAACCGTTTTTAACGTGTGGCCATAACTGAGTTGCAGTTTGCCTTGGCGCGGCTGTCTCGCGAGAACATCCTCGTAAATTTCAAGGGCCTCGTCATTATCACCTTTGCGCGCGAATATAGCAGCCTTTAACACAGCATAGTTCTGATTTTGGGGATCAAGCTTGATAAGCATGTCTATTTGTTCAAACGCTTCTTCAAGTTCCTGCTTGCGGTAGAGGGCGACGGCGTAATTGTGCCTTGCATGGTGATAAGCCGGCGCCAGCTCAATGCAATGTGCTAACAGCTCTTTTGCATCACCAAGCCGGCCGATCTTAAGGGCGATTTCCGCAAGCAGTCGCGCTGCAACAACATCCGTTTGCTGCATTTTCACAATGCTGCGTGTTAATTCTTCGGCCTCTGCAAGTTTGCCGCTTTCAAATAATTCGCTCGCGCGGATGATCTCTGGGTTTTTCTTGAGAATGTCCAGATATTTTTGCGTCGCCTTTTCAGCATTTTTGTCGTCCTTCAACTGGTGGTGGAGCAGCGCAAGTATGCGCCAGGCTTCGCTATGTTCAGGCACTAAATTCACTGCTTTTCGGATCATTTTAATAGCGCCACGCGTTTGTCCGTTGGCCATAAAACAAAGTCCTAGTTCAAGCAGGATAGGAGCAGATTTTTCATGACGCGCAGCAAGAGGGACCATAATATCGAGTGCATCATCAATTTTTCCCTGAAAACGATAGGCGGCCGCCAGGATATGTAGTGCCGGGTCGAGATCAGGCTTTATCTTAAGTATTTCCTGAGCTTGCTGCTCTGCCAAAAGTGGCTGTTGTTGCAGAAGACGCCCCGCGTGCTGAAGTGCGGTTTTAATATCTCCGTGTGGATCGTTATTCGCCATCGGGGCTTTTGTTCCTTAAATTTCTTCTGTCGTAGCGTGAAGTCATATTGAATTTTTGTCACACAAGCTAATACCCTTTACTAGAGATAAAAATCAATAATTGTCAAGTTAGATTGAACTTCGACTATTAAACATACATATAAGTTTAATAAATTATTCAAAAAAAGGTAACATTTTAGTGTATTTGACCAATCAGTCATTGACAATATCGTGCTTGAGTACAATAGTGAAATCTAAGTAATTTGAGCTTATAAATATGAATTTAATAATAGACTAGGGGATTCCTAAATGAGTCACAAATATTCCTACACAAAAACCGCGCTGCTCGCGTCAACGATGCTGATGTCAGGATCGTTAGCGACGCAAGGCGCATTCGCGCAAGATGCAGATGACGATGTTGTTATCGTAACAGCGCAAAAACGTACATCAGATCTTCAGGATGTGTCGATGTCACTTCAGGTGCTTGGCAATCAGCAGATGGAAGATCTTAACATCAATGCATTTGATGATTATATCCATTTCCTACCGACCGTTTCGTTTGAAAGTTCGGGACCTGGTGCAGGGAACTTATATATGCGTGGTATCGCCAGTGGCGGTGACGGTAACCATTCCGGCTCTATGCCGAGTGTTGGTGTTTATCTTGATGAACAGCCCATTACCACAATTGCCAACATCCTCGATATTCACATGTATGATATTGCCCGGGTGGAAACACTCTCTGGCCCACAAGGTACGCTATTTGGTGCCAGCAGTCAGTCCGGTACAATGCGGATTATTACCAATAAGCCGGACCCTAGCGAATTTCGTGCCGGTTACGATATTGCTGGTAATATAGTAAAAGATGGTGAAGTCGGTGGTACGATTGAAGCGTTCGCAAATATTCCAATTGAAGATAACCTTGCCATCAGACTTGTCGGTTGGCATGAGGAAGACGGTGGATATATCGACAATGTTCCTCATAGCTTCACTTTCGGAGCCAGCGGTATCGTTGCGGATAACGCTGCATTTGTGGAAGAAAATTACAATAATACATCAACAAGTGGTGGACGTGCGCTCCTTGCCTTGGATCTCAATGAAAACTGGCTTGTTACACCTGGAATCATGTATCAGGAACAACACTCAAATGGTACATATACTCATAACCCGGATTTATTCGGCGATTTAAATACCGCTGCGTTTAATCCTGAAGGTTATGATGAAAACTGGTATCAGGCAACTTTGACCATTGAGGGCAGTATCGGTGATATGCTTGATGTGGTTTACGCGGGTGCCTACCTTGATCGTCACGTCGAAAGTCGAGGTGATTATATTGGTTATTCTCAATATCTTGAGGATTTATATGGCGGCTATGGCTACTCCTGTTTGTATTATAATGCAGATGGCGTAACCTGTGCTGATCCGAACCAGCTTACGACGGGTGACGAGTTTTTCACACGTCAAAGTCATGAACTTCGCATTACAACACCAGCCGACCGTAAGCTCAGAGGGATCGCCGGTGTATTCTATCAAAAACAAAAACATGATTTCGACCTTCAGTGGATTGTTCCGGATTCGAATTCAGCAACGTCTGTAATTGAAAACGGAAACACGGTGTGGCAAACGAAACAAGTTCGCGACGACAAGGACTGGGCAGCTTTCGCTGAGGTTGAATTCGATGTTACTGATAAGCTTACTATACTCGGTGGCGTGCGTTTCTATAAATACGAAAACTCACTTTATGGCTTCAATGGCTTCTTAAGGCATTGTACAGGTTCATATATTGATGGTTCGTTCGTTCAGGATAATGCCGGAACACCTCAGTATCCATGTTTTGACACAAAAATTCTCGATGATCAGCAGAAAAATTCAAGCCAGCTGTTTAAAGTCAATGCGAGCTATACCATTGATGATGATAAATTGGTCTATGCTACATTCTCGCAAGGTTACCGCCCTGGTGGTGTAAACCGCGCTAGGGTGCCAGGTATTCCAAAATATGTAGAAGATAACATTGATAACTATGAGTTTGGTTGGAAAACCCAATGGGCCGATAACCGCGTGCGTTTCAATGGTGCTCTTTATTATCTTGAATGGTCTGATGTTCAATTTGCCTTCCTTGATTTTGCGGTTTCGAACCTGACAATCATTCAGAATGTGGGTGGTTCAAGAACTTATGGTGCAGAATTTGACCTTGTTGTTGATGCGACAGATGATCTAAGACTGTCACTATCTGCATCATATAACGATGCAAAATTGACTACAGAGTACCGCCGTTCAGCAACTGGACCACTTTTGGCACCAGTCGGGGCGGCCATGCCATTTGTGCCGAAAATCCAGTTGTCAGCGATTGCGCGTCAATCTATTAACGTGGCAGAAATGCCGGGCTATGTCCAGGCGTCACTAACTCACAGTAGCTTTAGCTATAGTGACCTGGATACGACCAAAACCAACAGAAGGCAGGATGCATACACATTGGTCAATCTGTCTGCTGGTATCGAAAAGGGTAATATGACATTTAGTGTCTTTGCAGATAATGTTTTGGACACGAGAGCACAAATCGCGATCTATGATCCTGGTTATGATAGTGCCCTTGACCGTACTCAAGCAACAAACCGTCCAAGAACGTTCGGTTTCCGCTTTGGACAAAGGTTCTAAGATTTAAATATCTTAAACCAGAGCCAATAAAATTGACGCGCCATCATTAATTTGATGGCGCGTCTTTTTTTATTGATCGTAATTGTTTATACTTATTGAAATCATTTGAACAATAAGAGTAGATTCTGTGCAAAATAATGAAATTAAAAGAAGAGGGTTGCTTCTTGTTCTCTCTTCGCCGTCTGGCGCGGGGAAATCTACGCTTTCGAAATTGCTTCTGGAAAAAGATGACAATATTAGTCTTTCGGTTTCATCAACGACGCGTGCACCACGTCCGGGGGAGGTTGATGGCAAAGATTATAATTTTGTCAGTCAGGCGGAATTTGAAGACCTGGCAAGCCGTAATGGATTTTTGGAACATGCGACCGTTTTTGAGCATTCTTACGGCACCCCGGCTGCTCCGGTGGATGAGGCCTTAAAAAATGGACGTGATGTGCTTTTTGACATTGATTGGCAAGGCACACAGCAGCTCAATGAGAAGGTGGGTGCCGATTTGGTGCGGGTGTTTATATTGCCGCCTAGCAAAGCAGAACTCGAGAAGCGCCTTAAATCGAGGGCTCAGGACAGCGATGAGGTTGTGGCAAAGCGGATGGCCAAGGCCGACGCTGAAATAAGTCACTGGGCCGAATATGATTATGTGATCATTAATGAAGACCTTAACCGCGCCGAAGCGGAGCTTTTTACCATTTTGAAAGCGGAACGCATGAAGCGGTTCAGACAATCAGGGCTGGCATCATTTGTGGGCGATCTGACACAGAACTAAATCCCGAGTGCACTTAAATCCAGCTTACCGTCCTTAACGGGTGGGCACCAATAATACGCACCGTTTATTGGTCTGGTGAAATTAAATAGCGCATCAACCACACCATCATCTTTTCCAATCATCCTGTCCATGATCGCCTCAAACGTGTCCAGTGTGCGGACAAATGAAACAAATATAAGTCCACCATCAAGCCCGTCAACCCATGGCATAGAACGGCGCAGCATAAATGCTTCCGGTTCGAAATTTTCTTGTGCGGATCTTTTTACGTGCGCGCTAGTTGGCGCATCAAATTCTTCATTATCGCTTATATGACGACCAATGGTGTTGTCTTTCTCTTCTGTACTCATACGATCAAGGTCTTCAAAATTATGTAGCCATTGCTGCACCGCGACAAAGCTGGAGCCTGTTTGACCCTGTTCACCGTCCGCGATAATAGCAGCGTCCACTGCGTCTGTGCCGACCGGGTTTTCTGTGCCGTCGATATAACCGCTCATATCGCGGTTCTCATCATATTGAAAACTGTCCACAATACTGGTTACGGCAAACGCGGATGAAAGGTGCTTTTCTATCAAGCGTGAGCGATGGAATATTTCACCGCGGTCATTCCCTCTAATCCAGATCCAAAGGGCTTCAGGTATAGATGGAATTTCAATTCCGGCGCTGCACTGTGCTGGCATGACCTTAAGGCCCGTTATATTGGCCCCTAAAGCCGTAATGCAAGAGTTGCCGAGGCCAACAACTGTTTCTGGCGAATTTATAGCCGCGGATAAGGCTTTTAAGGCTTCGGGGACCGCGTTCTTCTCAATTATTGAAAAAGTTACGTAACGTGCAAGTTTTGTTTCTTCATCAAGTATACCTTGCTGCGCTAATTCCATGGCCCGTGTCCTCAAGTCTTATTTTTGATATTCTAATGCTAATTTACAGAAATCATCAACAGATAATTCTTCAGCGCGAGAAGTTTCTTTAATGCCAGCGGCAGCGAGCTTTGGAATTGGATCGATTCCGAGGGCTTTTAGGCTGGCGCGAAGCATTTTACGCCGTTGGTTAAATGCAGCCGAGACAATCCGTTCGAGTGTTTTTTGTTTCGGCGCATCCGCCGCCTCAGTGCGCGGTGTGATGTGGATGATAGAGGACGTGACCTTTGGTGGAGGTATAAAGGCTTGGCGCGGGATATCAAAAAGTATTTCTGCGTCAGCCCTATATTGGCACAGGACTGACAACCGGCCGTAAGCTTTGCTTCCAGGGGTCGCAATGATCCGCTCACCGACTTCTTTTTGAAACATCAGTGTCAATGATTTGAACCATGGTTTCCAGTGTTCAACGGTCATCCATTTTACGAGCAGAGCGGTTCCGACATTGTACGGCAAGTTGGCAACAATATGTATATCCTTGCCGCCTGTATTGCCGATGAGCGTGCTTTCGTCGATCTTCAGAGCGTCGCCCTCATGGATGGTGAGGGCACCATCATAGGCGTCTGAAACGTCTTTGAGTGCCTCTATACAGCGGTGATCCATTTCAACGGCAATAACTTTGGACGCGCCCTGCATCAAAAGGCCGCGGGTCAGCGCGCCGGGGCCGGGCCCAACCTCATAAACAATTGAATTTTCAAGGTTACCTGCTGCGCGTGCTATCTTTTGTGTCAGGTTAAGATCAGTGAGGAAATTTTGTCCAAGTGTTTTCTTCGCGCGAAGATCATAGCGATTTATGACCTCCCTTAGTGGAGGTAGGCCATCACTGCTCATCCGGGTCTTCTTCCGGGGCTTTGATGTTTTTTGACATTCTATCCGCCAGCTTCAGCGAATTGATCATACTTGTCGGATTGGCAAGACTGCGACCGGCAATATCAAGTGCTGTACCGTGATCGGGTGAGGTCCTGATAATCGGCAGACCGAGCGTGACATTAACACCAGCGTCAAAATCGATTGTTTTTATGGGGATCAGCGCCTGATCATGATACATGCATATTGCCACATCATATTTTGCGCGGGCCGATTTATGAAACATGGTATCTGCTGGCATCGGACCGTTCACATGGATCGCTTTCTTCTTAAGCATTTCGATCACTGGGGCGATTATTTCGCTGTCTTCTGTGCCCATGGAATTATCTTCACCGGCATGAGGATTAAGGCCAGCAACCGCGATCCTCGGAAACGGAAGGCCAAAATAGTTTTTCATGGCGTCGTGCACTGTACCGATGGTGCGAATGAGCAACTTTTGATCAAGCAGGGCGGGTACTTGGCTGAGCGCCACATGGATGGTGAGTGGCACCACACAAAGTTGCTCGCTGGCAAGCATCATTACCGGATGACAGTTTTCACCAGTGTGATTATAACAGAGTTCCGCGAGATATTCCGTGTGACCGGGTGATGCAAAGCCAGCACTATAAAGGGCCGCTTTATGGATGGGAGCAGTTGCCATAGCGCGTGCTTTACCATTCAAGATAAGCTCGACCGCTTTGTCAATTGCGCCTATTACCATAGATGCTGTTTGCTGTGTTGGTGCACCGAACTCGAAATCACCCTCGCTAGTCAGATCAATGACAGGTAGCGTGTTTTCAAAAACATGAACCGCTTGAAGAGGTGAGGCGATGACGCTCAAAGGGACTTTGAGGTTCAAATCTGCTGCCTGTTTTTGTAAAATATCAGCGCTGCCGATCACAAAAAATGGATTGAGGCCATTCTCTTTTCGTTTATACCAGGCTTTAAGAATGACTTCGGGACCAATACCGGAAGGCTCACCGATGGTTACTGCAATGGGGAGAGTATGTTCTGTTGTTGCTTCCATTGCCTTTTCTAATTATCGATAATCGACGATTGCATCGCGGCGAAGATCACGTAAATGCCGTCTGGCAACAAGTTGAAGCCTTGTCTGGGTCATATTCTCTAGAACAGCCTCATATTCGGGAAGTACGATTTCAGGAATGTCCTTGCTGCACAGTATAAAACTTCGGTAACCCTCTGGCTCTTCGTTAAGTGGGGTGCCGTAGCCTACTTCCAGATCTAAAACGGCAGACCTCATCTCCAGCGGTAAATCACCCACTCGAATTACACCGGTCGCCCCGAGATCAGTAGCTTTAAGAGCATCTGCGTTGGCGTCGTTTGCGTCACAAGCATCAGGTGTCTGAACGGCGTTTAAGACATCTTGTTTCAGCTGTTCGATAGTGTCTTGTGGAAATTGCTCTTTTGAGAAATACAAAAACTTTAGATCCACTGCAATATCGTCATCATTGAGTGTCAGAATTCTCCGTTTATTGGTAAGCTTGAGAATATAAACACCGTCTTCGGTCACGATAGGTTCAGTGATGGCCCCGGTTTCAAGTTGTGGTATTTCAGCGCTGACTTCTGCTGGCAACTCATTTTCCATAATCCACCCCATATCACCGCCCACTGACGCGGTTGAAGACTGGGAAAATTGTTGTGCCATTCTGGCAAAGTCAACGTCTGTGGCAAGTCGCTCATGCATAATATTCGCGGCAGAGATGATTTCTTCTCGCTGTGCATTGTCGGTGATAAGTAGAAATATTTCACTGACCTGATATTCAAATTTGCCTTTATCGCGTTCCAGTTTTTCGATGAAATTCATGACCTCGTCATCGGTAACATTAACCATTGGCTCCAAAAGACCGGACATCACGCGTTGCCAAGCCATAGAACTTCTTAATTGCTGCAGTAGTGACGGTTTTTGGACACCTGCTTCATTGAGACGGAGTTCTAGCACATCCGGTTCCATGTTGAATTGACGAGCATAGTTTGCAAACGACATAGCAAGTTCGGTTTCGCTGGCGATAGCTTCATATTTTGAAGCCTCCTGAAGTTTTAGTTTGTCATCAATAAGTCCCGACATTGCCTGGTTTTGAAGATATTGTTGTTGTTCTGGAGTGATTTGTGCGGAGCCACTAGAAAGAGCCAGCAACAATGTTCTCTGTTTAAGATCATAAAGAGATATGAGCTCATCATTGACGATGGCAACAATTTGTTGAACATCCTGTAAATCGCTAGCTGTTTGTTGTGCTTTAAGCGCGTTATTTGAAAACAGTGTAAACACCAAAGAGAACATCAGTGTTTTTAACATCGACTGTTTATAATATTTCATGGTCATTTTATATCCAGATATCTAACTTGCTTAATGTTGTCTCAACTTTAAAAAAGTCTTTATATAACGAATTAATTCTTGGTTCTAGAATTATGTTGAGAAAATATGGTTATTTTGTGCCAATTACCCCAGATTTTTGAGAATTAGCCGTAAATGAACTGTACTTGAGGGTGCAATATCGCGGTCACTGGTAAAGCGTCGCTCATAACTGAGGCCAAATTCAAGACAATCGTCTTTATAAACAACACCCGCATCATAGGAAATAGTTTTATTATTTAGGATGTCTTTAACCCAACTTCCTCGTAGTCCCCATTTATCGTCAATATTGATGTTGAGGCCGGTGCCGATCTCACGGCGATTTTCTAGCTCGGTACCGACCAGCCGAGCGCCATCCTCAAGATCCAGGTCCAGATATCTGACTGAAAGTTTCATCCAGTCAGGCCCGGTCGAAAGAATAAGTTCGTTTCTACGCAGTCTAAGGCTTCTTTTGTCAAGGCGAAAGCGGTGCACATAATCAACGAACTTACCGACAGTAACGTCAACACGTCCCACAAAATCAGAGGCTTTACCTTCGTATCCGGAGCCGACTGGGAATGTTTCAGTATTGTTGAGCCTTACGCTTTGGCCGATGGTCGCAGTCATATTGATGTTATCAGTATATAAATTATAGCGCACGCCATAGTTGAGGCGTGATCCGCCTTCCCAGCGATCATAACCGTTAAAACGGTTGTGACTAAACAGGTTGTTTTCATCAAATTCGAAATTGCGGCTATCTTCGTTGGCAAAATTGATGACATTTTCTGGCAGGTTTGGCTTTGTTGGCGCAATTATGATCGAGAACATGGGCTCAATCACCTGGCTTGTGCTACCGGATGATTTTAAGAACGGCATCCGCCAATCGAGGGCTACCTTGGGCAGTACTCGTGTGTGTGTTCCATCAACGCCAGCATATTGCAACTGATCCGGATTGAGGGAATTACTATTGTTATAAATATCGTTTCGTACTGAGGCTGACAGGGTATAAAAATCCCCTATTGATGACTGAAAGGGTATTTCAATGGCCGCTTTCGTGCTTAAGCGCCTGCTTCTCATGCCCTCAACTCTGTAAACCTGAACACCGCTAGCGTCAACTTTGACCGTGCTATTTAAAATGCCGGTATCCTTGTTAACATTAATATCGAAAGAAGGCAGTGCCTGACCGGTAAGATCTATATCATCTTCTTCATCCAGGCCCTGAAAAATATAAGTTCCCACTGTCGCGTAACTTTTATCCCAGAATCTTTCAACTTTTGCATGACTTTCAAGTACGTCTGATCTGTCGTCGTAATACCGCCTTAGGTACGTATCATCGCTGACCCAGTTTACCGCGTAGTCCCATTGCCAATCACCACCGAGATCATCCAGCATATTAAGATCAAATGCCCCGACGGAGAAGAGATGCCCCCTTAGTTCGTGATCGCCAGTTTTTTCAAAATTATTGTCTCGTTCGTTGACGTTGGAAATTGATCCCGAAGTCGTGAACATACCGTTTCCTGTATGCTGACGATAATTTCCAGCAAATACAATACCTTCGCGACTGGTTATGATCGGCTCAAACGTGAAGTCCTGATGGGGGCTTAGTCTCACATAATAAGGCACCTGAATAAATGCACCAAGCTCGGTAGAACGGCCTAGCTTTGAGGGTGGCAATATCCCTGTCCTCGCGTGCACAGTAGGGTCGGGATGGGCAAAGTATGGTGAATAAAAAATGGGGATGCCGGCAACTTCTAGGCGGACATTTTTATACTTAATGGTTTTATCATCGGCATCATGGGTGATTTGATCAGCCCTGATTTGCCAGGTCGGTTCTTCTTTTCCCGGCTCCAGGCAAATCTCACACGGTGAATATATCGCGTTTTCAAGAATTGTGAGCTGACCGCTACGTTCGCCTTTTCTGGCGATCAGTTTTGAGCCATCAGTAAAGATTACCCGGGTATGATTGATAAATCCTTGTTTGAGATCACCATCGAGGGTCGCATCCTCCATAAAAAGCACATTTCCCGACGTTTCACGGACGGTGATACCACCCAACGCCTTTACCTCGCCGGATTTGACATCGTAGATCACTGTTTCCGCGGTCAGGCGATTGCCATTTTGATGAAGTACCACATTGCCACTGGCGGTAATCACATCAGATTTTTGATCATAAATAACTTTATCTGCCGCAAAGTCGATCTGGCTTCCTGTAGCGGTCAGTTCCTGCGCCTGCACAGCCCCTAGGCTGGCGAGAATAAACCCAATGGTGATAAAGACTATGTGAACTATTTTGATCATGCGGCTCTATTACATATTTTTTTTCGATGGTACAGCGATTTAAGCGAAAATCCACAATAATATTATCTATTTCACTTGATAACGCTTCAACCTATCTTTATCTCTTAAATATTGAACCGCTATATTAGCCAAGCTAGACCAAATTGAGGCATAAAATGAAAATAATTATAAAAGAAATTTCAGGTGATTACGCAAAAATCGAAGGAGCGGTTATCATATTCGCTATTCAATCGGGAGACGGATATGAATTTCGTCCGCCCGCGGTACAGCTGGATGAAAATACAGGTGGTGCATTATCAAAGGCCGCAAATTCATCCGAATTCAAGGGGGAATTTGGGCAAATGGTCGAGCTGTTGGCACCAAGTGGTGTGGCGGCAAGCAGAGTTGTTCTGGTTGGGCTTGGTAAACTGGATGATGTCACACCATTAAAGGCTGAACAAGCCGGTGGTAAAATCATCAACAAACTTATGTATAGCGGTGAAAAAAATGTCACAATCGTGGTTGGTATGTTAGCTGCCCACGGGGCCATGGGTGTTCGCCTGCGATCTTATAAGTTTGATAAATATTATACCACTGAAAAAAATGTTAAAAAACCATCTGTGGAAGCTGTGACATTTTTGACCCGTGATGCGAAAGCGGCCAACGACGAATTTGCTAGTCTTTCAAGAATAGCCGATGGTGTGATTATGGCTCGTGACCTTGTTTCGGAGCCAGGCAATGTACTTTATCCGGAAAGCTATGCCGAGCAGATAAAAGAGCTGGAAAAATTAGGTGTCGAAATTGAAGTTCTTGACGAAGATGCTATGGAAGAACTCGGTATGGAATCGATCCTTGGGGTCGGGCAGGGTAGTTCTTCGGAAACTCTAATGGTGATTATGAAATGGATGGGTTCAAAAGACAATAAAGCACAGCCACTTGCTCTTGTTGGTAAAGGCGTGACATTTGATACCGGTGGTATTTCTTTGAAACCCGGCGCCGGTATGGAAGATATGAAATTTGATATGGGCGGATCGGCCGCAGTTGTAGGCGCAATGAAGGCGCTCGCTGGACGTAAGGCAAAAGCAAACGTAATTGGAGTGGTTGGTCTGGTTGAAAATATGCCATCGGGAACGGCACAGCGTCCGGGCGACGTGGTCAGTTCTATGTCGGGGCAAACCATTGAGGTGATCAATACTGACGCTGAAGGACGGTTGGTTCTTGCTGATTGTCTTTGGTACTGTCAGGATAAGTACAAACCGAAATTCATGATTGATCTGGCGACCCTTACGGGGGCGATGTTGGTAGCGCTCGGGCAGGATTACGCTGGTATTTTCTCAAATGATGATGATCTTTGTGAGCAACTTTCCGCTGCGGGTAAAGCGGTTGATGAGCCGGTCTGGCGCATGCCAATTGGTGATGGTTACGATAAACTGATCAATTCTGATATTGCAGATATGAAAAATGTTGGCGGTAAATATGCAGGAAGCATCACAGCGGCGCAGTTTTTGCATCGCTTTGTCAACGAAACCCGGTGGGTTCATATTGATATTGCTGGCACAGCCTGGAGGCAAAAGCCTTCTGACGTGGCTGAAAAAGGGGCAACCGGGTATGGTGTTCGGCTTCTTGATCGGTTAATAAAAGATAACTACGAAGATTAAAATATGGAAATCAGCTTTTATCATTTGACCTTACAGCCGTTGAGTGTTGCGCTTCCCAAACTTCTTTGCAAAGTGCAGGATGCAAATATGAAAGCGGTGGTTAAGGTGCCAAGCACCGTTCATATGAATGATATTGATCAGGTGCTTTGGACATTTGATAAAGAAAGCTTCCTAGCTCACGATACGGAAAAGAGCAAATATGCGGAAGATCAACCAATTTACATCACCACCGGTGAAGAAAATCCGGCCAGCGCTGATGTTCTAGTACTGACTGACGGAACAACAACGGAAATTATGGAAGGGTACAAGCGCGTACTTGAGATGTTTGACGGCAATAATCCAACATCCGTTGAGGCGGCGCGGGAGCGTTGGGCCGCTTACAAGAAAGACGGCCATGATATAAGCTATTTTCAGCAAACAGAAACGGGTGGCTGGACCAAGAAGGCTTAGTTAAGAGCATCACTAGATTGTGGGTTTGATATTTAATCTATTTTAGCTAGAATTAGAGATTAAATTGATAATTTGGGTGCTTCTTATGAAAAATTCAGCATTTTTTATCACCATTGCCTGTTTTTTGGCAAGTAGTAGCCATACATATGCAGCAGGAAAATTATCCAAAAACATTCGTATTGAAATTGACCTGCTTGACTATGCACTTCAGTACCGGGTTTAAACCCCTGATGGTATGACTTTAGATGGTGACTATCCGACTATATATGTGACCGATGGACCCGAGTATATTCAACAGGGTAAGATGGTAAGCATCATGGACCGCTTAATTACTAAAGGAAAAATGAAGCCTGTGATCGCCGTGTTTGTAGACGCGAGAAACCCTGACGATTTAAGGATAACCAGACGCAATAAACAGTATTCATACAAGGAAGGTTTTGCGAAATTTTTCGTTTCTGAAATGATAGCAACCATTGAAAATAAATATCCTGTCAGGCTGAATAAGCAAGACCGTGTCATTCAAGGCGCATCAATGGGAGGATTGAACGCAGCCTGTTTCGGAATTATGGTCACGAATGAATTCGCGGATTATCCATGCATTCACCAGGCAATCAGCACTATTTGCGTAAGATCGGAAAAGAATATGCAAAGCATCATGCGTTTCCAATTAAGATTTTTATGAGTGTCGGTAGCGATTATGATAATCGCGAAGTAGTTAAGACGTTTTAAATCTATTCTCGAAAAAAAAGGCTATGACATGAGTTTTATTCAAAATAGCAAAGACCATTCATGGAGCAACTGGGGGCCGCTTATCGACGATGCGCTACTGACTTTTTCGCTACAGATTAAGCCGCTCTTCAAGGTCCATCCAGCGTTCCTCTGCCTCTGCAAGCTTTGCTTCAAGCTCTTTCTTCTCTCGCGTAAACTGCTGTAACGCCCGCTTGGCAACCGGGTCGTTTTTATTGTAGAGTTTTGGATTACCAAGGGCTTTGGTATATTTTTCAACCTCTTTGGTTAGATACTCCACCCGACGTTCGGACTCGCGGATTTTATCGCGAAGATGGGTTTTCTGAGCTCCGGACATTTGCTTCTTAGGCTTTTTATTGGTTCGTTCAGTTGAGTTCGTGGTTTTGTTTTCTTTTTTCTCGGCTTTTTCTTTTTTCTTAACCGCGGTTTTTTTGCCGATCACTTCGGCTTTATAATCGTTGATGTCGCCGTCAAAATCGTGGACGCCACCATTTTCGACTACCATGATCCGATCGGCGCAGGCTTCAACAAGATAACTGTCATGGCTGATTATGATCACGGCCCCTTCATATTCATTGATGGCGTGGATCAGCGACTGGCGGCTATCCATATCAAGATGGTTGGTCGGTTCATCCAGGATGATCATCTGCGGTGCTTTAAAGCTCATGAGCGCAAACAGCAGCCGCGCTTTTTCACCGCCCGACAATGTCGAAATTTTATTGGCCGCTTTGTCGACCCCAAAACCAAAACCGCCAAGGCGGGCTCTCACTTGAGTTTCTGTTGCACCTTTCATCAGTGTTGCCAGATGGGAAAGGGGGGTGCCGTTTTTATCGAGTTCATCCTGTTGGTGCTGGGCAAAATATCCGATGGCCAGTTTTCGTGAGCGCTTAATCTCTCCGTCCATCGGTTGTAGCCGGTCAGAGAGCAATTTGGCGAAAGTCGATTTACCATTGCCATTTTGTCCCAGAAGCGCGATGCGGTCTTCCATATCCAAACGCATGTTTATGTTGCGTAGGATTGGCTTGCCAGGCTCATAACCGACACTGCATTTTTCAATGGAAATAAGCGGCGGGGCAAGCTCTTCCGGGTTTGGAAAGTTAAACTGAACTGTGTGTTCTTCGGCCAGTGCCGCCAGCGGTTCCATTTTTTCAAGCATTTTAATGCGGCTTTGCGCCTGTTTTGCTTTGCTGGCTTTATAGCGGAAGCGATCGACATATTTTTGAATATGGGCACGCTCAAGACTTTGTTTCTTGATCGCCGCCTGTTTTAGTATTTTTTGTTCGCGGTAGGTTTTTTCAAATTTATCAAAATTACCACCGTAAAAGGTAAGCCCACGATTTTCCAAATGAACAATGGCACTTGCCGCCTGATTAAGAAGATCGCGATCATGGCTGATAATCAGAATGGTATAGGGGTAGTTCTTAATAAAATTTTCAAGCCACAGGACCCCTTCAAGATCAAGATAGTTTGTCGGCTCATCAAGCAACAGCAAATCAGGCTGGGTAAACAGCGTACAGGCAAGGGCGACACGCATGCGCCAGCCACCGGAAAATTCACTGCAGGCACGGCGCTGCTCCGCATCACTAAAGCCAAGACCAGAAAGGATACTCGCGGCGCGGGCTTCGGCCTCGTAGGCGCCAATATCCTGAAGTCTTTCATGTATTTCCGCAATTCTGAGTGCATCTGTAGTGGTTTCTGCTTCAGTTTGCAGTGACACCATTTCAGCATGGGACGCGAGAACTGTTTCAAGCAGCGTTTCAGGGCCGCCCGGCGCTTCCTGAGCCACCTGGCCGACTTTCGCACTCTTGCGGATACGAATTTGACCGTCGTCGCTCTCAAGTTCACCTAGGATCAATTTATAAAGCGTGGTTTTACCAGCACCATTGCGCCCGACAATGCCAATTTTATGGCCGGCAGGGACGGTGACGCTGGCATTTTCCAGAAGCAGTTTTCCGGCAATGCGATATGTTAATCCAGATATTTGTAACATGGGTCATGCTTTTAACAGGTCATCCAAAAAGATCAATCATTAATAAGGATGAGGCAAATAAATATTGATGTTTGGATAAATACCCCCTATAAGGCGCGCGAACAGATTAGTTATTTAAAATCCAAGGATAAGAATATGGCTTTACAGCGCACATTTTCAATCATCAAGCCTGATGCAACAAAACGCAACCTTACAGGCGCTATCACAAAAAAACTCGAAGACGGTGGCCTCCGCGTTGTTGCTTCAAAGCGTGTTCGCCTCAGCCGTGAAAAAGCAGAAGGTTTCTACGCAGTCCACAAAGAGCGTCCATTTTTCGGTGAACTTGTAGAGTTCATGATGTCAGAGCCAGTTGTCGTACAGGTTCTTGAAGGTGAAGACGCCGTAGCCCGCAACCGCGAAATCATGGGGGCAACAAATCCTGAAGAAGCCGCAGAAGGCACAATCCGTAAAGAATTCGCGCTCGATATAGGCGAAAATTCCGTTCACGGTTCAGACAGCCTAGAAAATGCAAAAATCGAAATCGAATATTTCTTCAACGACGCCGAGATCGTTGGTTAAGTTTTAGAAAATATCATGTTTGAAAGCCGCCCTATAGCTATAGGGCGGCTTTTTTTATTTCACCATACTGGGCTTATTTTCAGGAAGTTATTTCCATATTTTTAAATCTTTACAACTTTTTCCGTCCGAAATAGAACCAAGTTATATGACCTGCTAGACATCCCAAAAGGATTATAGTCGAGAGAACGATGTGCCCAATAGGTGCAAATGGATCAATATAACCTGAATTATAATAGCCTTGTGCTAAAAACAATCCATTGATGAGTAATAATAGAACAAGATATGTAATGTAAATTCTTTTTGTCAATTTAGCAGAGTAATAGGTTATTACTGCTGAAATTATTATTACAGGTATAATTACTTCCATCTAATTAGGTCTCTTTCCAAATTTGCATATATAGGCATTTCGTTGCGCAGTATTGTAAGCATTTAAACCATCTTGCCCTGTAACAAAGCTGTGATAGAAACGAGCCGTTTCTTCTGGTGTAATAATCGTCGTTCCTCCACGTATACGAACTACTTTATTTGGAACGGATAGCATTTCATTCAGAAAAATATCATTTGCCCTTTGAAAGCCAAAATCCAATGTAGAGAAGTTGCGATCATGATTGCTGCAGGCTTGTGTGAAATCAAATCCATGTGGGTTGTTAGGGATTAGTGGCGTTCTCCAGTCTCCCCTCGCTCCACATCCGTTAGGAACAAGTGATTTGCACGCAGCTTTACGCTCTGTTGGTGATACAAGTTTACTCTCATTAGGCTGCTCTTCATCCACATTATAAAGCAGATTTTCCTGTGATAATGTATGGGAGTTGGGGTTATATATCTGTTGTGGGCGCATATTATTGATTGTATCAGATTTATTAATAACACTCAATGATTGATTTTCTAGAGATTGAATTGTCGCAGCATTATTCTGGAGCTCCGGATCATTCTCAATTGGCAGGGTTTGCATCGTAGAGACGGCATTCGTTTTAACGTCCTCGAGGAGTCTTTTGCGTTCTTCTGATAGCATAGCGGCTTCCAGTGTTATCTCGGTTGGGTTAGCGTTCTTCAAATAGGATATATACATCCTTTCAACACGTTTAAGCTCGTTTATGGCGCGGTCTAGAATAATTTTATTTTGATATTGGGTCATTTTTTAATCCTTAATGTAAAATGATAATTGAAAATAAAAAATCCCCATTTGTGAAAACAAATGAGGATTTGGGAGGTAGTGTTGATTAACTGGTTATAAGGGAACTAGTGCAGTTTTTTGGTGCACGAACCACCATTAGCAATATATGGTTGTTGCGGGTCCCAAAAAAGTCAAGTCCAATATATGCTCTACGATCTTAGTCATGCTAGCGAAGGTTAGAATGACATAGATTGTGCCGGATGATGCAATCAGGGCAGCGGATTTACGATACTTCCGCTGGCAAAGTCGGCGTCTTTGATAGTGACTTTGTTACCGACGACGCGGATGCGGCCTTCGGCGACGAGCTTAAGCGCTTGCGGGTAGATGATGTGCTCTTTTTCAAGGACTTTGGCTGAGAGAGTATCTGCATCGTCGTCGGCGCCAATGGCAATCACGGCCTGTGCGATGATCGGGCCGTCGTCGAGTTCCGGATTTACGAAATGGACGGTGCAGCCAGTGAAGCGAACGCCAGCTTCGAGGGCGCGTTCTTGGGTATGGAGACCTTTGAAGCTTGGCAGTAATGACGGGTGGATGTTGAGCATGCGGTTACGCCAGCGGTTTACAAACCGCGCATCAAGAATGCGCATGAAGCCAGCAAGACAGATCAGTTTAACACCACTTTCTTTGAGCGCTTCATGGAGTTTTTCGTCAAACGCTTCGCGGCTTTCGAAATCACGGTGATTGATGACTTTTGTTGCAATGCCTGCCGCTTCTGCACGCTCTAACCCCTTAACGCCGGGATTGTTTGAAATGACGAGGGCAATGCGGGCCGGAAAATCGCCATCGGCGCAGGCGTCTATGAGTGCCTGAAGATTTGTACCACTGCCGGATATGAGTACTGCTACATCAACCATAAATGCCTCTAATGCGCTGACTTGGCGGTCCAGGGGTCCGCGTAACCCCAGCTTCCGGCACTACCGGTCACTGTTGTTGACGGCTCATCGCCGGATTTGGCGCGCACGGTGCCGATATAATGAACCGCTTCGCCGTTTTCTTCGAATATTTTGGTGGCTTGGTCGGCTTTATCCGCGGGAACAATTACCGCCATGCCGATGCCGCAGTTAAAGGTTTTTGCCATTTCCAATGGTGTGATGTTGCCAGTGGTACGCAGCCAATCAAAAACTGGCGGCAGGCTCCAGCGGCTGGCATCCACATCAACGGTGACGCCTTCAGGGAGGACACGGGGAATGTTTTCAACAAATCCGCCGCCTGTAATATGGCTAAGGCCTTTGACGCAGTCGGCCTTTAGCGCGGCAAGGCAGCTTTTAACATATATTTTTGTCGGGCAAAGCAACGCTTCACCGAATGTTTTGCCGTCTTCAAACGAACACGGGGCGTTATAATCGACCCCGGACACTTCAACCAGTTTACGAACCAGTGAAAAGCCGTTTGAATGAACCCCGCTTGATGCAAGCCCAAGAACAACATCGCCCGCGCCGACAGTGGTGCCATCAATAATGCGTGACCGTTCAACGGCGCCGACACAGAAGCCAGCAAGATCATAATCACCGTCTGAATACATTCCTGGCATTTCAGCGGTTTCGCCACCAATAAGCGCAGCGTTTGATTGACGACATCCTTCGGCTATGCCTTCGATGATGGCTTTGCCAGTTTCGATGGTCAAATGCCCGGTTGCGTAATAATCAAGGAAGAAGAGGGGCTCTGCGCCCTGAACAATAAGATCATTGACGCACATGGCCACCAGATCGATACCGACCGTGTCATGTTTGCCGCTTTCAATGGCGACTTTAAGCTTGGTACCGACGCCGTCGGTGCCGGATACCAGGATCGGATCTTCAAATCCGGCAGCTTTTAAGTCAAAAAGTGCACCAAAGCCACCAAGGCCGGCGTCACAGCCTGATCTGCGGGTTGAGGCAGCGGCTGGTTTAATGGCATCGACAAGGGCATTACCAGCATCAATATCAACGCCTGCATCCTTGTAACTATAAGATTTATCACTCACTCGTAAATTCTTTCCCGTGTGTCTATTTATACAAACAGATATAAGGCCAGTTGGTCAAAAAGGCTATAAAAATATCTTTAAAAAGTTCAAACCTGTCGTTGCAATATTGCTGTAACATAAGATAATTATACTATCTGCCACAGTCGTGACATGATAGATTATTAAATTAAGCGGATTGAAAATAGTAAAGAGCACATTAAATTGAGAATAAAATTATATATATCAGATAATTATAGAGTTATATTAATGTTATTCATTAGCATGATAACGTGCGCAGGTGGTATCTCTTATGCTCAAACTGGCCCGGATGAAATGGACCGTGAAGCCACGATCTATACCATTTATAATATTGAGGTCGACGAAACGTCGCGAAATGTGGCGACGGCGCGTGATCGTGCCCTGCTTAAAGGACAGCGATCTGCACTTGAACGACTGTTCCGCCGGATTATTTTAAGTGATGACCGGGAAAAACTGCCAAGCTTCGAAAATAATGAAGTGCTTGAATTTATCAGCGGCTTTGAAATTAACGATGAAAGACGCTCAAGCGTCCGTTATATCGCCTCGCTGGTGGTTCATTTTAACCGCGACAAGATCAACGAAGTACTCAGTTTTTACAAAATTCCCTTTGCAGAAACCCTGGGCACGGCGGTAAGTGTGCTTCCAGTGCTTGACCAGGGCGGTGCCATGATGCTGTGGGAGAAAAATAATGTCTGGCGCGAAGCATGGCAGCAGCATGATGTAATTAATAATCTTGTGCCCATAAATACACCGAGGCCGACCCTAAAAAACCGTATGTATATAAGCGCGATGCAAGCCAAGACGGGCAATCAAAAAAGCATCCAGGCATTTATCCGCGAAAACAGACTTAATGATTTGATCATCGCCTCGGCGACCATGGGTAAAGATATGGTGGCGGGTACGCTCACTCTTGATGTCGAATTGAAAAGAAATGGATTGAACATCGAAGAAGACAGTACTGCGGCCCTGAACGTTTCGGTTCCCGCTCTTGACGAAGACGGACAGCCAAATCATGCGGCACTTTTTAAAGCGGGTGTTGATGCGGCGACCGATTGGGTTGACGATCTTTGGAAATCAAAAGTTCTCGTAAGCTATGGTTCTGCGTCGACCATTTCTGCGCGCGGAAACCTGCGTGAAATCAACGACTGGCTAATTATGCAGAGGCAGCTTAAAAAAGTTAATCTGGTCAGAAACGTCAATTTAAAAAGCATCACTATTCATGCGGTCGATCTTGAAATTGAATTTGCCGGTGATGCGGAGCAGCTGGCGCTCTCGCTTGCGCAGCAAGGCCTGAGCTTAGAGCAGAACGAAGGTGATCAGCTTTGGGATATTGCCCTAAGTAGTCGCCTTGGTGGTGAAGGTCAGTTTAGGTGAATAAAGTCAGTCAAAAAATCCCGGAGCAGCTATTGCTCAATTGGCCGGTCAATGAAAAATTTGCTCAGGCAAACTTTCTGCCATCTTTTTCGAATGAAAAGGCAGTCAAATGGATTGACCGTTGGCCCGATTGGCAACGCGGCGATGACGATTTTCATACATTGATTATATACGGGCCTGCCGGGTGCGGTAAAACCCACCTTTCTCATGTATGGCGTGATATTTCAAAGGCGCGTGCCATGAGCGCGGAAGAACTTGCCAAGAATGAGTTTCTGACTGGTGAGTTTTTTGTATTTATTGTCGAGGATGTTGATCAGTATATCGCTGATCCGGCGGTTCAAGAGGGCTTGTTTCACCTAATTAACTGGACCAAGGAGCAGGGTGGCTATGCGCTTTTGACAGCGACGGAGCGACCAAAGGACTGGAACGTATCACTTGATGATCTCTCATCGCGGTTGTTGGCATCGGAAACAGTGCATATAAAAGCCCCTGATGATCATCTGCTTCGTGCAGTGATAATTAAACAATTCTCTGACCGTCAGATCACACTTACGGATGATGTGATAAACTATTTGCTCCCACGTGCCGAAAGATCATTTGATGCGATCCGAAAACTGGTGCAGGATATAGACAAGCTGTCACGAATTGAAAAAAAGAAAATTACCATTCCGATAGTAAGAAGAGTACTCGAAGCAGATGAAGAAGGTTAACGACTGACAATGGCGTCTGAGGGAAAAAATAAGACATCTGATAGGCTGATCAACCGCGAGTTATCGTGGTTATCTTTCAATATGCGGGTGATGGAGCAATCATCAAACAAAAACTACCCGCTTCTTGAGCGGCTTCGCTTTCTGTCCATCTCGGGTAGTAATCTTGATGAATTTTATATGGTGCGTGTTGCGGGTTTACGCGGTCTTACGATGACGGATGCAAAAGTAAAAAGCGATGACGGACTTACGCCACAGGAACAGCTCAGCAAAATCAATGACCTTTCTGGTGAACTTGTTGAGAAACAGCAGATCGAATGTCGTGAAATCTTGGCAGAACTTCGCAAACACAAGCTTGATCTTCTTGAACCTTCAGATCTTACGGTAGATGAGAAAAAATGGCTTGAGCAATATTTTCTCGAAAATGTGTTTCCTATACTTACGCCGCTGGCCATTGATCTGGCTCATCCGTTTCCATTTATTGCTAATCTTGGTTTTTCGCTCATCATTGACCTTAAACGGGAGCCAGACGGCAAGCCGCTGCTTGCGCTGCTGCCTGTACCAACGCAAACAAAACGTTTTGTAAGACTACCGGATAGTGAAGGGCATATTCGCTTTATTTCGCTTGAAAATATTCTAAGTCTTTTTATCGGGCTGATTTTCCCAAATTACAGTCTTGTCAGCGAAGGAATATTCCGCATCATCCGTGATAGTGAGCTTGAGGTGGAGGAGAAAGCGGAAGATTTGGTGATGGTGTTTGAAAGTGCTCTTAAAAGACGCCGCCGCGGCAATGTGGTTCGCCTTGAAGTGAATAAAAATATGCCAAGGAAGCTACGCAAAATTGTCCGCAAAGAGCTGGATGTGCTCAGAGAGGAGGTGATCAGCGTTGATGGTATCCTCGGTCTTTCGCAACTGAGTGACCTTATCGTCGAGGACCGCAGTGATCTGACGTTCGAGCCATTTAGCCCACGTTTTCCAAGCCGGGTGCAGGAATTTGGTGGAGATATATTCGCCGCCATAAACCAAAAAGACTTCGTGGTGCATCATCCGTTTGAAAGCTTTGACGTGGTGGTTAGTTTCATTCAGCAGGCGGCGCAGGATGAGAATGTGTTGGCGATTAAACAGACGCTTTACCGTACCGGTGATAACAGTCCGATTGTTGAGGCGTTGATCAAAGCGGCGGAGGCCGGGAAATCGGTCACGGCGTTGATTGAGTTGAAGGCGCGTTTTGATGAAGCACGCAACATCAAATGGGCACAGGATATGGAACGGGCGGGAGTTCAAGTGGTGTTTGGGTTTCTTGAACTTAAGACCCACGCAAAAATTTCGGTTGTGGTAAGGCGCGAAGATCAGAAATTAAAATCATACGTTCATTTCGGTACTGGTAATTATCATCGACAAACTGCCAAGGTTTATACGGATATCTCCTTTTTTACTGATAATAAGGCTCTGGGCCGCGATGCAGTACAGATTTTTAATTATCTGACTGGCAATACAGTACCGCAAGCACTTGAAAAAGCGAAAATATCTCCCTTTTATATAAGATCAACCTTGATGGAACTCATTGATAAGGAAATAGAATTTGCCTGCGAAGGAAAACCGGCAAATATCTGGATCAAATTGAATGCATTGGTTGATCCGATCATCATCGATAAGCTTTACGAAGCATCGCAAGCGGGTGTTTCCATTGATATGGTGATACGGGGGATTTGTTGCCTAAGGGCCGGTGTTGAAGGACTTTCAGAAAATATCAGGGTAAAAAGCATCGTTGGACGCTTTTTGGAACATTCGCGCATTGTCTGTTTTGGTAACGGCGCAGTATTGCCGTCGGATGATGCTAAAGTATTTATTTCGTCAGCAGACTGGATGCCACGTAATTTTGATCGGCGGGTTGAAATACTGGTACCCCTTGAAA
>TARA_R110002096_G_C14661910_1_pt1 | contig 61106 bp, 86 predicted proteins | sample TARA_R110002096 | Tara Oceans TARA_R110002096 (sample SAMEA4397295) | marine metagenome | biome: Polar Biome; feature: [DCM] deep chlorophyll maximum layer (ENVO:01000326); material: water (ENVO:00002006), including particulate matter (ENVO:01000060) such as... | depth 35 m
TCAGCTTTAGCCTCGGCTTTTGCTTCTGCTAGTGCTTCAGCTTTACGTTGCGCTTTAACCTCTGAGTCTTCTTTAGGTTTCGCTGTCTTAGCTTCTGCGGCTAGCTCGGCTTTTAACTCGGCTTTAGCTTCAGCTTTTAAACGTGCTTTCATTTCTTCCGCTGATTCTTCAACTTCTTCAACTTCATCAACTTTAGATAACGCGGCTGCGGTTTCTTCAGCTTCTTCATCGTCAAGGCTGTTAAGCATCGCTTCAAGTTCAACTAACGTTTTGTAGCTTTCTATATCCATAACAGGGGTAAAAATTTTACCGTACTCTTTATGGGTATAGTGGTCGTTATCTAGTTTCACCACTGGCGATATATCTTGTCTACCGCTAGTGATCTGTGCAACGACTGCGTTAACGATATCGTGATAAACTTTACGGCCGCCTGTAGAGCATGAATTGAATAGTACTTTAGTACCTTTATCCATACCGTTTAGGCAAACCAATTGCATAGAAATTTGTTGCGCCCAAGAGCCTTCAACCACGGGTAGATCTTTTTCGAATGGTAGCGGTTCTGTAGCTGCGACCATAGTTTCACCTAATTTAGTACCGCTGTTGTTATGTTTTTTATCACCCCAAGCGATCCAACCATGCTGAAAACCTTGTGGATGAATAGCCCATAATGCGTCGTCTTCGACTTCCGCAGCTTCGGTGCCCCAAGTCCATTCGCCAAACTTGGTGAATTTCATGAATGAGCCGCCGCCTGAATCTGATTGTTGCGCTGATTTAGCTAAGCCTTTTGCTAGCTCGGTGATTTCTGCCATTTGAGTATTATTAGACATTTTGTGATCCTTTTTCGTTTAGTTTAGTTTAGGTTTCGTCTTTGTTTTCTATTTGTTTTAACGCTTCAGAAACATCTTTCTGATTCGCTATAGCTTCTCGCTTATCGCTCTCGGGTACCATAGTGGAGCCTGAACTTACGCTAACTGTGCGGTCCTTCATACGAATAGGAATACCCAGTTTTTTAGAAACTTTTTCGGCTTGCGCTGGTGAGATAACCGTAGAAACCATAGCGTTTTTAGCTTTAAGCTTTCGCTTTAAGTATTCCGCTGTACCTTCAGGATCAACCCATTTACGCGTAGCCCGTTTTGGTACCAGTTTAAATCCTGGCACTTCTGCTCCTGCCTCCAATTCTTTAAACGCAAAGGCCCTAACGTCCTTGATCCATGGGTCTAACTCTGCTGCGAGTTCTAGCGCTTTAGATAAGTCTAGCACAGGGATCGTTAGATCTGTATCTTTTGCTACTAGTTCTTTGTTATCGATAAGTTTTAAGGCGTTCATAGCTTTTTGCCCTTTTTCTGGGCATATCGCAGCACCTGGGCAGAATTTACACCAGTCACCACCACATAAATTTTCACCAGGTTCTGACTCTTCAGCGATTACTACCGCGTCTAGGAACCGTTCGCCGAATGCTTCTACTTCTTCTACGGTAGTCTCCCACACATCAAGCGTTTCTTCTCGCTTGTCTGATGGTTGAATAATAGCAAAATCGACAGGCGTAGAAGGATCTAAGTCTAGCTTAAATATATCGCTGTCTAAGGCTAGCCACACACAAAAGAACATTTGGTCGTTATTATCTGCATAGACCATTACGCCGTCACCGAATTTATAATCGGCACATGCAATTCTTTTCTGACTGTAAGCTAAAATATCAGGGGTGCCGCCGATAACTTCACTGAATTCTAATAGTTCTTCGGTGATAACCGTCGTCAATTCTTTATCTTCTATGAAATCTTCCAACGCTTCAAAAGCCGGTATTACTTTTTCTTCTAATAGCTCGGGCGTTATAGTTTGCTCGTTGTACGTTACCTTGCGTTCTAGCAGTTCTTCATACTCTATGCCTTCATCTTCCAGTATTTCACAACAAGTATGAAGCATTGTACCCCGATCCGCCGCCGGACTGCCTTTATCTTCACGTTTAATGGTGCTCGCTAACGCTGCCCAACCTGTACAGTTAAGTGTACGTTTAGCGGTACTACCGCCGTATTTATAGTGAAAGCTCATAGTTTAATTATTCCTTATTAGTGGTGTCATAGGCTGCGCCCGCATCACCGTCGATGGTGTTTGCTTTTTGGGCTTTTTGATAGAAACGTACTATCGCGACAAGGACCTCGTTTTCAGATGTTTTTAGACGTTTAGCCTCATCCTTAACGAAATCTATTATTTCTTCTTCGGGTAAATAGTACCCTTTATTCTTCTTAGCTATTTTCTTAGGTATATCTAAGTCTAGCGGCTGCTGCCCCTTATTTTTACTCATGTAATATACTCCTTTGATGCGTTCTGTAATTAATAGTAATACCTATTATAGAAAATGCAAAGGTTTTTATTTGTACTTTTTATATATAGTGCTATGCTATAAGTAGATTAACTAACTAAGGACACTTATGACTAAGTACACGAAAAAACCAATAGTAATAGACGCCGAGCAATGGAATGGTAATAATTTCAAAGCGATAGAAAAATTATTAGGCCCCGATGTTGCGAAGGTAGATGGTGATATAGGGCTAGTAGTGAAAATAGGACCTATATCTCAGTTGGCTTTAAAAGGTGACTTTATTCTAAAAGAATCCTGCGACGCTGAACCTAAAATCTTATCTCAATTCAAATTCGATAACCGTTATTTACCACTAAAAAAGAAGTAATATTATGATAACTACTAAAGGCAAAATAGAAATCGTATTAAACCCTGAAACTGTGCAGGAATGGGATTACTTACATTCAAGCCTTCAGGATAGTATAGGCCAAATACTGTTAGAACTTAGCGAAGGGCTGCTACATGGTGAAACCCCGCCTTTTACTTTTGAAACTGTAAACGGTTTCGAGATTCAAAAAGGTGAGTATCATTTAGGACACTTAAAATTCACACCTGCAGGTATAGACGTACCTGATGAAACCGAAAAGAAGTAATATTATGGAATCTAAATTACAGAAAAAGTGCGTAAAACTTGCCAAGCTAAACGATATATTAGTTAGGAAAGTACACGTTGAAGGTCGTAGAGGGTGGCCCGATCTACTACTTATATTTCCTATCAGCGGTAAAACCGTTTATGTAGAAATGAAAAACCCTAACGGTAAAGGTGCGTTAGCTAAGCTGCAGAATCGGGAGCTAGGCCGTATCCGGAAACAAAACGCTAGCGCGTATGTGTGCCAATCATACGCTAGATTTAAAGATATATTAGCGACTCACTTAACGGCAGGACTTATAGAGGGTGATTAAATGCAAATGGTACCAATGTATACAATTAGGGAATTATTAGCGACACCAGCTATTAAATGGAATCAGACGAAACTAGCGGGCTTATTACATATTAATAGGTCTACATTGAGAAAATATATGAATGATACAGATAACAAGCGTCATTCAGTACTCTACATAGAAAGTAAGTATCGCTTCATGCACGCGACCACTGAAAATACTACTAAAGGAGTTATCTATGGATAATAAAATTGACCCATTACCGGTATGGAAAGAAAAGCAAAATCTAACTAGCGATCTCGTTGACATAATCGAGCCACGCGTTAGCGTGTGGGTTAGAGATAATCATAGCGGCATGTTACGTGCCGTCTTAAAAGAAGTCATTCAAGCGGGCTATCGTAAACAGCCTGAAGAACCTATAGCGAACGCTATGGACGTATTGACCGAAGCTATGCAAGACGTCGAACTAGGTAGCTTAGCGCACGCTTGGCACTGCAATATAGCGATGGCCGTGTACGACTCATGCCTGTATTCAGTAGGTCATGATAACGCATACGATACAGGTAACGAAGCTGCGACACGCTTTATGAAACAAGCTTTCGGCGTAGCCACTACCAACGAGCGCCCTAAACCTAAAAAGGATAAGTAATGCTAGAACTTAATGATCTCAGTGAAAAGCAGCAGCTAGCTATTGACCGTCTATACGAAACTGACGAAACTATACTAATTGCGCCTAAGGGCTTTGGTAAATGTGTAGTAGGTTTTACCGCTATGCAGGACCTTATAGCTGATAAGGTCCTCAAGCGTATTCTAGTTTTATCTACAGCTCAAGTATGTAAAGAAGTCTGGGCAAAAGAGGCCGCTAACTGGGGGCACCTTAAAGACTTAGACTTTGTTTGCTTAACAGGCCACGCACCGGCAAAGCGTGCCGAATTAATGGCTAAAAATACGCGTATAGTAATATGTAATTTTGAGACTATGGCTTGGTTGTTCAGCACATATAATAAGCCTATTTTTGATGGCTTGCTAGTCGATGAAATAACTAAGCTGAAAGCTGTCGGTGGTGAGGGGTTTAAAAAAGTTCGTAAATTTTTGAAGCATTTTAGCTGGCGTGTAGGTATGACCGCTGATCCTGTTGCTCAAGAAAGTGTAGAAATATACGGGCAGATGCTGGTTGTTGATCAAGGTAAGCGGTTAGGCCGCAACCGCGATAATTTTAAGCGTAAGTATTTTATGCAGATGAATTACACCGGTACGCAATGGGACTTTCAACCTGGGGGTTTAGCACGCCTAACCGCTAAACTAGCTGATGTGATGTATACCGTTGACAGCGCAGACTATGATAAAAGTTTACCTGAAGCAGTAGAGATTGAAGTACCGGTAAAACTTCCTGCAGACGTAAGACATTATTATCGTGAAATGGCTAAGCATAATTTTGTCTACATTAATCACAAAGCTTTAGAAGCACCTAATGAGGCGTCAATGCAAAGCAAACTATTTCAAATGTGTTGCGGTAGTGTGTACCGGACCTTTGAAGACGACGAATACGGGGAGCTAAAAACAGCCACGAAAGAAGCTATATTTTTGCATGACGCTAAAATGACCGCACTAGATAAATTAGTTAAGACCATTAAAACGCCAGTACTTATAGCATATCAATTCACTTTTCAGCGCGACGCGTTAATAGAAAAATATAACGCTCCTGTATTTAGTGCTAAGAATTCTAAAAAAGTAAACGATAATATTATGGAATCGTGGAATAATAGCTCACTTCCTATGCTATTGATTCACTCTAAATCAGCAGGTCACGGCTTAAATTTACAATACGGTACCTGTAACTCGCTAATATGCCTTAGTTACTTTTGGTCTGCCGATGAATGGGATCAATTACTAGGTCGTATTAGAAGACGCGGCCAACAAGCGAGCGTCGTTAATCGCTACACTATATTCTGTGTAGACACGGTGGAAGATTGCGTGATGCGTCCTAAACTAGAAAATAGAGAAGACGCCTCAGACTTATTTCATGAATACTTATTAAAACAAAAGGTAGGCTAAAATATGCAAGTTACTAATAAAGCATTCTCAGACCCAAATGACACTAATAAAGATCCCGTTAATCGTATGATTCACAAACTATTAGCGCTTAAAGATAAGACGTTACGCGAAATGCGGCCCGCTAAACGCCGGACCTCACATGGTAACGTAGTAGCCCCCAGCAAGGAGGAAATAGCGGTAGAGGAAAAGTCATATGCTAAACTAAAAGCTATAGCTAAATTAATAAAACGATTAGAAAGTGTGGTAAGTTAATATGAAAAATTCTAATAAAACAATAACACCTCAGGTATTCGCGGTAGATTTTGATGGTACTTGTACCGCGTTTGCGTTCCCTCTAGTTGGTAAAGAAATCGGTGCGGCTCCCGTACTTAAAGAGCTAGTAGCCAACGGACATAAAATAATACTATTTACTATGCGCTCAGATAAAGCTAACCCTACGAGCGATTCAGACGAAATAATGACTACCGACCTACCTCATAACCATTTTCTAACCGACGCGGTTAACTGGTTCAAAAGCCACGATATCCCACTTTACGGTATTAATCATAATCCTGGTCAGGAAACGTGGACCGACAGTACAAAACCTTATGCGAACTATTACATTGACGATATAGCCTTAGGGTGCCCGTTAATGAATGATGCGAGTAAGAGCGACCGCCCTTTTGTTGACTGGATACATATCAGACTTATGCTTGAGGCCCGTAACTTAATATAGATGGGGGTACTCAACATGAGAGATATTGACCTATTAATACTCATACTGTATCTAATGCTAGTGGTATCTCATACCCTACTAGCGTTTTGTAAGAGTAAAGGTAATCCGCGTCAAGCTAGAAACACGCTGATCACTTTTACCCTAATGCTTATAAGTCCGTTAGTACTCATATTTAGCTTATTAAAGCTGTATGTTTACCTCGCTACTGACGATGAAGGTAATCAAAAATGAATGAAATCTCACGGGTAATACCCCAATTTATAAAAAATATCTTCGGGGAATTAGGTGACGATGAAAATAACTTGTATTGGGCTTCAGCAAGTCCGATCCCAGGTTTTCCGCAGTCTGAAAAACATTTTTTCAAGGGCTTAGGTAGGGGCGATGTTAGAAAAGCCTGTTACTTTAGTACGTCTACGGTATTCACTGACTCCGAAGGTAAATTATTTAATCGACAATCGCTGTTTAATCGTATGCACTGCATCGTATTAGATGATGTGGGATCTGGTTTAGGCTCTAAATGTAAGATATCCGACCTACCTAAATTACTGCAGAACGAATATTCATGGCGTATAGAATCTTCACCTGATAATTATCAATACGGTTTCGTGCTCGAAACACCTATCGATAACATACACGACGCCAAAAATTTTATTAAAATAGTCTACGGTGCCGGTCCTTGGGATAGTGGTGGTGCTACGCCTAATAAACTAGTTCGCCTACCTTACGGCGCTAACCTGAAAGATAAGTACGCAACCGAGGACGGGCTATTTAGAATATTCCCTAAAACGTCAAAAGAGCTATTTTATAATGAGCCATTTAATACGTTCACACCCGACGAACTGCTAGAAGCGGTACGCGCTGGTGTTACTTGGGCTGATATACAAGCCGATAACGCAGGTAAAATAGATCCTCGACGCACGCAAGGTACTACGCCATGGCGTGAAGGTGTTTTCCATAGCAACTTAGAAGGTGTTGTAGACGACGTTCTTGAATGGTTAAACGAAACTAATGTAGTCGTTAATGAGGGTGAAGAGTGGATCGATATTGTGTGCCCATGGTGTAAAAACCATTCAGACGGTGGTGGTAATACTGCAGGTTATAGCCCTCTAGGTTACGGATCTAAACCCGAGCGTCGATCATTCCATTGTTTCCACGATAGCTGTGCTGAAAACCACGCTAACGAGTTTCTAGACTGGGTAAAAGGTGAAGGCGGGCCAATGGTAGGTATTGTCGATCCGGTGCCTCTACTTGTCGCAGAATGGGCTTTAGACGAAAGCGCTAATACCTTTATCTCGTTAAAGGATGGGCACACCTCAGTACCGAACGCGGGTTTTAAAACAGGCCATCAAGCAGATGTTTGGTGGATAGGTCTAAACGATAAACCCGCTAAGGCTAGCGAATACAATTTAATACTGAAGTCTAAGGGCCTGTTAAAGCTGATGGGGTCTGACTATATTCCTGGCGCTCCTAGTGTTATAGAAAACGGTCACTATAAAAAATTAAACACTTGGAATATTCCAAATTGGGAGACTAAAAAACTAGATTATTCTAATGACCATTGGAAAGTTTTTAAAGACTTCATTAGCTACCTTATGCCTAACGCTGCTGACGCGTCGTGGTTCTTGGACCACTTAGCGGCCAAAGCTCAAGATCCTAAGTATCGCGGGCCTTGTGTAATATTATCAACACCTGTTCAGGGATCGGGCCGTGGTACCTTAGAAAAATTAATCGGTGACCTATGGGGTGGTAAAAATTCTGCTACCGTAGGCTTGAGCGAGTTACTAAAAGGTTTAGGTGGTGACGGTTTTAATGACTTCTTACTTAATATGTGGGTTGTAGTTCCTGAAGCGAAGGACGCTAAACTATCTCATGCTCAAGAAGCTAAATCGTATGAGTCACTAAAAACAGGTATCGATCCGGCACCAACTAACCACATAATACGCGTTAAGTATGGCGGTCAAGGCCCCGCTACTGTTTACAGTTCTACTATTATATGTTCTAACCATTTAGACACGTTGAATATACCTATAAGTGATCGCCGTTTCTTACCTATAGAATGTACTGTTAAGGCTGCACCACCCTCGTTTTTTACTAAGTTTAATAACTGGCGTGAAACGAATTGGTGTCCTGTTGTTTGGAAAGCGTTAAAAGAGAGAGACGTATCGAACCACAGTGGTTTTACTCCTAAAAATTTACAGCGTAGTCAAGATCCACGTAATGCTCTTATCGCTATGCTGCCAGGACAGGCCCCCTTAGATCGTTTAGCGTCACTGTCGATACTATTCGCCGACGTAGAATGCGAGGGGATACTACATACGCCGACAATATGTCAATGGATACATCAATATCAAGTACAGTTAGATGTGCCTAATTTTGTAGGTTGGGAAAACGTGCTCAAGCGGATAATACAAAACTCTACGAGTGAAGTTATGCACCTCAATGTAAGAAAATCTTATAAGCATGGCGGTAATAAATGTTTCATTCGTCACACGTTACATACTGCAGGTTACGATACTGCAGAAAAACTTAGTAGCGATTGGGATACTGATTTAATTAAGACTTGCATCCACGAAAAAACCTCAGAAAATTTTAGAGATTTTATTCTAGATGTATTCAACGAAGCGGGGCTATAGAAAACTGCTACTTTTCGCGAGGTATTTTAATTTAGAGGCCTTACCGGAGGAAAAGTAGCAAACTGCGTAGGCCTCGTAACAACCCCACCTTATCAAAAACCTTTCATTAATACAATAATTATATACAATTTCTATTGACACCTATTGACAACAGGAATATTATATAATTTCACTAATATTAAACCCTGAATGGGGGACCTATCTAATGTTCATAAATTTAACTACTGCTCAAGCTAAATATCCTCTACTCGTTAACATCGATAACGTGGCGTTTATAGAGAACGACGCTAGATGTAGTGTGGAGGTATTCTTTTCTAAAGACCATAGTGTGTTCGTACATGAAACTTTCGACGAGATTAAAACCTTAATCGCGGCCGAGAAACGTGCTAATGCGCCTCAACCATGTAAAAGTAAAGGTAAATAATATGGGTATTGCAAATCATAAACAACCTAAGGGCCGCTATAAGTGGACCATCGAAAAACGCCGCCACCTTCTTAGAATGTGTGGCTATTTTAATAAGGACGAAATGGCCGAAATAATCGGCGTCAACGTTAACCAGATAAAAGATATGGTTAAACGTATGGGCGCTAGCTACCGAGTCACTAAAAACAAGGCAGACTACTATGAAAAATACCCGAGTGAAAAAACCGATATACCTACTGTTTAGTATTATAGTCATGACCCTTCAAACTATATTCGCTACTTGCGCCCTGTTCGTTATTATTGGGTACAGTCCGTGGTATATATTTCTTATCGGTTCGTCTATAGCTGTCGTCGGGATCTACATTCACCACGCTGCAGCGTCGCTTATGCTCCATATTAAATGTGCGGGGTTAGAGTATGACGACTAACAAAACTGCTACTGAAACTGAAGCTTTGATGAATGAGCGGTATGTACGTATCAGACACGTAACCGTAAGATTTTTAAACAACACTAAAGCTCTGCACTTAGAACGTGACCTAACAGAATTTTTAATCGATATTGATCGTCGGCATCAAGAAGAGGTGGAAGAACTAAAACGCCTAATAGCGTTTATGAGCGCTGAAAGAGCCGCATATGAGAAGGACCGCCCATGATTAATTTGTTTGGTTGGATATTTTTCGGCGCGTTCTTAGCCGCACTGTTTTACGATACACGGGCCAAGCCTGATTTTATTGTGTTTCTAGTGCTCGCTGTCATATGTTTATCAATTGATTTTTAAGTACTAGACTTAAAGATAGCGAACAAGCCGAGGGTTTATAGAGGTATTTACTATCATTTATCTCTATTAATTCGAAAGTAAACCTTTATGGAGAAAACATAATGTTGTATACAGCACAAGAATTAACAGAGTGGGAAAATCATCAAGATGCAGGTACTAGTGGTTGGATACCTGCTCGACCTGATGGGTGGAAAATTGAGGGGCTACTCAACCGTATACATAACGCTTGGAAAGTAATTAATGGTGATTACGATGTGGTTGATTGGTATTCATTCAGAAGAACAGAAACGAGGACGATATCAGTTGTCGTGCCTAGCGAGCTACATAGAGACACAGTAAATCTTGTATGGCAGTTTTCTTCGGCAATGGCGGAAAAACTAAGAAAGTCTGAACTCAAATATGGGTACGATAATAAATGGAAAAATAACGACTGGGCTGGTGAATGCAGAAATCAGTTACAGCACCACATTGATAAAGGAGACCCGTTAGATGTTGCTAATTACTGTGCTTTTCTTTGGTATATGAAAGAACCAACGAGCGAGGAGTAGTTATGGTTTTATGTGAGCAGTCTTGCCCTGAGTGCGAAAACGATGACTTCGCACTTACAATTGAAAGCAGTCGTGAACTTGGTTTTAGTCGAATTAAATGTACTGATTGTCTTTGGGAATTAACCGATGAATGCTGCGAAGAGGATTTACTAGATAAATTCACTAAACAGTTTCCATCAAAGTAGACGAGGAAGAAATATGAAATTATCTTTTGATGTTGATGTTTGGGGCTTTTCAGTAGATTTTTACAGTGACGTAAAAGAAGCTAATAACGATACAGGGCTTAACTTGAGTGAAATATCAACATTTACATATGATGATAGTAGTAAAGTTTTAATTGTTATTGATGGGTGTAATGCTGGAACTCCCACAAACGAGAATTTACGATACATAGTTCACGAAAGCAATCATGCAGCAATGCGGATTCTCGACAGGGTTGGTGTTGTTTTTGATTGCAAAAACCAAGAGGCGCTTTGTTATACTCAAGATTTTATATTTAGCAAAATATTACACGAACTAACAATGTCAATTACACAAAAGTAGAGGTGAGTATATGTCTTGGGTAAAAAGCCGCGCTGAATTTGAAAAGGCAGCTAAACGAAAGGGTTACAGTTTAGATGCTGATGAATTAGGAAGATACTACGATCATTATCTCCAAGAGGCTTGGAGTATATTTGTAATGATTGACCTAAAAGCGATTACACAAAAGTAGAGGTGAGTATGAGTGACTTAATAGTTTTCACTGTAGGTACTAGAAATCCAGATGGCCATTATGCCGAATTTATGACTTCGCCCGATGAAAAAGCTGTCGATGATTATGTTGATATAATGCAAGGTACTGTCAATAAGGAGTGGGAGATTGTGAAGCACGAAAAGCATTATCAATGCGTATCAACAACGCCGCAAATTATTACACGAAAGTAGAGGTTAATATATGAAAAAATTACACTTAGCACTTACCGCAGCTACGCTTATGTTTAGTAGCGTAGCTACAGCGATGCACACTTACGAGCTAACTTACTTTGCCACATCACAACATATCGATTCTGTGATCCATCATGGCGAGTACTACGGCCAAGAGCACAATAAAAACCATAAATTTATCGGGTTAGAATATCGCACTGGTAATACTGGCTATGCTATTTCAACATTCATGAACAGTTATTACAAACGGTCCTACTTAGTGGACTATGTGCAGTACTGGCAACCGTGGGACAATATAGAGCTAAGTGCTCGCGGTGGTGTGGCTACCGGCTACGATAAGTCATACAATATCGGTCCTTTGATCCCGTTCGGGTCGATGGGTGTCGCTTATACTGCAAATAAAAACTTTATCCCTAAGCTTTCGTTCGCTCCTGGGGTGTTTGTTTTAAGCTTTTCAATGAGGTTTTAAATTATGTCTATGCACGAAGAGAGAAATATTGTAATCACAATGAACCCTGACGAACTAAGAGCCTTAGCGGATAAAATGGAGTCGATGTACGCTAAATCAGAAATAGGTGATAGTAAATTCGTCGATTTTCTAGGTTATACCCCCAATTTAAAGGTATGCTTACATTATGACCAATGGTTTTTTGAGCAGAAAGAAAAGCTGAAGGATCTTAAAATAGTAGAGGTGGGTAATGACAAAAGCTAACGTAGCAAAAATAGATATGACGAAAGTGAAGTCTATTAAAGATATTAAGTTTATACTCGAAGCGATGAGCATCGAGTATGACCGCATACCTGAGAATATGGCTCACTTTCTCGTCGTTGTACCTGCAGCACCTGCAGTTAAGGATGCACCGGAAGTAGTGAAAATAAATTTCAGTAACGTAAAAACGCTTAATGATGTTAAACTGATTATCGGATCGTTAGGCTTAGAATTCGCCGCTGATCGCGTACCTGCATATCTTGAGCACTTGGTAGTACCTGCATAATATTTGGCGTTTATAATGACTAGAGAAGAGTATGATCGGGCGTTGATGGATATAGACGCTAACGCTACAAGCGCCCGAAACCAGTTAGCTATAGACTATTGCTTGGAACATAACACGGTAAAGCTTGGTGATTTCTTCACTGATCACAATGGTACAATCAAGGTAGAAGCTATAAGCGTATGTGTAGCTAACCTGTGCTGTGTATATTACGGCCCAGGATATACTAAAAAGTTAAAACCTAAAAAGAATACTGATCAAGTGAAAGCTTGGCAATGTAACGAGGTTAAACCTTAAAAACAAAGCAAAATAAAAGCCATCGTTAAGATGGCTTTTTAATGTGCCCGTTAGGGCTAAGGGGAAATACTATGACTAAATAGTATGCTAATCTTATCACGTTATAGTTCTTCAGACAAATACAAGTCCTCTTTACTAATATACACTTATGAAGAATAGAATGCCGCACCTTTCACTCCTTTCGTTATAGACTTCCTGTGCCATTTACCACAAAAAGGGCACTCGTATGAATCTTGGCCCTTTTGGTATGCGGCTTCTTTATTGTCATATGCTTGTTTCCTCCCGCACGCTCTATACCTGCTATTTACTTTAACTTTTGAGAATTGTTTATACTTATTCACGATACCTCCTTATATAAGTCCTCTTTCTTAACATATGATGTAATACAGGCCCCGATCTTAAACGGATTGAATACTAATATGACCTGAGGTCTGTCGTTCCCACTGTTAGGGCTCCCGTCTTCATCTAGAAAAGCTATGCGACCTGACGAATATTTACCGTCTTCTTTTTCAGTGGCTACGATGTAGCGTATTTCACTAACCGTTTTTAACGCTTCAGCAAACCAACCTACACTATTATCACTATTCAAAAGCATTACTACGCCTAAACCTTTTTGCTGTGCTTTTGCTGACTGCTTAACCCATGGCATAGGCTTTGAATACGGGCAGTTAAGCCATACGTAACGCGTAGGATCTGCTAGGTCCGACGACTTCAATACCTCGGCCCAATCAAAGCTAAGGCTGTCGTCGTCTTCAGTAAAATATCTTTCTAGTTTGGCGTTTTCATCACTCGACGCCATATCAGCATAAAAATAAAATTCTCTATCGAGTGAATCAAAAACGGGATCGGGCGTTCGCCACTTATCATTAGCCATTTTATACTCCAACTTCTCTATAATTACACTTAGGACATATCGCTCTAGCTTTATCCCAGTTAGCCGCTACTAATTGACACTCTTTCTTTTTGATAACCTTTTTAGATAACAAGCTAGCATATTTAGAGGGTAGTGCTAGCGTAACCTCTACCCTCATATCCATATCTGTATCACAATTAGGGCATTTCATAACTAGATCCCCATTAAGCTCAAATTATTATTGATAATTGAATCGATATGTTTAGTAGCGGATCTTAACTGGTCCCTAGTAAGCTTTCTTTTCACCGCTTCAGCTTGTCTTTTAGCCGCTTTATAGCTGTTCACTTGTGCTACTACTAACCAAGTATAGGCGAGTTCTAGGTCGATAAGCGTACCACGGCCGAAACGATACATAGTGCCTATTATAAATTGCCCTGTACTATTACCTGATTCTGCCGCTATTTTGTAATATTTAAACGCTTCGGCTTCATTTTGTGTAGTACCGTAGCCGTTCATGTAGTATAGGGCCGCTTTTAGTGAACCGTTAACGAATCCCTTGTCTGAAGAACTTTGATACCAGTACAGCGCCTTAGGGAGATCTTGCTTAACGCCGTGGGCTTTTTCATATATGACACCGATATAAAAATCAGCTACCGGTACGCCTTGTTTCGATGCTGATAAAAATAGTGTTAAGGCTTTAGAGAAATCTCGCTTTATACCGAAGCCGCGATAATACATCACGCCTAAATTTAATTGGCCTAATGGTAGGCCTCCATCGGCAGCTGCTTTAAAATAATTAAACGCGGTGGTCTGTACCCTATGGTGTTTACTTGATGCTTGGTATATTTCACCTAATAGGTTACTCGCTTCTATTTCACCTTGTTCGTGCGCCAGGGTTAACCACATTATAGCTCTGCCAAGGTCCTTACCTACATTCATACCTGCATAGTAATAAAAACCTAATTTAAATTGAGCGTCGGCGTCTCCTTTTTCCGCTTTCGCTTCTAGTTCCATCATGACTGTTAGCAATTGTTTTAGTCCGGTATCTTCCACACCGTCAAAGTTTTTGGCTTCAACGCTTGATACGTTTATAGTCGCTACTGCAGCAGTGACCAATGAAACCATGATCACTATACTTAATAGCGTTATCTTTACTTTGTTTTTATAAAATTTCATTGTTCTACTCCTAAGATATTATTTTAACCTTATGGCCGAAAATCTTTTCTATTTCTGCTACAGTCATTTCGACTTCCATTACGCTACATTTGTGCGCTGGCATTCTTTGCAATTCAACTTCAAGAGGGCCGATATTTTTACCTCTAATGTAATATTTATACCTCCCAGTTTCGGTGATTACTGCAGGGCCATCGTCGCGGTGTAGTTGGCCGTTCTGGTACCACTCTTGTCGGTTCATTGCAGTAATTACAGCAGGGCCGTCGTCGCGGTGTAACTGGCCGTTCTGGTACCACTCTTTTCGGTTCATTACATTTATACGAGCAGGGCCGTCGTCGCGGTGTAGCTGGCCGTTTTTATACCATATCCTCCGACCGTCGGCGTATGATGCAGCAGGTCCCCCGTCTCTATGTAATTTGCCACGTTGGTACCACATTTTAGTACCGTTAGTGTACGTTCTAGCGGGTAAGTCGTCGTCTCTATGGTACTGACCGCGTAAAGTCCACGACTCGTTACCGTTTCGATCTACCTTTACGATATAATTTCGCTCTTTCTTGAATTTAGTAGCTGGCATAATGTTAACCCTCATCTAGTTTAGTATCTGTTAGCTTTGCAGCTACCAACTGTTCAGTAACCCAAGTTTGTACTTGCCGTATTGCTGCAGGGTTGGTAGCGTGTCTAAGATCTATTGCCGTGTTTTGGTAGAACTCAGGCGAACCGCCGTTATCCTCGTCAATTAACATTACTGCTACTACAATTTTCTTAGTCATAATTTACTCCGTTAACATTAAGTATAGTTGGTTGGCAAAAGCTGTGCGGCCACAATAGGTACCGTAATCAAATTCCCTATGTTCTGATCCCTGATTATTTTTATAACCTAAGTCAGCATCAAGATCGGCGTTAGCTTCTACAATTTTGATCGCTTCTTTTAGTACCTCTTTCATACCAAGTAGCTGAGTTTCAAGGTCTAGTATGCGGACCTCTGGATCAACGTAGTCACTTTTAATAAGACTTTTTTCATATTGGCGTTGTTCTTCGTACCAACCTTCAGCAAAACACTGTAAGCCAAAACCATATAGGTTTCGGCCAACTCTTTTAAGATGTTCCTCGGGCGTGTCTTCAGGACAGAAAGCTTTTCGCCCGTCTCTTCGCATTCTTGAAGCATTCATAATTTACTCCTTCAAGGGAACTGTAAGCGTTACGATCTCTAGCTCGAGCAACAACAAACGCCATGCACTATATGGAATTCGTCTATGGTCTTGTTTAATCTCACACGTTTCCCACTTCGCCACGGTAGATGATCCGCGTTTGGTGTAGCTAACCCCGACTATTTTTGCGACGTCAATTTGTGTTAAGTTACATAATTTACGTAGCTCTTTTACTTCGCTAGCGGTTGGGTGCTCAAAACGGTTATCGCTACAGTGTCTGAGCGAATTTAGATTAATACCACTCGATGCAAATAACTGCAGCGGTGTCGCAGGTACGTAATTAATTTTAGGTTTCATTACTGAACTCCTTAACGCCTATTAATACTAACTCGCTCTTTAGCTGTTCTATTTCTAGCTCGAGCAGTACTTTTAAACGATCATTATTGACAGGTATGCAGGGCATACCTTCCACGCGGATATCTACAAGCTCCTTAATATTCATCAAGAGAAGATTATTCTCTAATGCTTTCAACCTTTCGCTTAACTCATAAGCTTGCTTTAAGTCGCTTTGTTTCATGCGTCGAGCTCCTTAATAACGTGTGTTTTGCTCATGTGCGTGTTAGCACCTAATACATAACCCACTAGCATATCAAGGCTATTGAATATTTTTTGAAATGCTAAGTTACCGTGGGTGTCATAGACGTTAACAGCGTGACAACCTTTAGGGCCATCATATAAATTTACAATGTCTATAGCTGAAAATTTACGGTCCGCAAAGCGATCCGCGTATTGCTGGATCTGGTCAAGTACGAATCGACGGTTAGATCCGGATATTTTTGTGTTGATAAATTTAAGTTTCATGATCTGGATTCCTGTAATTAAAAAAGCATCGTTATGTTGAATTAGCCCCACTGCTCAGCCATCGCGTTCGCTATGCCTTGCGGTGTGGTACTTCTTATTTTCCAACGGTCCGCGCTCGGTGGTAATTTGTTCTGGCCTGAGTCGGTTTGATTACCCCAGCGCAAAACGGGTTTTTTACCTTCCACATAAACGGTTCTACCCTCTATATAATTTGTAGGTACTAGTTCCGGTAATCCGCGCAGCCATAAACCTGTCTTTTTGCTGGCATCTTCACCGAACCAATATTGCTGTATGTACTGAGGTTTACCCATATGCGGTAGTCGTTTTGTAATGACGCCGACGGGATTTTCAATACACATTTTAGGAACGTTTAGGCTCCAAATTTTATCGACAAAGGCGAGCGCATCCTCTCGCGCTTGTCTTCTCGCAGCACCGATCAAAGTGCCTTCTTTAATATTTCTTGGCTTACCTTGGATCATTGGAAGATCATCGAATGCCCATTCTGCAGCACCTGTTAAAAATGTGCATGGTGGGTGCGCGATTATCAGGTCAAATGATTCGAGATCTAGATCAAATAGATCGCCCTTGTGATGTAATCCTGGCGAGTCTGAGTCTAATAGATCACAACTCATAGCGTTGTGACCTTTAGCTCTAAACGCGTCTCTAACGCGCCCTGAATATTCACAGGCTACTAATACTTTCATAGGTTTCTCCAATTAAAAACGCATTGTTATGCCGAATAGCGCCTAATATCTAAGTCGCTTGTTAACTGTCATGTGGACCTCAATTACCCGCGCTAGGTCTAGGTCGAATTCGTCTAGTTCTGGGAATCTTACGTTTAATTTTAGTGGTGTATTAAGTGGTGGTTCTGGTACTCGCATTGCAGCTTCTACAAACCAGATCGCGACCTCGGGCATAGCATCAAATACAAACACACCGTTAGCCTGTTTACCGTCCGCGTATGCTTCGGTAATGCGCTTCTCGATCAGTTCGGCGAACGGGTAAAGCTCAATAATAAAATCATCTTCACCAATGCCGAATTGATCGCCTGTACCGTCAGGTAATATTTTTAAAATTTCCTCGGCTAGATAATGTAAAATCATTCCCGTTTCGATTACTTCTTGTCTTGATTTAGTGGTAGTCATAATATTTTTCCTTCAGTTAATAGAGTGATCCCCGTAGCCAGCTATTTCAAACTGGCTAAGAACATCGCTATTATATCGGCATTTTGCCTTGTTCGTTATAGCTCATAGTACCTCTAAGGCTAACGATCACATGATCTAGTAAACGTATGTCTAGCATTTCGCACGCTATACCGATCCTTTGTGTTATGGCGTCGTCAGCGTTTGATGATTCTAACGTCCCTGACGGGTGATTATGGGCAATTATCATTGCGCTAGCATTATGGGTTAGCGCGAGTTTTGCGACCTCTCTTGGGTATACTGTGGCCGCGCCAACAGTGCCCACTGATAATTCCTCATAAGCTATAACGCGGTGCTCGTTGTTTAGTAGTAATACTGCGAAAATTTCACGGCTACTTGTACCGATCTTTAATTGCAAAAAATCTTTCGATGCTTGGGTAGTCGTCAAGTGGTATGCCTCATCTTGGTTTACTAGTTTATTGGCTAATATGCCGATAGCGCTCTGAATTACCGCGCGTTCGTCTTCGTTGTAGTCGTCGTTGGTGCTAAATGGCGTAACAATGTCATTAATTTTTAAAGTATTCATAATAAAAGTCCTTTAGACTAAAAATTGATAGGGTGATCCGCATAACCAGCTATTTCAAACTGGCTATAAACATCTTCTATCTTTCAATACAAATGTGTTGACGCGGTGATGTCTTGGTTTTCCAATAGTGCATTTGGTCCGACGGTATGTCATGACGGAAACTAAAACCGTGATCCCATTCACCGATCACGTTAAAAGCACTCTCTACACCTACACGATTTAGTTTGCCGCGATAGTATAGTGGTACTTTACGCTCACCGATCACTACATAGATTTCCTTGTTAAGCGCATCATTCAACGCCTTTGCCAGTGTTTCGGGTTCGGCGTGTGTGTGTGATGCGTGCCACAATTGAAATATTTTCGTAGCTGACTCCATATCGATACTTCTATCAAGGTCTAAGATCCAGCGGCCTGTATTATCCATAAAAGCGACGCACGCATTTGAATTCGTTCTTAGTGTTTTGGTTTCCCAACTGTATTTAATAAACATAATTATTTCGCCTTACAAGTTATTACTAGTTTGAAATATTTAGTGCAAAAAGACCAAATATCTATAAGTTCGGGGTCTGCATCGATTGAAGTAACCGCGACCCATTTATGGTCAGCGGATACGTCTCTAACTACCCATTTAGTGTGCATTCTGCAATCGTGCTTAGGCTCTGACACTCTGATTATGGTATCGCCACGCTTGAATATGATATCTCTATGTTGCATGGTCCTACTCCTAACCTAATTTGTGGGTGTATTGAGCGTGTAATAACTGCAGTTCTTTTAGCTGCTTTTCAACGATGGGTAACTTTGCGTGTATCTCGATCATTTCTTCAAGTGTCCATAGATCGATATGTTGATCGCGGGTTTCTGCTTTTTCGAAGTCACGATCCCACACGTTGATCCAATTGCTATAATACTCAGCGATATCACTTGTTTTACCGTCGGGATAATATAACGCTCTAGCTTTTAACTTTATCCAGCTACCTTTAATCGCTATCTCAATGTATAAAGCGCTGTTTTTGTGGTTGTCGATGATAGCTTGAATTGCTTCACTATCTTTTGTATAGAACGCGGTCCCGCTCTTGTTCACTTTATACCCGCCAGCAAAATATTCTTTTAGTTCGGTGCTCACTACGTCTAAAAAGCTATGCACATTATTAACAGCAGTAACGCGGGCGTTAAGCTTGTTAATTAGATTACGTTCTTTATTAGCTTTGATCATATGGCGTAAATTCATGATCACGTATGGGTACCCGCCTTCGGTGATGATAGCTTGATCTTTGTTTCTGATAACGCAGGTCATTACATCGCCGTGTATTACTGATAGGTCTAGACTTGCCGCTAAGCGTTCTATTAATTTTGATTCTGAATGAAACATGGTGTTGATACCTTATGCTATGTAAAATTTAGTGTTTGGTGCATATGCGACGGTCCATGATTCGGTCCACGCTAGTTCTTCACCGTCAAAACCTTCGTTGTATAGCTCAAAATGGTTCTTAGCAATGTTGAATCTGTATGTAGTGGCCCACACGTTGCCCTCGAATTCATGGAGGGATACAAAGTTTGATCCGTCGGTTGGGATCTCGTCTTCGGTGATCTGTCTCATAATCGTTCTACCTTATTAGTTTATTGATTTACATTTGCTCACTGCTACGCGACCGCAATCGCATAGGTAATGAGCTTCGTTATCGTCTACGTTTCTAATGTGCGTGAACGTTTGTGTTTTGTGGCGGGGCATATCAGCGGGGAAGGCTTCCCACTCGCCGCAATCGCATTCTATATACCTAACTGCTATTGCTATCGTATTCATAATCGTTCTACCTTATATAGTGGGGTTGTTTTAGTGTTGGATTAGCCATGCACAGCTATTAGCGAAATAACACGTTAAGCAGATACGTTTATCATCTTGCCATATGATTTCACCGTGACTGTCGTAGAACATAGTGTCGTCGCTGTATTTCATTTCGGCTATCAAGCCTGTAGCCTTTTCAACAACTATCGTACCGTTCCCGCAACCTTTATATGTTGCCTGAAGAGTATCGACGTGTATGTGTTCACTCAATACGTAATACTCACCCAAATGGTTAGTCTTTTGAGTCTCAGTATTAAGCGGTGTTTGTTCGGTTGGGGTATCGCCGTAGGTGTGTAAATGTGGCGCGCAAAGTATACAAAATTTGAGAGGTGCTAGGTCGGTTTCGCCTGCTTTTCGTATGAAAGTAGTGACACAACCGCTATTTATGCGGCATTTGCTGCACTGGTTATAGTGTAAATTACGGTTATATTCTGTAAAATTAGTGAAAATATTCATAAATCACCTGTATTTTTAGGTTTTGATCAGCTTTTTAGCGTTGCTGAACACGTTGTTTTTTCGTCTTCTTTTATAATGTAGCACTATGGGGTAGTAATTGCCAGTATAAACGACGAAAAATCGTAGTTTTTTAAGAAATAAACGACGATTTTTCGTATCTTGTCGGTGTCTAGTTATTTTAAAACACGACGAAAAAACGTATAGTGGCTAGAGGTCATACCACTTAGCGACATAATATGTCAAAAAATGCGTTGAAAGGGTTAAAATTAGGGTTGTAGGCTATTGATATGTAACGCTTTATATATGGTATGCAGCTGCAGCCCTTTAAAAATGTAGGGGGACAAACTTTTGGGGGTGCTTGTCCCCTTTTTTATGGCTTTAAGCTATTGATAAGTATCACTAATATATTTTGGGGGACAGGTTTTCAAAAAATTTCAAAAGTATTTGAGTTTCGATGAAATGCTAGCGGTTTCTTTCACTATATAATGCGTAGTCTATTCTTACTTTATTTATCCCAGATCTTTTTAAATGTTGTCCCTTTAGTAGTATAGTGGTGGTATGGTATTGAATTATAAAGGGAAAAAGAGGGGACAAGGTGTTGTCCCCCGCTGTCCCCTTTTTGAATCTTTTTTGAGAAAATGTAACGGTTTCAGTGTATTAAGTGGGGACAAGGCTTGTCCCCTTTTGATTTAAGGTGTATATTGATGTAAAATGCTATACTGTAGCTAACTTAATTAACGCAATTACTGAGGGTCAAAACAATGGAATCAACTATACAAATCGTAGGTGAAGATAATAGACAGTTTTACTATAACGCTATCATAACCAAGATATCGGATCTTAAACGGTATCGTGAAACGGTGAAGGATACTGAAACCACCTCACAAGTGCATAAACTACAAGCGTTAGACAAATTAATCGATAGTGCTATCAGCTTTAAGAATCTATTTAATATCAAAAATACTACGATAACGTTAACGCGTAGTGATGTAGACTTGTTAACGCGCATTTTAAATACTTCAGCATAGGATATTAGCTATCATGGTCAATAAACGTTTTAAGCCACTTAATGCGAATGAGTTAACGGTGTTACAACACTCCTTAGAGGGAGAATCAGACGTTATTAGCTATCAGAAAGGCTATCCACACGTTGCACGTTATAAACCTGCGACAATCATCGAGAAGACCGAGAAGTTTTTCAACAGCGAGCGTATGAAGTACTTTATTTCGACTGATTTACCAAATCGCAACGATGTTGCTATTTTAGAGGGTCGAGGCGTTAAAGGTAGTTACTACCCTGAACTAGTGCAAGAGTGTATCGACTGGTTTAACGTACCACCTATCAATGTTGAGGTAACCGTAGACGAACACACTGGGGAAACTTCTTTTAAATCAACAGTTAACAACTTACCGACACGCGCGGGCTTTGCCGTTAGTGTTGGCATTTTACAGAGTACGCTTGCCGATTACGCCATTAAATTAAACAAAGATGGCACGTTAAAGTACCCAGATTTTGCCTTAGCATGGCGCATGGCGAGAGACGCACAGGAAAATATACTAGTACAAAACACGTTAAGCGGGGCATATAATGCGGGATTTGCTAAGTTTGTCGCACAAAATTTGCTAGATTACCGTGAAAGCCGAGATCTGACAGTTGTTGATAATTCGCCAAAAGTGATCGTGCAGATAAATAACGATATGACACCAGAACAAGCAGCACAAGTCTACATCGATCAAATGAAAGGACTACCTGATAAGTCATAAGACACAAAAAAGCCGCTAATCTAAGCGGCTTGGTCATTTCATAATGTTAGGGAACATACTCTTCTAATTCGTGGGGCGAAAACGCTAACCGTTTACCGTCCGGCATTAAAACAATGTAGATAGCATTTAAACGGTCCTCAATATTTCTAGCTTCCACCAACTCCCCCGAGCAACCATTTAACAAACATTCACTTCTTATTAATACTAAACTGTTTAGATTAATCATAATTAAACACCCCACACGTTAAAACTATCAGCATTTGTCACGGTGTACACTTGACCATCGTACACCACCTTGTCGATCTTCTTCTCTTTCTGCAGGTCAAAACAATAACCAGCGTAATCGAAATATTTAGCCAAGTGTCCAAGCTTGTGCTCCATTTGAAACGACTCGTTAACGAACGCGGTAACGTAATCGATCTCATAACCGTTATAAATACCAACGGTCGGTGCTATTTCTAGTGCTCGTTCCATACTACAGCCATTCGGTAACATAACCATTAGCCAACGAACAGCGGCCCGACCTTCAGTGGTCAATGCTTTGTACTGCTTCAGCATCAAGTGCCATTCTTTAACGTTGTGCTTGTTAAGCTCGTACAGGTTGTTGAATAGGTTCTCTAGTCTTTTAGTGTTCATAATCATTCTCCTTTAATCTCTTCATTAAACATTTGCACAGCGCTATCTAGTGATAAATCATAAGCGGACCAATAGAAAGAATTAGTCTTAGTGCTGTAATGTGTGATCACATAACTTAGATTTTGGTCCCCGTAGGATTTCACACCGCGACGTATTAAAGCGATCTCGCCGCATAAGTCTATTAATATACCATTCATCTTTAACGCGGCTAGTTCGCTGGCTGTCTTGAAAGTATCAGTATGTATGTTCATAGTATTCTCCATCAGTTGATAAGTAGATCATAGGACAGGCTACCCCATTGTGCAAGTAATAAGTGTAAATAAATATTACATACACTATATAGTAGGGGTTTTTGTAGATAAAACTCGCACCGTGTGTCGATTCTGAGATAGTTTGCGGGTGATTATACCCGAAGAATCACAGAGCGACGCGCTACAGGGTGCAGTTTATGGCTGTTCGGCTATGTGTGACGGCTAAGCGGTAGGTGTCAGGTCCGTGTGTTTAGTTTTGAGAATAAATGAAAGGTTGCTTTTGTACGGGATCGGCCAGGATTTAAAAGACCCCCCATAGCCCCTTTTTCGTGATGGGACCCATTGGGTTTCTTAAAATGGGCCTGAGATATACTACATATATTTTTTAAAAAGACCTCGATTAAGAAAACCATAACGAAAACAACGACTTGAAATTTTTATAATTTTTTCTGGCAAAAAACAGCCTACCACCTGCTATACTTAAAGTAACAAAAAAACCAACGTATAAGGCTTAAAAATGCAACGAATTCAATACGTTTATGAAGATAAAATAGAAAATTTACTCGACCAATATTCGCAACAATTGGCACACCATGAGAAAATTTTCCACGAAAAGCATAAAGACCTCGACCCGTTGACCTATTCACGTTTAAGAGAAAACGATCCGGCAACGAGTGAAATACTAGGCGTCATTGCCAGAATATACGAGGCCAATATCCCGATCGCCTTAGTCATAACCGACGAAAAAGCAGGACCTGCAGGTACTGGGGCTCCTGGACCTGCAGGTGATATTAGGCATTAGAGGTGACGTATGTTTACGGTGATTAGGTTAGTATATGTTGTGTTTGTATCGATTGCTTTTCTATGGGTTGTAGCCTTAACCACAGTTAATCCCTCGACAGCACAAGCCGAAAGACTACAACATTTCACCTTAGAAGAATTCAAGGACCGGATCACCGGTGAGGTTATTATGGACCCTGAGTTCCTTAAAAAATTAGACGAGTTAAGGAAACGTTGCGGATTTCCTCTTTATGTGGTTTCTGGCTACCGGTCACCAAAACACCCAGTAGAAAAAGTAAAAGTTAAACCTGGACAGCATACAAACGGAACCGCGGTAGATATTAGGGCACTATCGGACGTTTACCGGTATATCATTCTAAAGCACGCCATAGACTTAGGGTTCACAGGTATCGGCGTTTATACGACACATATCCATCTTGACACAAGGAAATCAAAAACGGTATTATGGGTACTCTAGAAGTGTCTAAAACAGGACATATCAGCCATGCCAACAAAAGATATTGAAGTAGAAGAACAAACAGAAATTTCAGAAAAACCAGCAGTAAAAAGACGTAAGCAAAATTTTCGTCGCGCCGTTAAGCGAAATTATCAACGACACGATATAGGACAAAAAACTAGGTGAGGTAACCACCATGAGCGATAAACCAGAAGCCCCTAAAAACGATGCTCCCGACTGGGAACTAATGATCGAAGAAAGCCAAGATATCTATTTTCTCAAGCATGAAGTTAAAAGACTGATGAGAGTGAATGACGCGCTAGAATTCCGCGCAAATCTCGCCTACGCTTTCGGCTACGGTGATTCTGAAGGTGGTGTAGGGTTCGATAGTGGATTTTTGATTGAAGATATACATATCAATCAAGACGACGTAAGTATCTGGACCGCACAAGAAAACGACCAGCCACCGGAAAGCGACAGCGATGAATAAAACCATAAGATATGCTATGCTTATGGTTATTTGTATTACAGCCTTCACCGGCTGTTCATCTTCGATCGTGAAAGCTTTAGCAGGTGATAAACCTAGCGTAGAAGCGAACGTAAACGTAGGTAAGAATGTTAAGCAAGATAAAGCGGCGGTTAAAATCGAAACCGGCACGACGGCTCAGACAGCGGATACTATATCGAATGATACTTCGTACAAGGCAAAAACCATCAATCAAATAAGCCAAGACGTACCGCCATATATTATAATATTACTAGTGTTAGCCTTTGGGTGGCTCATACCGGACCCATTGCAGACATACAAAGGCTTTAAATTCTTACTTTATGACATAACACAAAGTTTCTTTGTAGTGCCAGGAAAAGCCGTGTTAAGGTTTTTCAGGTTTATAAAATAAGGTTGCCACCATGTACACACCATTAAAATCAATCTGTAAATTTGAAGGTCGAGTAGTCGCGGTTTGGGATACGAAAACTAGCCGACATATGGTACTACTAGAACCATTCTCTTATCAGGATTCTAACGGTGGTGTGTGGATAGCGCCAATAGGTTCAGTCATTGACGGGGCTAGTATTCCAAGAATACTTTGGACCGCGATCAGTAGTCCGTTTTGCGGTAAGTACCGTAGAGCAAGTGTTATACATGACGTATTCTGTAAAAATAAAGTCCTCCCCCATGACCTAGTACACAAAATGTTCCTCGAAGCTATGCTAACGGATGGAGTTAAGCCGATTAAGGCGAAGCTTATGTATTTAGCGGTAGTTACATTCGGTCCTAAATGGTAAACGCCCATGGCTAATATAGATTATCTAAATCCCGACTATACGGACGTATTTGTCCGACGTCAGAAAAAATTAGAAGAGATCCGAGAAAACCCTCAACTACTCGCCGCATTAAAAATTTACTATCGTGATCACCCTTGGGATTTTATTTCAGACTGGGGTTTTACTTTTGATCCCCGTCAAATAGAAAAGGGCCTGTTGCCTAACATTCCATTCATATTGTGGCCCAAGCAAGAAGAGTATTTAAAATGGGTTGACAGTCAGTGGAAGAACGGCGAATACGGCCTAGTCGAAAAATCCCGAGATTGTGGGGTTACTTGGTTGAGTGTCGCGTATGCGTGCTCGAACTGGCTATTTGTTCCTGGGTTCAGTGTAGGCTTTGGTAGTGCTAAGGAAGATAAGGTAGATCGTAAAGGCGATCCCGATTGCATATTCGAGAAAGTGAGATTTTTCTTAGACCATGTACCACCTGAATTTATGCCTGAGGGTTATATTCCGAGACTGCACAGCGGTTTTATGAAAATGATCAACCCTGAAAGTGGTGCGACAATAACCGGCGATGCTGGTGATCAAATTGGCCGTGGTGGTCGTAAGTCTATATTTTTTGTCGATGAGGCCGCGTTCGTAGAGCGTCAAATGGCCGTAGCCAATGCGCTATCGCAGTCAACTAACTGTCAAATCGATATCAGTACTTTCAACGGTAATGGTAATTTATTCTACAGAAATTCTTTAAAATTCCACGCAACACGAAGAAAATTTATATTTGATTGGCGCGACGATCCTCGTAAAGATGATATTTGGTACGCTAAGCAAAAAACAGAACGTGATCCTATCACAGTGGCCCAAGAGATAGACAGGGACCCTAACGCATCGGCAGAAGACGTCTTCATACCGTCACAGTGGGTTCAAGCCGCTATTGACCTCCATAAGCTGCTTAAAATACCACCTACCGGTATGAAGGTGACTGCTTTTGACCCTGCAGATACCGGCGATGCGAAAGCCACAACGTCAAGGCATGGCTACGTTGTCACGGCTGCAGACTTATTAACTGATGGCGATATTACTCAAGCGATACCATGGGCATATAACAAAGCATACCTTCACCAATCAGAAATTTTAACGTATGACGCCGACGGTATGGGTGCCCCGACAATGAAACTGTATTTCGGGAACTATCAGGATACGCGGCTAGAATTTCAAACGTTCTACGGTTCAGGTAAAATATTCGAGCCTAAAAAACGCTATGGCGAGAAACCAGGTGAAGTAGACAAAACCTTAAAAACTAATGAAGACTCTTTCTATAATTTCAGAGCGCAAGCGGCAACGTGGATGCGTGATCGGTTCGAGAATGCGTATATCGTGCGGGGTATTATAGAAAATGGTGGTACCGTATTAGGTATCGATGTAGAGAATATAATCTCCATTGATTCAGAATGTGTTAACAAGTTTGAGTTGATCGCTGAATTGTCAAGACCTAAACGTATTTGGACTAATAACGGTAAAATAAAAGTTGAAGGCAAAAAGGAAATGAAGGCTAGAGGTATTGCATCCCCTAACTTGTTTGATGCGCTTATGATGAATATAGCGACTAAAGGACCTAAGAAACTTAAAAACAACCGAGCCAATACTAGAACAAGATCTATTAGAGTACGGGATCGCGGTGTAGGTATGTAATTTAAGGGAGTTTTCTAGATTTTTTCTTTTGTTTGTCTTTTTTAGCTTCTACTTTAGCTTCTCGACAGCGGTGATATATAACGAAGAGTTTTTCTATACAGAATAAGACACCGCCAATAGCAGAAATTAGAAGGGCATAATCGGCTAGAACCCATGAGGTTTCGGTGACTTCTTTTACTACGGTTATACCTACAGTGCTTATTATTGAGCTTAACCCGAGTCTATCAGCAATTTGGTCTAAGGTTTCTAAACTGATATTCATCGCTGAATTATATATCTTTGATAGCATATCGGCGGTTCCTAGTTAGTAGTTTTAAAAATTAAAAATTGTATGGTAATATATGCAATGCACATATACTTAGAATAACACTAGGATTTTATTATGCCACATAATAGCGTATATGGGAAAGTGAAAAAGGTCCCGAAGAAAAAGAAGCCTGTAAAAAACAAAGGCAAATCAGCATATTAAAATATATAAATATATTAAAATTAAATTAAGGTGACCACTATGTCAGGTTTAGTACTCTTAGCGGCGGTAACGTCAACAGGGGCGAGTTTAGCTAAAGAATTTAGCAGACTAGTAGATAAACACGCACTACAAGTAACTATAACCGGCGCACCTACTGCTGTTACGGTTACATTAGAAGGTAGCTTAGACGGTACCACATTCTCAACTATCGGCACGCACGCAATGTCTGCAGGTGAACTAACCGCGACTAAAGCGCTGTATTTTGATATCGATATGCCGGTACTTTATGTTAAAGCAAATTTAACAGTGCTGACTGCAGGTACTGCGCCTACGGTAACAGTAACCTATGAAGGTGATAGCACCGGTAAACAAAAAGTAAGTCGTAGAGGAACATTTTAAATAATGCCCATACCTAATTGGAAATACGGCGTAGTAGACTTAGCCAACGACGTTAGTACTGTTTCGCCAGTATCAGTAGCGGTGAAAGGTTACTACGTCAATGAGGCACTATCAGCGCACGCGTGTAATATAAATGACGGTGCCGATACAGCATTCATCATACCGGCCAGTACTGTAGCAGGTACTTTAGTAGAGTTCACATCGGTAGACGGCGTAATATTCGAAAACAGTCTTATAATCGATCCCGATAATTCCGCGACAGGTAATATAACGGTTATATACAGAGAAAGGACGAGATAGCAATGAGTTACGAATCTGACGACGACAACAAGAAAAAGACCATGAAACTAGTAATAGTTGAAGGTAAAGAGTGTAATGTATGCGTCGAAGATCTAGCGGATCAGCTAGACGCTATCGGCCTAACCCTCGCTAAGTCTAGATCAGAGGCGATCGACGGACGTAAAAATTCAGGCATAGAAGACGAATGGCTGGAAGATGAAGAATATTACGAAGGTATCGACGACGCCAACCGTAACGAGTTGAAAGCATGGCGCGGTAAACCGTTAGGATCTCAGTCATTAACAGATGAAAGTGCCGAGTCTCTAGGCTCCACTATATTTCTAAATATCACACGCCCATACGTAGACGCAGTGTCAGCCCGCATGGGTGATATGATGCTACCTACAGATGATCGAAGCTGGGCTATTCGCCCAACACCTAGACCAGATATGGAAGGTTTAGCCGCTGGTAAAGTGCCAAAAGAGATCGAGGATTCGATCAATGAAGCTACTGACGATGAAGCTATGCGCGAACAGCAAACCGTTAAAGCCGTAGATCAAGCGGTTGAAATAATGAAAGTAGCTAAAGAAGCTGCGAAAAGAGCAGAAAAGCAGATCTGGGATTGGCACGTTGAATCGCAATTTACTTCTCATAACAGACGGTTAATTGAGGATGCGGCTAAAGTAGGTTCAGGCATACTTAAAGGCCCGATCCCTGTTAAGTCTTCTAAATTAGTATTCAAAGATGGCAAGTTAAGCCAAGTCGAACAAATCAAACCAGCATCTATCCGCGTATTCTACAGAAACTTCTATCCTGATCCCGCATGTGGTGAAGATATCCATAGCGGTAACCATACGTGGGAACGCGACGATCTTACTAAAGCGGGACTACTTAAGCTAGTTGGAGCCCCAGGGTATATAAAATCTCAGATATTAAAAGTTATCGCTGAAGGCCCTATGATGGCTGAAGGCGATTACACTGTAAATCAAGATAACCCAGGATTAGGTAACAGCAACGCTGAAAAAAGAAAAAATTTATTTGAGATATGGTACTACCATGGCGCGATAAGTACTAAAGACTTATTAGCTATCGATATTATGTCTGAAAAAGAAAACCTCAAATTTGACAAAGATGAAGAATTTGTACACGTTCAAGTAATTATGGTTAACAACCGCGTAATAAAAACTGCAGTATCACATTTAGCAAATGGTGAATTTCCTTATGATGTTATGGTGTGGCAGCGCCGTTTAGGGTTGCCGTTCGGTATTGGCGTCGCTAGACAACTTAGACCAGCACAACGTATCATCGTTGGTGCTATGCGTCATATGATGGATAATGCGGGCGTTGCGGGCGGTCCTATGCTGTATATTGATACTAATCAGGTACAAGCTGCAGACGGCATTAATGAAGTCAGACCATGGAAAGTATTTATCGGTGGTGATGAGACGGACTCTAACGACAATAGCCGAACTAAACAGGCTATCGAGTTCTTAAAAGCACCTATGATTCAGAAAGAACTGCAGAACATTGTAGAACTAGGGTTAAAACTCGCTGAAGATATCACAGGCTTACCCTTAATCATGCAGGGCCAAACTAATCAGGCCACCCCTGAAACGTTAGGCGGTATGATGCTGCAGAATTATAATGCGTCTTCGGTATTACGTCGTGTAGCTAGACTTTACGATGATATCGTTACTACGCCGCATATAAGACGTTATTACAAACATATCCTTCAGTACTCTAAAGATGATTCGTTAAAAGGTGACTTCAACATAGATGCCCGCGGATCATCAGCACTGATAGAGAAAGATTCAGCCAATCAAGCACTACTGCAGATAGGCGCGTATGTAACTAATCCGATATTTAAAAAAGATCCGCAAAAGTGGATCGATTCAGTGCTTAAAGCGTACCATCTAGATCCGGACACCTTAGATTATGACGATGAAGAGTGGAAAGGCCTCGTAGAACAAATGTCGCAACCACCATCAGATCCTAAACTTGAAATCGCGCAAATGCAGCAACAAACTACCATGCAAATCGCACAGTTTAACGCTGCACGTAACGCCGAAAATAAACAGTTTGATGCTCAACAACAAGCAGAAGCTAAAGACAAAGATCTACAGCTTGAAGCGTATAAAGCGCAGCTTAAAACAGAGAATGATAATAAAGAGCGCGAGTTTAAAGTGGGCATACTTCAAATGACGCAAGAATTTGAAGGTATGTTAGTGCAGCTTAAAGAACAAGGTGCGGGAGAGCGTCAAATATCTGAATTAAAACAAAGAATACAAGATACTGTATTGAAATTACAGACTCAAGTTAGTCTAAACGATACTACAGTAGCAACACCGGCGGCAGAGCCTAAAGGTAGAGCACCGGATGGTAAATCATTTGAACAATAGAGGAATAATCCTATGAGTGTATGGTGCCAATTTTGTGATAAAGAAATGATGTTTGAGAAACAAGCTACGATAGTATCTGGTTTCATAACATGCGGGAGCCACCAGTGCCAAAGTAGAGCAAACGGGCGTGTAGAAGAGTTCGCCCGAGAAGCACTAGCGAAAGAAGAACACCAATCGCGTATGTGTATGTTCTCCACTAAAACACCTGAAGACGATAGTACTTGGCGTTTAGTAGCTCAGAAAGATCACCCTGAAGCAGTAAAAAATGTAGATGTTATGGGGCACCTTAGATTAGGTCATATGCTTTTTGACGAAGAAGAAAAAGTATATTATTGTGCTAAAACGTCGCTTGAAGTAATAAACCAAGCTAAAGAGTCACTTACAGAAGGTCCTGCAGAATGAGCCAAAAAACACCACTATTAGCACCTGCAGAACTTATGATCCCTGCAGTCGCAAAAATATTACAGTATTTTGACGAAAGATTGACTAAACTTAGAAAAGACAATGATAGTTTCGATGCACACGTTTCTGTACGAGGTCAAATAGCTGAGATAAAAGCGTTTAAAAAAGTTATAGAACCTAAAACACCTAAAGATGTGATCGACAGAACAAGTGCAATATAGTTAATAACGAGGACCTAAAAAATGGGTACGAAACAAGATAAAATAGAACAAGCTTTCACCGCGGGATTTGAAGATAAAAATGTTTCCGACGCTGATCTTGAAGATACAACAACAGCCGCAGCCGCTGCCGCTGACTCTACAAACCTTGAAGTAGCAGACCCTGCAGTAGCAGACCCTGCAGTAACAGATCCAGCAGTAACAGATCCAGCACCTGCAGCCGATGAGTGGGAAGGTGTACCGACAGCGCTTAAAGATCGTTTTGAAGACCTAACAGCCCAGTTAGCAAAAGTTACTAATATCGCTAATTCCGCTTCAGGTAGAGCGAATAAACTGCAAGGTGATTTAGATAAACAATTAAAAGCTAAACCGGTAGAAAAGCCCGCTTTAACCAGCGAGCAACTATTAGCAGCTATGACTAATACAGAGTCCCGCGACAAGTTACGCGAAGACTTTGGCGAGTTCGCCGCTGCACTTGACGAGATCGATAATTCGGTCAGTACGTCGGTTGGTTCAGCTATAGATAATCTAAGAAGTGAACTACTACAGCAAACCATAGCTAGCAGCGATCAAGCTAGAGCAGATTTCGAAACTAAACGAACTCTTGACATAAAGCATCCTGGATGGGAAAATACCGTCCAACAAGAAGAGTTTAAAGTATGGACCTACGAAGGTGGTCCGACTGAACAGGAAAGATTGTATTACGAGTCTTTAATGGCACACGCTAATCAAGCGGCTCCGGAAGATCAACCCGCAGCTTATGACCAAGCTAACACCTATTATCAATCTCTAATAGTAAATCATCCAGTATGGGCAGATGAAAAAGGCACGCTATTCGGTAACCCGTCAGGCGAAGCTGCAATAACATTATTAGACCTGTACGAAAAAGAAAAAGCACCAGCACCGGCAGCTAAAGCACCGGTAGCAACGACTAACGCTTTTGAAGAAAATTTAGCCCCCACTAGTGGTAAAGGTCAACAAGCACCCGCCGCCCCTACTGAGGACGTAGAAAAAGCATTTAGCGAAGGCTTTAATAGTTAGAAAACGAATATTATCAGCGCAACAGCCCTGAAAGAAACACCGATAAACGGTTTCTACCCTTTATTGAAAAAGATGAAACATAGCGATAACGCTATATTTTAATTTTATATTTTATTTTGGAGTAAAGACCTCATGGGTATTGTTTCGTATGATGTAAACACCCCCCGTATAGCAAAAACTAAAGGGGAAATCCTAAAACACGCTATCCCGCGTATGGTTCTATCTATTACTGGTCGTCAGCATAAGATAGGCAAAAATATGTCTGATACTGTTGTTTTCCGTCGTTGGTTACCGTTTGGTGGCGCGACTACTGATTCTTCTACCATTAACAACTGGGTAGTAGATCCTAACACGCATTTGACTACAGACGGTGTTACACCGGTAGCAGATACGATCACACCACAAGATATCACTGTGCAAATCAATCAGTATAGTTGTCTATATGCTTATACAGATAAAACTGCTGAGTTGTACGAAGATGATATTCCTAAGCCAATGATGAAACAAGCAGGCCAACGTATGGGCCTTGTTAAAGAATTAGTCGCTTACGGTGTGTTAAAAGCAAGTACTAATAAATTTTATGCGGGCGGTACTTCTCGCGCAACTGTTGATGCTACGGTAACGTTAAATCGTTTACGTAATATTACTCGTTCTTTGGAAGCTAACCGAGCGGACCAAATTACTGAAGTAATCAAAGCGTCAGAAAATTATAATACTTCACCAATCGAATCAGGTTATTTAGTATTCGTTGATACTGATATGGCGCATGATATTCGCGAAATTGAAGGTTTCACGAAAGCTGCTGAATACGGCGAAATTGGTATGAAGGCGCATCCTCGCGAATTAGGTGCTGTTGATGAGTATCGTTTCATTACGTCACCTGAATTGGGTCCAGCGCTTGCAAGTGGTGCAGCTGTTGGTACTACCGGCTTAGTTTCTGCAGGTGGTTCTAATGTTGATGTATACTTTATGATTATCGTTGCTGAAGACGCTTGGGGCGATGTAGCCTTACGTGGTTTAGATGGTTTTAGCTTAACTCACTTACCTCACAATAAGAAAGATAAGCAAGATCCACTAGGTCAACGTGGTTATATTGGTGGTAAATTCTGGTGTGCTCCGTTCATGCAAAACGATGGTTGGGCTGCAGTACTAGAATGTGGTGCTACGTCTTTAGGTGATAGCTAGTAGCTAGCCTTGTTAAGAGCGGTTAACCCCGCTCTTGATCATTAAAATTTTTGGAGTAAAGAATTATGTTAAATAACAACCTGAATAACGGCGGTACTATGAGTTTCGCTAAAGTAGGGTTAATCGCTGGTACTACTTCAACGTACACTACCACGGTTGCTACCGACTTTATCATCGACGGTAAATTCGGCGTTCAGTTAGCTATTAAAACTAACCAAGCGACACCTACTACCGATGCAAGAACAGGTCTTGCGTTCCCGACACTATCTGACGACGACGCTTGCGCCTTAGTCTTTGGTGTTAACGCTGCAGGTGCGATTCAAATGGTACAAGGTGATTTAAAAACCATCGAAGCAGGTACCACTGATTTCGTTATCACGCCGCCATTCCCTAGTCTACCCGCTGATTTTTGTCCTATTGGCTATTGTCTTGTTAAAAACGATAGTGGATCTGACTTTATAGCAGGTACTACAGCATGGTCTGCAGTAGATACAACATTCGTTAACGTGTCTATGTTACCGGATCGTCCTCAGGAGTCTTAGGATTCTAGGAATTAAAAAGCCTCGTTTTATGCGGGGCTTTTTTTGGTCTAACGATAGTGATATACTAAAGCCTAAATCCTCTTAGGTCACTAACGACGCTAAGGGTAGAACTTCCACAGATATAAGGAATGAGTGTCATGAAAACGAACCAAAGAATTAGAAAGATAGCGATTACCGACAGACTAACACTGGGCGCTAACGCGATAGTACGTAAAAAAGTAGGTAATGATTATGCCGTCGTGCTCCCTGCGCTGGCTAGCCAAGTCCTAACTACTACTAAAGCAGTAACCGCCGACGAAAGTGGTACTCATTTTGTCCTTAACACAGCAACAGCTTTTGTAACTACACTACCGGCACCGGTAGCGGGTATGGAATTTTGGTTCCATATTGGCGCGACTGAGCCGACTACTAGTCACACTGTCGTTACTGATGCCAGCGCAAATATTATCGTAGGTAACTTAGTTTCGCCAGAAGACGCGCTAGGCTCAGTAGCTACGGTAACAGATGCTGATACTATCTCGTTCATAGCAAGTAAAGCCGTTCACGGTGATTTTGCCCATGTATGGTCAGACGGTACCAACTGGTATTTAGACGGTATGTGTAAAGTTCAAGACGGTATGACAACGACTCAAGCTAGTTAGTCTATACTATAATTAGTAATTGAGTTTCTACTAAGCTAGTCCAGTCGGGCTAGTTTAGTTTTATTTTAAACAACACGGTACTAATTATGACTGACGATATCAAAGATAATGCACAAATGCCTGAAAAAAGAGATCCGCAAAAACTAAGCATGAAAGGCTTAGATAAGGATATGCAGCAAGCGAACGCGGCCACAACCCAACGTTTCGATAAGCTAGAAGAAACGGTTAATGGTATGGCTAAAGGCGTGGAATTGCAGATGGGTGAAATACTCAAGGCTATTAGTGCTAAAAACAATATTCACACTATATCTAAAGATGGCGTACACGTAGACGACGTTTATCTTAAAGAAGACCAAATAGATATAGAATTCGCAAAAAATAACGATGTAAACGCTGATGTAGAAACGGTCCGTCCAGGAATGACGTCTATTGATTCTATGGAATTCCAAGAGAAAGCAGACCAAATGCGTTTTGATAATGAAGAAATCAAAATCATGGTAATGCCTTCAGCGTCAACATACCCTGATCATACGTTTTTTGTCGGTGTTAATGGCATTCAGCGCTTAATTGTACGCGGTAAAGAACAATGGCTACCTAGACGTTACGTCGAGGTGCTATTACGCGCTAAGATATCAACGTATGGTAATCATGAGGTTCGTAACCAGCTAACTAATGAATTAGAAGTTAAGAACCCAGAAACCAAGTCACATAGATACCCATTACAGATCATACTAGACAAAAATCCTCTAGGTGTTAAATGGCTACATCGGGTGACTAACGATACTAGGTGTTAAAATATGTCAACGTTTCTTAAATTATGCCAAGACGTAACCCGAGAATGTGGTGTAGCGGGTGGTGCTGACGCATCACCTAAACCTCTTTCAGTGGTTGGGCAAACGGGCGAGTTAAATCGTATAGTTCATTGGGTGGCTGACGCCTATTTAGAAATCCAAAATGGACAAAATTGGCGTTGGTTACGTAAAAAATTTACAGTAGATACTGTAGCAGGTACGGACACCTACGCTTTTGGCGATTGTACAGACGTTGACGATGCGTCGGTGATCACACGGTTTAAATCGTGGAGATTAGACGACCAAAGAAACCCCCCTAAGATATACTTGACGTCTACAGGTTTAGGCGGTCAAGTATTATTAACTTGGGCACCTTGGGATAATTTTGAATACCTCTATAAAACAGGCTCGCTACAAAGCCAAACATCACAACCAGTACATATAACGGTCAACCCAAAAGATGAAATTCAATTAGGTATAACACCTAATGATATTTACACGCTTATCGGTGATTATCATAAATCAGCACAAATTCTAGCCTTAGACGCAGACATACCTGAAATGCCCACCGCGTACCACGACTTGATAAAATATCAAGCTATGGAATTCTATGGGTTATTTGAGTCAGCACCTGAAATAGTCTCGCGTGCTCAAAATGGCATGAAGCGCCTAAGAAATCAGCTTAAAAGAAATCAAGATCCACAGTATAGAATTGCAGGGCCTATGGCATGAGAAAAGCTAACGTTGCTAAACCTAAGTTTGATTATCTGCGTTTCGCGGGTGGTTATGATACTGAAACGAAGCCATGGAACGCTAAAGGCGGTAAACTTAGAGAATCACAGAATTATGAAATGGCTATCAACAACCAAGGGTATAAAGATATCCAAGGTTATGAAATTTTTGATGGTCAAACACCCCCATCCGAAGCAAGCTATGCTATTTTAGATGTTAATATTACAGGGTCTTTTTCTGTAAGCGATACAATCACACAGCTAGTATCTGGGGCCACTGGGGTAGTTATAGCTATAGTAACTAGCGAAACACCTAACTACCTTGTGTTGGCTCGAAGAACAGGCACATTTAACGACTCAGACGATTTACAAGTTTCTGCGGTAACTGAAGGTAATGCACTATCTACCGCTAGACAAAGTGGGGCCACTACATCGCTACTCAATGCTCAGTATTTAAATTTAGCTGCAGATGAATTACGTACAGACCTAACAGCAGTACCAGGATCTAACGGTATTCTAGGCATATATATGCTAAATGATATTTGGTACGCGTTTAGAAATAATGCTGGTGGTACCGAAGCAGACCTATATAAATCAACGGTGGCCGGATGGGTGCAAGTCCCATTAGGTCGGGAGTTAGCTTATACGTCCGGCGGTACTTATGACTTAGCTGAAGGTGACGTAATTACTGGTGCTACTTCAGGTGCTACAGCTACAATAACTAGAGTTATGTTAGAGTCCGGATCTATTTTAGGTGGGGACTCTGCGGGTAAGCTGATTTTTGCGTCTCAAACAGGTACATTTCAAGCCGAAAACTTAGACGTAGGGGGTAACCTCAACATAGCAACAATAGCCGGTGATAGTAGCGCTATAACGCTTTTACCTGATGGCCGATTTGAAATGGTACGCGAAAATTTTGGCGGTACTGCGGGTACTCAACGTATTTACGGTGCTGACACTGTAAATCGCGGCTTTGAATTTGACGGTACTGTCTTTTGCCCTATCGATACCGGTATGGTTGATGATTCGCCTTCACACGTTGTAGTGCATAAAAACCATCTATTTTTCTCTTTCGCAGGTTCAGCCCAACATTCAGGGATCGGCACGCCCTACATATTTAACCCTATATTCGGTGCGGCTGAACTAGCCACCGGCGATGATATTACAGGTTTTATGTCAGAACCAGGTACGAACGTAGGCGCTACATTAGGTATATACAACAGAAATACTACTCATATGCTGTACGGTACTTCGGTCCTCGATTGGAATTTAGTGAAATTTCGCGATGAATTAGGTGCGTTTCCGTATTCAATACAGCAGTTCGGGCAGACAATGTACCTCGATGATCGAGGGTTAACCACATTTAAAACAGTACAGGATCACGGTAACTTTCAACAAGCTACAGTATCGCGACACGTACAAAGTTTTATAAACACTAAACGAACTATCGTTAGTGCGTCATGTATAGCTCGAGATAAAAATCAATATAGATTATTTTTCTCAGATAAGACAGGTATATATGTAACGACAGAAGGTCAGAAAGTAGTAGGTATAATGCCAATACTATTTTCAAATAATGCTACTTGTGCTGAATCTTTAGAAGATAGTACAGGCGTAGAAGTTATGATGATCGGGTCCTCTAACGGTAAAGTGTATCAGTTAGATAGAGGCACCTCGTTCGATGGCGAACCTATAGAAGCGTATTTAAAAACATTTTTTAACTTCTCAAAATCTATACGATATCTTAAAAAATACCTAGGCGTTACGTTAGAAGCTACAGGCGAGGGTTACGCAGAATTTAACTTCTCAACTGAATTAGGGTATAATTCAACCGATATATCGCAACCGTCAACGCAAAACCAAGTAGTACCCTTAGGGACTGTTTTTTGGGATACTTTTGTATGGGATAGTTTTGTATGGGATGGGGCTTCGCTAGCACCAACCAGTGCAAAATTAGAAGGTAGTGCGGAAAACATATCAATAGTTATAAGAAAAAATAGTGACTATTTTTTCCCTATGAATTTAACAGGGGCTATGATTCGATTCATACCTAGACGCCAATTAAGATAGATTATTAAAGGATAGGAGCCGCAAAAATGGCTAACGCATTTTACACACCATCAGGCACACCAGCAACTAACGCCCAAGGTTCTTCATCCGACATTAGATCTGAATTTGCACTAATTGAAGCCGGACTAGATAAGCTACCAGCGCTAACCGCCGATTATGTAATTAAAGTTAACGCAGGTGGTACAGCATTAGAGCCTGTACAATTCCTAGCTGTAGCTCAAGGCGGTACCGGTGCAGCAACGCTTACAGACGGTGGTATCTTAGTAGGTTCAGGAACCGGAGCGATTACAGCACTAGCAGTTTTAGCAGACGGTGAGATGCTTGTAGGTGACGGTACTACAGATCCAGCTATTGAATCCGGCGCAACATTAAGAACTTCTATAGGGGTAGGCACAACCGACGCAGTATCTTTCGCATCACTATCACTCACATCAAATCTAGCCGTCTCAGACGGTGGTACTGGCGTAGGAACTCTTACAGACGGCGGTATCTTATTAGGATCAGGCACTAACGCGATTACCGCTACGGCAGTTTTAGCAGACGGTGAGATGCTTGTAGGTGATGGTACTACAGACCCAGCTATAGAATCAGGTGCGACGTTAAGAACTTCTATAGGGGTGGGTACAGGCGATTCACCGACCTTCGCAGGGCTTACAGTTTCTGGGGATGCAATAGTAACAGTTTCAGCGAGTACGACGAGTACTCGGATAGGCCTCGAAGCGGGTGAGAGTATAGCATCAGGCGGTACTAACAATACTGCAATAGGGTACCGCGCACTATCTGACGTAACGACTACGGATAATTGTACCGCCATAGGGTCTAACGCATTAAAACTGAACACAGCGTTTAACAGTACCGCCATAGGCGCGTCGGCGTTAGCTGCCAATACCTCAGGAGCGCAAAACACCGCAGTAGGATACAACTCGTTAAATACGTTAGCAACTAACAGTGACTGTACGTCTATTGGGTACCAGTCTTTGACTCTTTGCACAGGTGGTCAAAATACCGCTATAGGTTCGTTTGCTGGTGATAGTATTACTACAGGTACTGCTAACACGCTAATAGGCTATAATACAGCAGCAGGTAGTGCTACAGCATCTAATAGGATTATTATAGGTATAGGTGTTAGCGGTACTGCAGACGACCAAATCTCAATAGGTAGATCAGGTAACGTCGTTTCAAACGATTTCGGCACCGACGCGCTATGGTCGCGTATTTCTGACGTTAATCGTAAAACTGAGGTGAAAAATTCAGAACTAGGCTTAGACTTCATTAACGCCCTTAGAGTCGTAACGTACAAATGGAAAGCAGCAAAAGATCTACCTAAAGAATGGGGTATAGATCCTAACGATAAGATAGACACAGATATCGTAATGACAGGTTTAATAGCCCAAGAAGTCGAAGCAGCACTTAAAAAAGCTAATATAGGTGTTAGGTTTCCTGGTTGGGTGCAAACTGATAAAGGCCAACGAATATCAGGTGAAGCATATATATTCCCTTTGATTAACGCAGTTCATACACTAACAGATAGACTAGAAGCTTTGGAGGCTAAAATAAATGCCTAACCCTAATGTAAGCCCATTGCAGACGACAGGAGCGCAAGTGCCACCTGTAGTTGATCCAGCAATAGATCCGCTCAACCCTACACCAGTAGCTAATGCAGCACCACCAGCGCCGACACCTGCAGTACCACCGCAAGCGCCTTTACAACCGTCGTCGGCTGTTGCCAAACCTACGCAAACCGATATCGATCCCGCAAGAGATACGGTAGAAGGTCGCGTAGAAAGCATTATCAATAAAGGTGGTCCGCTACAACAGTTAGCTAAAACTCAAGCACAGCAGCAGTCGCAACAGAAAGGCCTGTTGAATACGTCTATGGCCGTCGGTGCGGCTCAGAAAGCTACTATTGAATCAGCACTACCCATTGCACAGGCTGACGCGACTTATGCTCAGCAAATTAACTTACAGCGCGAAAAAGAAGATATCGACAAACGTATCTTAACCGCTAGTGCTGATGAGCAGCTACGATTAATGACTGAAAAAAGTAAGATCGATACTAAGCTGCAAGAACTAATCGGGTCGCAACAATTAGAACAAGTAGGTGCTAGTGGTGATGTAGAGGCTAATCTAATAGATCGTCGTGGTGAAATTGAGAAAGAACTACAAACCGCTGACTCAGCGAATAGAAGTCGTTTACTCGCCGAACAAGCGGAAGTAGATAGACAGATTCAAGAACTGCAAGGATCTCAGTCATTAGAACAAATAGCCGCTAGTGGTAATGTAGAAGCAGGTTTAATAACCCAACGTGCCGAAATAGACCTAGACTTGCAGAATGCTAGCGCTCAAGACAGAATAGGTCTGTTAATACGTCAAGGTGAGATAGATAAAGAGATCCAAGCTATTACCGGCGTACAGTCAATTGAACAAATACAAGCCAGAACAGAAGCTGAAAAAGAGCTTATAGATCGTCGTGGCGCTATTGATGTACAACTGCAAACCGCTGACGCTGCGACCAGAAGTCAGTTACAACAAGAAAAAGCAGAAATTGATAAGTATCTCCAAGAAGTTCAAGGGATGCAGTCATTAGAACAAATAGCGGCTAGAGGTGATCAAGAATCTAGTTTAGTGTCTCAACGTGGTGATATCGATCTAGAACTGCAGAACGCGAGCGCTGAAGATAGAGTAGACTTATTAATACGTCAAGGCGCTATCGATAAAGAGCTACAAGCTATTACTGGCATCCAGTCAATCGAACAAATACAAGCTAGAGCAGAAGCAGAAAAAGAGCTAATTGCTCGTCGCGGCCAAATCGATAAAGAGCTGCAAACTGCAGACGGTGAAATACGAACTAAATTACTGCGAGAGCAGGGTGAAGTTGATAAGTATTTACAACAAATACAAGGTGATCAGGAACGTCAACAGATACATGATAGAGCCGAAGCTGAAAAAGGCCTTATTGCTCGTCGTGGTCAAATCGATAAAGAAATGCAAAGCGCTGACGCCGCTACCAGAAGTAGACTGTTGAGAGAGCAGGGTGCTATAGATAAACAGCTTACAGCACTTCAAGGTGACCAATCGTTAGAACAAATAGCAGCTCGAGGTGAGGTAGAAAGAATGCTGGTGGACCGTCGCGGTCAAATCGATAAAGAAATGCAAAGTGCTGACGCCGCTACCAGAAGTCAACTAGTACAAGAGCAGGGTGCTATAGATAATCAGCTACAAGCACTACAAGGTGCTCAGTCGTTAGAACAGATAGCCGCTAGAGGTGACCAAGAATCTGCACTAGTAGCTCAACGTGGAGCAATAGAACAGCAGTTACAAACTGCAGACGGTCAAATGAGAGCCGATCTGTTACGTCAACAGGGCGATATCGATAAAGAGCTACAAGCTATTACCGGTGTCCAATCAATCGAGCAAATACAGGCTAGGGCTGCTGAAGAGGCTAGCCTAATAGATCGTCGTGGTGCTATTGATGCACAACTGCAAACTGCAGACGGTGATATTAGAAGCCAGTTAATTCAAGAACAGGGGGCGATAGACTTTAGACTTAGAGAACTCGCCGGATCTCAAGCTTTAGAACAACTAACCGCTAGAGGTGTAGTAGAAACTGGATTAATAGATCGTCGTGGTGAAATAGAACTGCAGTTACAAAGTGCTGACGCCGCTACTAGAAGCCAATTATTAGCGGAACAAGGCCAAATAGACTATGATCTAGTATTAGCTCGAGGCGAGCAAGAACTTGATATCAGAGATAGACAAGGCGAAATCGATAGAGAGCTTTTAGATGCTAGTGCCGCGTATAAATCAGGCGATTTAGAGTCTCAACGCTTGCATGAAGCAAAATTAGCTACAGAACGTAACCAATTAGACCAACGCTTGCAAGTGCTCGCGGGTGACCAACGTTTAGTTCTACAGCAAATGCAAGGCGAGCAGTCTATACAGCTTGAAGACGTTCGAGGTTTCTATGATGGTCAGATAGCTACGCAAAACAGTTCGGCGGCGTTATATAACACCACATTACAAACATTGTCACAATTACTGACTAACCCAGACTTAACACCTGCAGATAGGCAAGCTGCAATACAGTATCAAATCGATACTTTGGAGTCCTCGCTTGGGGTGCTAGGTGCCATGGGCGGCGTTGATGTGAGTAGTATCCTGGGAAACCCTAGTGTCCCGACACCAACTAGTACACCAACTACTAGTACGGACGTTAATCCTGGTGCCACAACTACAACTACAACTACACCTACGCCGATACCTAGTATTGACGTAAATAGCTCTACCGGTGGTTCTACTACCCCAGTTAATGACGAGTCTAATTACACCCCTGCAGGTGAAGGTGCTCCGACTGTGACCCCTGGTGGTGATAGTCAATATTATTGGTTATAAGAGGCTAATTTATGGTATCAATTATTAGAAAAGCGGTTCCTAACGATATAGAGGCAGTAGCTAACTTAGGAATCGAGGCACTTAATAAAGATAAATACGATAAATTAATAATATGTAAAGATAAAGTCTTAGCGGTTGCTAGGGAATGTATATCATCAGCGAATAACTTTTGTTGGGTGGTGGAAAAAGATTCAAAAATAGTGGGCGCAGTAACTGCGATAGTTCACCCAATGGCGTTCTACGAACGAAACCAAGCTACCGTCGTGCAATTTTACTGTACAGACTCAGGCCAAGGTATAAAATTAATTAGAGAGTTCTTAAAATGGGCTAAATCTAGACCTGCTATAAAAATGGTCTGTTTTACGTTAGAATGTAAAGCAGATCCTAGAATCGGGAAATTGTTAGAACGATTAGGGTTAGAAAACGAGTTACCGGTTTACATGAGTATCATATAGTAATTATACGGGATCAAATATGAGTAAGTTTTTTAAAGGCGTAGCCAAAGTAGTTAAAAAAATCGCTAAAGGCGTGGGAAAAGTCTTTAAGAAAGTCGTTAAGTCTAAGATATTCAAAGTAGCCTTAGTCGGCGTAGCTATCTATTTCGGGGGTGCAGCCTTAGGTTTATGGGGTGGCACAGGTGCTGCTAGCGGGGCTGCCGCTACTGCGGTAGGTGGGGCTGCGGCCCCTGCTACTGCTACAACACTCGCTACGGCTGCGGCACCCGTCGCAAGTGTGGCCCCTGCAGCTGCCGCTGCAGTATCGCCATTAGCTAGTACAGGTGCAGGTTTAGCTACTGCAGGTGAGGTAGCGGGAGCGCTAACCACTGCGGCACCTGTTGCAAGTACTGCAGGTGCAGGTTTAGCTACTGCAGGTGAAATAGCGGGCGCACTTACAGCACCCACTACCGCGGCTTCTACAGGAGGTGGTTTTTTGAGCACCTTAACTAGTGGCGCTAAAGCCGTAGGCGGTTTCATCAAAGCTAACCCGCTTGCTGCGTCTATGGGGTTTAACGCGTTAGCATCTGCTACGTCTCCCGACGAACTTGATATGATAAAGGCTCAAGAAGATAGCCGCAAACGTGAATTCGATCAAGCGTTAGATGCTCGTAGACAAAATTTAACTGGATTCAACACATTACCGTTACTACATCAGGCTCAAGGTACCGGTACTAGAATACCAAATAGACGTACAGGGGAGGGCTAAAAATGCCAGCACTAAATTCTATAGGTGCAGGGCAACCCCCCGCACAACCGCAACCACAAGGCCAAGCAACGGTCGCTAGTGATGATCGTGAAAATACTTTAGGTAGTGAGCAAGCCACCGCGGAAGAACAAGACGCATACGAAAAAGTAGTACTAGCTGGTGATAAGATTATTTTCGGCGATACTAAAGCGCGTGAAGCTGTCGTAAAACAGCTAAAAGTAAGTGCTAGAGAACCAGCCAAAGCCTTAGCAGACGCTACGGCACTTCTCGTTATTCAGTTAGACGAACAAGCAGGAAAATCGGTACCTGAAGCTGTTATATTACCTGCAGCTATTGAGCTATTAGAGCACATGGCCGAACTAGCAGATAGCTTGCAATTATTCCAAATGGACGACGCTGTAGTAAATCGCGCAGGTCAGATAATGGTAGGTAATTTAGGCGAAGCTTACGGTATGCAGCCTGAAGATATGCAAGCTATGGTTGATTCAGTACCCCCTGAAGTAGCTAAACAAATAGTTGACGAACAAAGTAACTACGCTAATAAACAGCCACCAGGACAAGAGGCCCAATCGCCTTCACAAGCACCTGAACAGGCACCACCTCAAGGAGCGGTATAACATGGCTAGTATTTTCTCTAAAATGGTTAGGGGGGCTTCGGAAACGGGAGCGGTCCTATTCGCTGATATGGCACGCGAAAAATTAAGATCTGAGATCGGGGCTGAACGCGATAAAGTATTGCATGAAAACCGAATGAGAGTACAGCAGGACCAACAAGATTTTGTAGCTGGTCAAACTTCACAGGCGAGAGCTAATGAGTTATCAGATATAGAACGCGCTAAAACTAGCCCTAGAGCACAAAGCGACGCGATTAAACTTGATAGCGAGCAAAAAATAGCGACGCTGAAAGAGAATTATTCTAAAGCTGAAACTGACGCGGAACGCTCAAGCATAGCTAAACAAATAGCTGCAGAATCGGGTAAACCTGTAGAAAATCTCATGACTAAAACAGGTGGCGGCCCTACTGCGTCGCAAAAAGAAGCCCGCGTATTAGCTACTCTTGACGAATTCAAGAACGAGGCCGAAGCCTTGAAGTTCTTAAAAAGTAAAGAAGGTGATATGACTAAGGAAATTTTCAAAGCCTTAGTAGCACAGCAAGAAACTAACATGACTCGCGAAGGTGAGGAAGGTTACTTAGCGTTCGACGAAATGCTTAAAAAAGCTAGAGATATGGCTAAACCTGAGAGTCAAAAACCTGAAGTAGAAGAGGTAGTACGCCCTAAAATAACTGACGAAGATAAACAATCGGCGGCTAGAGTGTCAACCCAAGACGAGTACGATAAATTAAAATCGGGTGCGCTATTCTTCAATACTACAAATAATAAATATATGTGGAAACAATAGATGGCTAATTTTGGTGGAATACCTGCAGAAGACGACGAAAAGGAAGAGGGTATAAATTTTGGGGGTGTCTTAGCTGAATCAGCAGAACCAACAACATTAGAAACCCCTGAACCTGTATTATCTGAGCAAGCGCCTGAAAGATCGTTTACCGATATGCTTGGCGATTTAGGCACTAGCTACGGCATAGGCTCAAACGCACTATTAAAACTTGGTGGTGACTTATATGGGCTAACTACCGGTGATATGGATAATTGGGCATCTAGCCAAGGTGCTCGAGGTATAGAGTTCTTCAACGATAAAAAGACCGAAACATTAAAACAATTAGAAGCCGGTAGACAGTTAAAAATAGATAATACTGATAACGAATTCGCTAAAGCTGGGCACGCTTTTTGGGAAACGGTTTCGTCTCCTTCATTATTGGCCGCGTTCGTATTCGAACAAGCGCCTATGTTAGTAGCTACTATGGGATCTGGTGCTGTTGCCGGTACCGGTGCTAAAGTTTTAGGTGCTACAGCCTCAACAGTCTCTAAGGCATCCGTAGGCGGGGCATTAGCCGCTGGTGGTGCTATGCAAGGTGCTGATTCAGGTACTGAGGCATACGAAAAACTAACTAATTTGCCCGATGAAGTTTGGGCCGTTAACGATGAATTTAAAGAAGAGATAGCCAAAGGTACCGATCCAGACCTCGCTAAACACAATATAGCGCTAGAATTAGCCCAAGATACGGCGATAGGTGCCGGTATTGTGTCCGTAGGTCTTAATATGATTCCTGGGGCCTCTAAGCTTGAAAAATTCTTAGTGGGTGCTAAACAATCCGGCGTAGGCCGTATGAAAGGTTTTGCTACCGGTTTCCTCGGTGAAGCTACGGCAGAAGGTTTAGAAGAAGGTTTCGGCGTTTTACGTGCAAATATTGCCACACAAAAAGTAGACCCAACCCAAGAATTAACGGCGGGTACTGGTGAAGCCTTAGGGATGGGTGCAGCTGCAGGTATTTTCGGGGGTGCCGCAGGGTTACAAACTTCAGATACTAAATCAAATCGTGAAATAATAGACGATCTAAAAACTTCCGGAGACGCTATTCAAGCGGCACCCACTGTCGATGCAGCCCTTGAAACGGCTAGCGCTATAGTAGGTGCTGAAGTAGAAAGCCATTTAGGTACTCAAGAGGCTAGAGCGGCGGCAGAAGCTGAAGCGTTAAGAGATCCCGTCGCTGAAGCCGCATTAGAGCCTAGTATGGGTAAAATACTAGATCCAAATGCACAAAGCTTTATACGGTCAGTTACAGATCCTACGGTAGAACCTACGGTAGAACCAACTATAAGCAGCATACCGGACCCAATTACCGAAGCAGCAGCAGAACCTATCATAAGCAGTATACCGGACCCAATTACTGAAGCTAAGGTAGAACCTGCTATAAGTAGTGCACTAGATCCTATTGCTAAAGAACCTAACGATTTTGGTGGTGTAGCTGCAGAAGCTGAAGTAGAAACCGCACCAGCTATAGCACCTGAACCAGAACAAAAGCCGCTTACTGAAGGCGAACGCATAGCCGCTGAAATGGATATACAAGCTAAAGCACGTTTAAAAACTGAGGAAGAACGAGTAAAACGTGAACGATCAGCGCCTAAAGAGGCGGTTATTAGCTCGTTAACCTTGTCTAAAGACGTACCTCAATTCAAAGAAGGCACCGACGAAAAAGGTGTAGTAGAGCCATTAGGCGGTACTTTCGACCCTGTTGGCGTAGGTCCTATTCAAGTTTGGGTACGTAAAAACGGTGATCAAGAAGTTATCACCGGACGTCATAGACTAGATTTAGCTAAACGTAGCGGGTTAACTACGATCCCTGCTCAGTTCCATTATGAAGCTGAAGGATTCGGCGTTAAAGAAGCTAAAGCGTTAGATGCGACGCTAAATATTCGTGAAGGCCAAGGCCAAGTAAAAGATTATATCAATTTTATCAAAGAATCTGGTATGACTGAGGCAGAAGCAGACGCCCAAGGCATATTAGCGAGATCAACAGGTAAACAAGCTTTCGGTATCGCTCAAAGCGGTAGTGAATTACTTATAGACGCCCACGCTCAAGGTATAATTTCTGACGGTGCGGCCTCTAAAATATCAGAAGCAGCACCAAATAATGAAGCGTTGCAAGTGGTAGGCTTAAAAGCTATTGAGCAAGGTAAACCGGTAGGCGTTGCCGTTAACATGGTTAAAGCTGTTAGCACTATGGCACCTAATGAGACACCGCAAGAAGGTGATTTATTCGGTTTCGATACCGGTGCAATAGAACAAGCTGAAAGTATGGCAAAAGCTGCAGCTAGAAAACAGGCTGAATTACAGCGTAGAATTTCTGCAGTACAAGGGGCCGCTAAACGTCCTGAACTTGCCAAAGGTGAAGGTGTTAATGTTAAAGATCCAGCGTCATTAACAAAACGTGTTGAACAATTAAAAGCTGAAAAGTCAGACTGGGATAACTGGCACACTAGCCCTGAACTTACGGGCATGTTGAAACGCGAAATTGAAGGCGAAACCGCTCAACCAGTACAAGAACCTGTATTAGAACCAGCACCAGCACTAGAACCGCGTGAAGTTGTAGAGCACTCGGTATCAGTAGAGGCTGCACAGACATTTAATACAGCTAGGGACGCCGTTGATTGGGTGCAGAATAATGCTCAAGACCCTGTATTTAAAGCTATCGCAAGTCAGATTAGAGACTCAATCGGTACTGATGTTAAGTTTAAATTGAAGGGTGATGGAACTTTCAACGGCGGTACTAGACGCGGCGTCTACCAGTTCATGCAAAATAGAATGACAGGTGAGAAACTGAATAAAGAATTAGCGATATATGACCAAGGATTACAAGAAGGAACTCTAACACATGAGTTAGTTCATGTAGCAACTCAAGAGGCTATAGCCAACCCGAAAACACCTCAACAGGTCCAAGCTAAAGGCGATATGGTTGGGGTTAAAAAAGATATTGATAGTCTTATAAAAACCGATCCTCAACAGTTTTCTAAGTTAACTAGACCGGAACAAATGTCATTCGCTAGTGTAGGTAACTCGTTAGACGAATTCGTAACGTACACACTAACTAATAAGCACTACCAGTCAGCCCTTAAAAAGCTACACTTCAAAGGTGAAAAAGTTAGTATTTTTAGCAAGCTTGCCGAAAACATTAAAAGCCTATTAGGTGTTACAAATGTAGAGACTAGCGCATTTGCTCGAGCACTAGAAGCTACCTCGGCAGTCGTTGAAGCATCGCAAGAAACCGCTCAACAAGAGGCAGTAACTACAGCCGCGGCAGTCGAGCCTAAAACGCGAGGTCAGAAGAGTATCGAGACTGCGGGTAAATTGCGACGCGAAGCTTATAATACTATACTTAGACCTGGGGAGACGTTCACGCATGAGGCTTACGAGGTATTTATGAAGCAAATGCGAGCAGAATATGCTAGAGAAAACGCCGCTAAACCTAAAGAAACTATTCAAGGTCGTGCTGATTTTACTCAGTTCATACAGAAAAAAGTGGGCTTAAAAGTCTCATTAAGTGATATTAAGTTAACTAGGAAGATTACCGATAAAGATGGTAATATAACGGTAGCTCAAGGTAAAGCCGACGTCATTTTAAGACAGACACGTAAAAAACGTGATGTGGCGCTTAAACTATTAAGGTGCGTACAGTAATGAAAGATAAAAATTTAGATGATTTAGAAAGCGAAGGCTTTACCATATATAATGAGTCGTTCCCTAAACCTAGCGACCCTACACCTACGGGGGTTGGCGCTGAAACTAAAATAGTTGTAGTCGATACTAAAGAAGTACTGCACGCTGTAGCTGCAGGTAATCAGATCGTTCAAGCTGGTATGGAGAACTCTAACCGCCAGCTACAATCTGTCATAGGTCAGCTTATAGCAAATATACCTAAGAAGCCTGAAAGCTTTACCCTAGATATCAAACGAGATCAACGCGGTTTTATGACCAGCATTGATGTTAAAATTAACAATTAAAAAGGTTTTACACCATGGCTAATTATATCGAATTACGTGGATTATTTAATAACGACGATTTAGTTAATCGTACTAGTATCGCGGTTATTGTCTCTATTACTAATTTGTTAGCGGGTACACCTTCCGCTAATGATAAGGCGTATGCGAGTTTAGTGTTATCTAACCCTCAAAAAGAGGCTAAAAAAGTATTAATGACAGTTTTAGCTGCGAATAAAGGCGCTACAGTAGCCCAGATAAAAAACGCTACTGACACGACATTACAAACGCAGGTAGACTCTATTGTACCTCATTTAATAGACGCATTAGCGGGAGTATAACATATGGCTATCGGTACCGATGCAGCAGTAGAATTTTTTGGGACTCAAGACACCTTAGGCACTTCTAGTGCTGCAGTAGCAGACGCCGCTTTTAGTGTGGCGGGAGATTTAAGCACTTGGACTAATGACGACGACTCACCTATGGCTAGCGTTATTTTATTAGCGAATTTTTCTGTAGCCCCAGATGCTAACAGTAGTATTAACCTATACTTACGTCCGCTGAACATAGAATCAACTAACGATGGTGACGTACCGGATGCTAACTTTCTACACATGTTTGCAGGATCTTTCCCTTTAAATGATGTAACTACAGCGCAGTATATAACGATAACCGTAGGGCTGCCGAACACTAAGACGTCACAGGAATACGAGTTTTACGTGCAAAATGACTCGGGCCAGAGTCTACCTGCTGGATGGGATATATACGTTACGCCTAAAACTATCGGGCCTCACGCCTAGAGGCTAAAAAATGACTCTTTATACACTACCTAAAAAGTTTCACCCAGATTTTAGAGAACCTTTTAGAAAGCCTACGGGACCGGTTCAAGTAGACTGGTCGCACCCATTTGTCAGTGGTGCTGAGTCTGTTCTATTATTTAATAAGATATCTAAAGTCCCGATTGATGAGACAGGACTAAACTGGGTCGCTGATACAGCACAAGACACCACGCCTTTTCAGCATGAAGTTGTAAATAGAAATTTAGCTTTTGCAAGGCAAGATACCGGAGATACTACAGGCATATGCTACAAATCTGATATTATCGGTGACTGGGGTACTAGCACTCCATATTATGCGATGGTGATCCACACACTTATTCACACCCCAGCAGCCGCAAATCTAGCAATTTGGCAGATAGCCGACGGGATACGAGACGGGTCGCCTCAAGTATTGCAAAATACTCGTAGTTCTACAACGCTAGGCGTTTACGTTGGAGGTAACTACAGATTTACAGGCATTCCTACAATACCTTTTGAAAAACACGTAACCTTAATTAGGTTTGATGGCAACAATACGTATGATTTTTATGACTCTGCGGTAGGTACTTGGTCTGTCTTTAGTGGTGGGGGTACTGCGAAGACTTCGTTAAGGTTTTGGATAGGTACGGGGTACTTTAGAGAGTTACCTTGTGCTTTCGAACTATTTGTAGCAGGGTCGGGTAGTGGTATACCGTCATTAGCTGAGTGTAAAGAACGTGTTAAAGACCCTTACGCATTCTTAGAACCTGCAACACCTGCAGTATACTTAACTCAGGCAGTAGCCGCAGGTCCAGGTAGAATTATGAGCAGTTTAGCGAATGGCGGGGGTCTAGCAGGTCTAGGCGGTATCGCTGGTGCTGGCGGCGGTTTAGCAGGATAATAAGGTAATATTATGAGCAGAGATAGAACAGTCGGTGATACATTTTACATTGCCTTCACGACGCGGGCTTTCGCTACTGGTGTACCTACTGTATTAGCAGGGACGCCGGTTATATCAGCGTATGAAGATGGTAGCTTAACGCAAATTACTGCAGGGTTAACGCTAGGCGTTGACCATGATTCAGTAGTCGGACTTAATATGATAACCGTTGTCGCTACTGGCGCTAACGGTTTCGAATCCGGTAAAGATTATCAGTTAGTCATAACGACAGGTACCGTAGGTGGCGTTTCCGTTGTCGGTGAAGTAGTCGGCCAATTTTCGTTAGGTTTATCCGCTGCAGCAGTCGATTTAGCTAACGGTACTGACGGTTTAGGCGCTATTAAAGCTGATAGTGCGGCTATTCTTGTCGATACTGCAGATATGCAGCCTAAAGTAGCTAAAATACCTCTATCTGACGGTACTATTACGTTTAACTCTACTGCACTAGCGTCTATTAATGCTGAGTGCGATACCGCATTGACCGATTATGACGGTCCAACTAATGCGGAAATGAACGCACGCACTTTGCTAGCGGCTAGCTATTTCGATCCTGCGGTTGATACTGTAGCCAACGTGACAACCGTAGCCACTTTAACAGGCCACACAGCACAAACAGGTGACAGCTTTGCTAGAATCGGGGCACCTGTAGGTGCTAGCATTAGTGCTGATATAGCAGACGTACCAACCGTGGCAGAACTGAACGCAAGAACATTAGTAGCGGCTAGTTACTTTGATCCCGCTGCCGACACAGTAGCCAACGTAACAACCGTAGCTACCCTAACAGGTCATACTGCACAAACGGGCGATAGCTTTGCTAGAATCGGGTCACCTGCAGGTGCTAGCGTTAGTGCTGACATTGCGGACTTGCCAACCGGTGCAGAATTTAACGCGAGAACGTTAGCGACCGCTGATTACTTTGACCCTGCAGCCGATACGGTAGCAAACGTCACTTTAGTAGCGACCACGACTGACGTAACGAATCAAGTTACCGCGGACGTTACCGCTATTAGTGGCGACAGTACTGCAGCAGATAATTTAGAAGCATCATTAGAGACGTTAGTACTCGGTACCGCTACTGGAACGCCTACCACGACTACGATGGCTGATAGTGCGCTAACTGAAACAACTAACGATCATTACAACGGTCGTATAATTATTTGGCGAACAGGCAATTTAGCAGGACAAGCGACCGACATTACAGGTTATAATGGTACTACTAAAACATTCACATTTACGGCTACGACGGATGCGGCTAGCGCTTCAGACGCTTATGTAATCGTATAAATATTAAGAGGATATCAGCATGGCTAACGCACTTTACGGCTTAGGCAGACAGAAAATATTAGAGGGTGGAATAGCTATACTAACGGACGATATAAAAACCGTTTTAGTTGATACCGCTACATACTCAGTAAGCATAGACGCTGATGAGTTCTTGTCAGATATAGCGGTCGGCGAGCGCGTAGCTACCTCGGCTAATATGAGTTCTAAAACTTCTACACTTGGCGTTTTTGATGCTGCAGACATTACGTATTCCGCGGTATCGGGTGATGTTTCAGAAGCATTAGTAATCTATAAAGATACAGGTGTGGCGTCAACGAGCCCGTTAATCGCGTATATCGACACGGCAACAGGCCTACCCGTAACACCTAATGGCGGTGACATAACCGTAACCTGGGATAGTGGATCTGATAAGATTTTTAAGCTGTAATTAGTACTATTCTAGGAGCTTTTTATGGCTAAAATCACCCGCTTAGGCCTCTACGGGGGACCTCGGCCTCTCTACGGCACCTTTGCAGGTAAAGAAGGCGCGGCACCGGTACAAGATATCACACCTACTGGCATAGCTAGTGCTGAATCGTTCGGCACACCTGCGATAACAGTTGGTGCGGTGACAATATCACCTACAGGTATAGCTAGCGCTGAATCGTTCGGCACCCCTGTAATAACGTCCGTATTCGATATAACCCCGTCAAGTATAACGAGCGCTGAATCGTTCGGTACCGCGGCTATAACTTCAGTAGTCGATATATCACCTACCGGCATAGCTAGTGAAGAATCATTCGGTACCCCTGTAGTAGCTTTAAAAGATGTTACGATAACACCTACCGGCATACCTAGTGCAGAATCTTTCGGTACCCCTGTTATAACTGGTGGTGCTATAATAAGTGCTAAGGTCAAGTTTGGTAAAAAATTCTACGCTAACGGCCCTGATAAGGCTAGAGACGCAAGACGAAAAGCGCTTAGCTTACAAATGCGTCAAGAAGACGAAGAAATATTAGCCATCGTGCAGATTATAGGAAAAATTTTATTATGAGCACCCTAGCATCATGTTTAAAAAAGTCTGGTAAAGCTTTCAGTAAAGCCGAAGTCGATAAAATGACTAGCGAAACTAAGAAGCATATCAAAGCGGGTGATACGCCGGTAATAGCTGCGAGTAAAGCTATTGAGTCGCTAGTAAACGAAACACATCAAGTCGTAGTAGGCTATGAAAAAGAGATCACCGATAAAGGTGGTGATGTAGAAGCTGGCGGCTTTAGTCTCGGTAAAGAACTAGCGTTCGCTAAAGGTAATTATAACCTTGAAGGCTTAGACGAAACTGAAACTAAACTCGATAAGATGATCGCTAAACGCGGTGGCCGTAAAATTACGGTTAAGAAAAAACTTAGCGCCGATGAGAAAGTTACTCAATTCATGGATGAAGAAGGCTTCACCCCTGAAGAAATAGACGTCGTTAAAAAAGGTGGTTTCGGTACTCAGACTACTAAAGAAAAAGTAAAAAACCGCGTATTAAAAATTAACAAAAATGTTAAAACTAAATTTAGACAAGCTGTCGTAGATCAGTTCGCATCGTTTAAAGAACTGATGGGTGACGAACGCTCATGGATGCTATCGCATCTTACTAGCTCAGCTTCAGGGGCTTTAGAGGCTACAATGCACCACGGCCAGCCTAAGCTAGATAGTTCGGGCGTTGTCACTGTTGACACTAAGCAAAAAAGTTTAGACCAAGTGCTCGAGCAATTAGGACCTGACCTAGATCGCTGGACTTACTGGATGGCCGGTAACCGTTCTGAGCGTTTACTCGAACAAGGTAGAGAAAATTTATTCAATGAAGCAGATATAAAAGTTTTAAAAGGTTTGAATAAAGGTAAAGAACAGTTATTCGAAAAAGCTAGAAAAGATTTCGAGCAGTTAAATAATTCCATAGTTGACATTGCTGTAAAAACTGGACTAGTTAATGCTGAAGAGGCGCAGCAATGGGCTGAAGAAGGTTTCTACTTACCGTTCTATCGTGTACTTGAAGAGGGTGAATCTCAAGGACCTAGAGCTATAACTCGCGGTGGGCTAGTTAGACAGCAAGCATTCAAAAAATTAAAAGGTGGTGAAGCTAAGCTAGATGATTTAATGACAAATGCTGTGTTAAATTGGAACCATTTACTATCAGCGTCGCTAAAAAATCAAGCGGCCACCTCTGCTATAAATAGTGCTGTAGACTTAGGTATCGCTACCGAAGTATCCGCGAAAAATAAAAGTAAGGACGCTATATTTATTCGTGAAGATGGTAACGAAGTCTGGTACGAAATAGAAGAACCATTAGTGTTAGAGTCTCTAATGGCGTTGAACTGGGAAGGTTTAGGCGGTCCGGTTATGAAAGTAGCTCGAGCATTTAAACGTGCGTTAACTATTGGCGTTACTGCTAGCCCTGAATTCAAAGCGCGTAATTTAATTCGAGATTCTATTCACGCTATGGCTGTTACTGACACCAGCGCCGACATATTCAAAAATTTAGGTATGGGCTTCAAAGCCACTAAGTCAGACAGCGACGTAGCGGCCCAAATGTTATCTAGCGGTGCTAGCTTTGGTCAATCGGGTTACGTTCACGGTAGCGATCCCGACGCCATTAAACGTTTAGTTAAAAAAGGTATGACTGAGGCGAGCGCTAAAGCTTCAATAATTGATAGTGTGTCTAAGCTAGGTAAGATATGGGACGCTTATCAAGATTTCGGTGCTCGTTTAGAAAACGTTAACCGGTCCGCTGATTATGTACAAGCGTTAGAACGCGGTGAAGGTTTGCTAAAAGCTACCTTCGGATCTCGCGATCATTTAGATTTCACCCGTACCGGTACGTCTAACCTAATTCGTTTCATATCTCAAACAGTGCCGTTTGTTAATGCGCGTATGCAAGGTTTAGATAAAGCTGCTCGCGCTGCCCCAGGTTCTTTTAAAGAATTGATGGACCCTAAAGAAGCGAGTAAATTTAAAGCAGTTATCGGTATGTATTCGGCTATGTCAGTTGGGCTATACCTAGCCATGAAAGACGACGACGATTACAAAGCTGCGGAAGAGTGGGAAAAACGCACGTACCATCTATTCAAAGTTCCTGGTAGTGAAACTATGTACCGCATACCTAGACCTTTTGAAGTAGGTGCGATCGCTTACTTGGTAGAGTCGGTAGCTCAGCAAATGGTAGATGATAAGGCTCACGGTGAATTATTCGCCGAACGTCTAAGCCATACGCTAACCGATACTTTCGCAATGAACCCAATCCCTCAAATATTTAAACCGTCCGCTGAAATTGCGATGAATAAAAATATGTTTACCGGTAGACCGATAGAGTCGCAAGCGATGCAAAGTTTATCGCCTGAAAACCGTAAACGTGCATGGACCAGTGAAACCGCTATAGCGCTCTCTGAGGGTATGGCTAACGTTTCATGGGGCGATGTTACCTTGTCACCTGTTCAGGTGCAGCATTTAGTGCAAGGGTATCTAGGATGGGCAGGAGCACAGGCATTAGCCGCTACTGATATGCTTATAACTCGTCCGCTTACTGACGCACCGGTAGCACCGACTACTAAACTTACTGAATATCCACTAATCAAGGCGTTCGTTAAGACTGCACCAGCTAAGAACACGCACTACACTACTATGTTCTATAAGCGTCTTGAGGAAATTAACAACGCTTATGCTGATATTAGAGAAGCTAAAAAGATTAAAGACTTTGACAAGGCCCGCGAACTAATCGACGCAAGTAAAGATAAATTGAAACAACGGAAGTTCTATAATAAAGCGAGCGATAGGTTAACTAAGATCAACCAACGTATGAAACTTATTCGTCTAAGTTCTAAGTCTGCAGACGAGAAGCGCACTGAAATTGATAGGCTAACTTATATGCGTAATGAGATAACTAAAAGAGTAGCGGATCGAGTCGATAAATAAACACCCTTTTAGATATAATTAAGCCCCGATTACGGGGCTTAATAGTTTTATAAGGGGTGTTACTGGTCTAACGTTCGTCGTATTTCTGAGGTGAAATACTCAATTTTCTTGAGGTCATATTCTATAGCGGTACCTGCTTTACCTGCACCTTTTTTAGCCATTATAATTCGGCGCAAAGCCTTCATTATATTACCTGCGTCGAAATCGTTATCTACTAACATTTTGATAACGTCACCTGTTTCAATTGTCGGTTGTTTGCATTCTCGTTCTTGCTCAGCGAGCTTGTTAAGTAGATATTGGGGTACTGGTAACTCGTAATATTTTGAACTGCCGCCGTCCGATTTTACTTCGCTCATAAATTAATTCTCCTAAGTCTTAGCGCCGATAAGTTTTACGTATTTTCATTGAGGAACTCAGTAGCATCTTTGAACTCAATCGAATTTTTATTCTTAACAGGCATCGACCCTACATGGAGGTTGTGAATCCAGATTTTATCTTTATACTCAGCTATTACATTACATAAGCACCAATTAATCCCTCCACGCTCTTTATATAACCGCAGTTGAGGTGTTACACCATCCGATTTTACATCACTCATAAATCACTCCTTCAGGTCGTAAGTTAAGTGAAATATATCAGGCTTGCAGGGGTAGAATTCACCTTGTATACCTTTAATAATGTAGTCTTTAAACGACGCTTTCATAGTACCTTCCAAGGTTTCTATATCGATACCGCCGTTTTCTATTACTATGTCTTTGTAAGCATCCCATTTATCACCTGCAGCCTGACCGCTAATATCTGGGGCTTTACTCTCTAAGAACGTTATCACTTGAAATATGTTACCTGCTCTAAGCTGTATTGCTTCAACTTCTGCAGGTTTTTTAGTGTATGTTTTTACGCGATGCGGCATAGTTAATCCTCGTTGTCTTCGATCATTGGAATGGTTACGATCACTTGTGAAACCTCGCCGTACTTCTTGTGCCAAGTTTCCGCGGTGATACTTCTACCTGCGACGTAACCGTGGGTAGCTGCGTAGGCGTCTTTCGCCGCCAACGTTCTATATGTTTGAATTTCACATATAGCATTTTCATTTACTGATTTGTGGTGAACATGGCCTAGATATATTTTACGGTGGGTTGTCTTGATGTGGTCGTCCATTATTTTAGATGCTAGTAACTGGTAAAGTTTATCACCTTTTATCTGGTGGCCGTGATGTGACATAAAGAAGCACGATCCATGCTGCCAGTAAAACACGTTAGTCGCTTCAGCACCGATAGTTACGCGGGGGTTGTTAGCATAAGCTACCGTTAGTAGTTCTTGCATCCAAATAGAACCGACGTCGTTATGGTTACCGGTTTCAGGTCTGAAGGCTACGTTTTTAAATTTCTCTAAAGCTTTATTAATATAGTAAAGCGTGATCCGGATCGCTACTCGTATTACTTTATGGTAGCGGCCGTCCATATCTAACACATTACCTGACCGACTTGTGGTACCGTCTAAATTATCAGAGTGCATAAAATCGCCTAAGTCGATAATGGTGCAGCTTTCAGCGTTCGGTGTTTGGTCAATTAGCATATCGATAGCTTTGCAATGTAGGTCCTCGGCTATTTTTAGGTCGTAATCTGCGCCGGATTCCTCACCCCATGCTAGCATCCCGATATGAGCGTCACCTATTGGGATATTAACCATAAGGTCGGATTCTACTATGTGGCCTGTAAACTCGATGGGTTCTAGAGGTCTTAGGTCTTTTAGAATATCTTGAGTTAGTTCTTGTATTAGTTTAAGTTGTTTCTCTTTATCGGGTTCTTGAATAACCCACTGCAGGGCGATATCGCCATTTCTATCACGACAAGTAGACACACGTTTAGCTAGAAACCCCTCGGCCACTGGCTCGGTCATACTGGACGCGGGCGCGTAGCCAACCTTTGCGGCTGCGGCTAGTGCCCGTTCTATGCCTCTACTTATACTAGATTCATCGACCCCTAAGGCTTTTGCTGCTAGCTTTTGTGATCCTTCAGTTCGGCACGCATCTATGACTTCTTTTTGGCGGTCTGATGCCATATCGTAAATCGTGGCGTCTATTAGATGTATTTTGCTTTGAGCCATTAGAGATCCTTAGTCGGTTGTTTTACTTACCGTATCTTAGCATAATTTCAGGCTTAGCTACTAATGGTAAGCCTTTCAGGTTTTCACGTTCGCGCTCCATTATCTTCTGTAATAGTACTAGCACTCTTTCGGCGTCAGCTTCGTCCACTTCTAGTATTATTTCATCGTGTACGTGAAAGACTACGTCTAGCCCTTCGGCTTCGCATTCGGCCACGCAATCGCGTAGTAATTTAGCACAAGTCGCTTGTGCTGCATTCTCTAAGAAAATACCGCGCCATAAGCCGTGTCTAGCCCATTCTTTAGCGTCTGATCTAGGCGTGAATGCTGCTTTTAATGCGGTCAATTGCGGTCTGAATTCAGTTTCATCCCATGGTACGGCCTTCATTTCGAACCGACATTCAGGGTATCTTAACTTCGTAATACCGTCAGGTAGTGTGGTGTATAGTGCCCCGTCCGATTCATCGAAGAAATATTTTAATTTGCCTGATACTTGGGTAGTGCCAGGATATCTAACCGCTTGGTGTGCTGCGTCGAGCATAGAATCGGCACACGCTACGATCTTAGGATGCTTAGCACGATAACCTTTTACGATATCATCTGCTTTTTCCGGATCAACATATACGCGGAACTGAGCGGCCATAGATTTTAAAGCACCAACGCCACCCATAAAACCGCACGCTAAATCCACAACTTTACCTACGTTACGTTCGTATGGATCATCGACTTTATTTATAGGACGCCCGTATACACCTTCTGCGGCATACTCATAAGGGCAGTCACCACGCTTAAACATGTTTAGTTTGGTTTGGTCGTCGGCTAGCCATGCGGTCATACGACTTTCTACAGCGTTCCAATCTCCCACGACGAATACTTTACCTTCAGCCGGTATAATAGCGCCTCGAAGTGCTTTACCTAGCGTATCCATTACCGGTAGTTCATTATTTTCTAGGTCCGTTAGTTTTTCACCACGTAACATTAACGCTCTAAGGTGCATTAATTCCTCATAGCTGAAAGCGTCTCGTCTAAAGTTATGAACTTGTAAGCCCATAGAACTATATCTAATCGTAGACGCTGCACCAGCATATCTAATAACGCCACGTACCCGATCATCTTCAGGGTCCGCTAGTAAATCCATCTTAGCGAATTTAGAAACTGCCGATCCTCCTGCGTCTTCCATTAAGCCAAGCAGTTCGAGCACATCATTAGGTAGTGCGAACTGGCTTTCATTATGGCCCGCCAACATATTGATCCGGACGTTCTTATCTGCTGAGTATTTTTTCAAAGTAACGCCGGTTTCTTTATCTGTTTTATGACGGATCATAAGTTTTACTGCATCATTAATTCCGTCGTCTTCTAAGCATTCTCTTAACCAAGTACCGACGCGTTTATACTGGGTACATTTAGTTATAAAGCCACAACTAACATCGACTAGCTTGGCGTTGATCTCGCTTCGTTCGGCTTCGGCGTATTGCGACGCTGCACGCGCTAGCGCTCTATCAATTTTTATTCCGCGGTCGTTAATTCGTTCGTTTAGTTGGTATTCTGCAATCGCATCAGGTGTCATAGCGGGGATTGATCGTGCTGCTTTATCCATAACAACCCAATCTTGCACACAGTAATGCCCTAGATCCGCGTACTCTTGAGGATCAGTACTGAATGGTGGTATACAACACGCTCTAATTAATGCAGTACCGTTAGAAGACTTACGCACTTTAAGGCCCAACGCTCTAGCTGCTTTGTCTAGGGCACTAGGTAAACCTGCGATACGTGATTGAGCTTGAGTACAAAACCATTGGTCTATACCAGCTTCAGGAAAATTGTGGTCGTTAGTACCTACAAAGCCCCATATCTCACGGTCAAATTTAGCATTAGATGCGCCAATTAAACCGCCATTAGCTATGTGGTCGCGTATCGCTTCAGGTAGCGGATCTCCAGGCCACCATAATTCGCCTACACCACCTTGAAAGCCCCAACTCATACATAATATTATGGTGTCTGGGTGTGAAGTATATACGGGGTTAGAGATAGGAACCGTTGCTTGTGTCTCGAAATCGAGCAATAACGGGGGATTATTCGGATTCATAGGCTATCACCTTATAATATTCAGAATGAAAAACGCTAGATCACTAGCGTTTTTAGTCTTTATGCCCTGAACATATTACGCCGTAGGAGTACGACGGCGACGGCGTGGAGTTTTTGTTTCGCCTTCAGTGTCAGACGCTTTCTGTTTATATGCTTCTACGTCTTCAGCTTTAGCTTTGTTATCAGTTTTAAGTGCCTCTTCTGCTAATTTAGCTTCACCTTTAGCTTGCGCTTTAGCTCGAGCTTTTTCAGATTCTGCGTCAGCTTCTGCTAGTGCTTCAGCTTTAGCCTCGGCTTTTGCTTCTGCT
>TARA_R110002096_G_scaffold14610_2_pt1 | contig 60642 bp, 52 predicted proteins | sample TARA_R110002096 | Tara Oceans TARA_R110002096 (sample SAMEA4397295) | marine metagenome | biome: Polar Biome; feature: [DCM] deep chlorophyll maximum layer (ENVO:01000326); material: water (ENVO:00002006), including particulate matter (ENVO:01000060) such as... | depth 35 m
GCATCGACGTCCGCGATGTTGGCGCTGGGCGATGCGCTCGCGATGGTCGTTCTGGCCGAAAGAGGCTTCGACAAGGCCGATTACGCGCTGTTCCACCCGGCCGGGTCGCTCGGGCGCCGCCTGATGACGGTCGACGAGGTGATGCGCAAGGGCGAGGAACTCCCGCTCGTGCCGCGCGGCGTCAAGGTCATCGAGGTGCTCAAGGTCATGTCGACCACACCGGGTCGTCCCGGAGCTGCGCTGGTGACCGACGCCACCGGGGCCCTGGCCGGGATCTTCACCGACGGTGACCTGCGCCGCTTGCTGGAACAGGACGGCGCGGCGGCTCTCGAGCGCCCGATCGACGAATTCACCGCCAGTCAGCCCAAGGTGCTCAGCCCCGATCAACTCGCGGAGGACGCGCACCGTCTCTTGCGCGAGCACAAGAAGGACCAGGCGCCGGTCGTCGATGCGGAAGGTCGCGTCGTGGGCCTGATCGACGTCCAGGACCTGCTCGACATCGGCCTCTAGGCCACCGGAGTCACCGACTTGGACACACCCCTGGATCCCCTCAACGGCCTCGCAGCCGAGCTGGTCGAACGCCTGTCGCGCGTGCGCTTGGTTGCGCTCGACGTCGACGGGACGTTGACCGATGGTGGTGTGCGCTACGTCGAAACCGGCGTCGGCCACTCCGAGATGATGCGCTTCGACGTGCGCGACGGACAAGGTCTCGTCTGGCTCCGGCGCGAGCTCGACATCAAGATCGCGTGGATCACCGGGCGCGGTTGCAAGTCGACCAAGCGCCGCGCCAAGGAGCTCGGCATCGACGTGCTCGAGCTGAAATCGGGGCCCAAGGACGAGGTCCTGGCCAAGATTCAGAAGCGCTTCCAGTTGGAGGTCGACCAGACGCTCGCGATGGGCGACGACCTGCCGGACCTGAAGCTGGCAGCACGCGCAGCCGTGTTCGCAGCGCCGTCCGATGCGCGCGACCACGTGCGCGCCCGTGCGGACCTGATCACCGAGGAGTGCGGCGGCCACGGTGCCGTTCGCGAAGTCTGCGAAGCGCTGCTGGCCGCCCAAGGTCGGTGGAGCGCGCTCGTGGACGGTTCCGACCGTTGAGGTGAGGCCACGTGAGAAAGCTCCTCCTCTTCCTCGCCCTCGTGGGTATCGGCGTCGGCATCTTGATCTACATCGAGAGCCAGGGGCCGAAGCGCGCGAGTGATGCGGGGGACGAGCAGCGTGGGACGCCGGTGGACAACTCCGGAACGAAACCGGTCCAGGACCGCGATTCTGAGCCCGATGACGGCGGTCCAGACATCCCCCGGGTCTACATCGAGGGGGAGTTCGAAACGGTTGGTACCGAGCGCATCACGGACGACAACGGATCGGTGCGAGATGTGCCCAAATTCCGAATCACGTCCACGAACGTACAGCCGGACGAGAAGGTCGCCGTCACGAGGTACACGGCGGCCGACGTCTTCTTGGAGACCTACGACGCGCAGGACGGCGGCCTGCAGCGCACAGCCAAGTCCAAGACGGGCTCGTTCATCATCGACCTCACCCGCAAGCCGGCAGCGTTGGGCGACAACGGCCGCATCGAGCTCCTCGACCTCGAAATCGACCAGCATTCCGGATTCTCGTTCGCGCCGATCCACGTCACCGCAGACCTCGGCGAGATCTTCACCGAGACCCAGGTCTTCCACTCCCTCGGCGACGGCGTCGTCATCGTCGACGGCACGGGATTGGACGGCGAAGGTCGGGACGTCACGTTCGACGGCCTCACCGGCGAACTGCGTTTCGACAACGGCGGCGAGGTCCGGTTGCTCGACGCCGAAGGTCGTGCGGGCACGTTCACGACGCGCCCGAACGGCAGGTTGATCGTCCAGCGCGTCGGCGAACCCGAGGAAGGGTTGATCGAGGCCGTCGCCGATCGGGGTGGACACCTGGAGGTGCGCGAGCCGGACCCCGACGATCCGACCCGCATCACCGATCCGTTCGTGCTCGACGCGGACGACGTTCGCGTCCAAGGTCGTGTGGATTCCGTCACCGGCATCTCCGAGGTGCACCGCGCTTTCGGCACCGGCAACGTGACCGCCATTCTGGGCCGTGACACCGTTCGCGGCGGCCACGTCGAGACGGTCTTCAATCCTGCCGGCGTCGTCGACCACCTGATCGTCACGGACCACCCGCGCTTCGAGCTGACGGTGCTCAACGACGACGGCACGCTGCGTGAGTTGATCGGGTCCGGCGAAGGCCCGTTGCGCGCCTGGACCACGCCGGACGGCAGGTCGCATTTCCAGCTGCAAGGCCCAGCGACGGTTCGTGATCTGGAGACGGGGTTGATCGTCAACGCCCAGGAGCGATTGTCCGGTTGGACCTCGAAGGACGGCTCCATCGGCGAAATCAACGGCGTCGGCTCCGTCGAACTGATCCAGGGTGATTCGGTCCTCACCACGTCCGAGGTGATCGCGACCTTCCGCGCGGGGGACCAGGGCGCCGCTCTGGCGAAGTGCTCCGGAGCCACGCACATCGACTTCGAGAACGAAGAGGGCGCGCGTTTCCAGGTCGACGCGAGCCGCGAGATCCATATCAATCTGGCGAAGGAGCGCTGGACGATCCCCTACGCGCGAGGTTTGACCGGTTCGAGCTTGGCTCCGGACTCGTTCGCGATCGCCGCGCCGTTGGTTCGCGACCTCGATTGGCAGAACGAGACGTTCGTCGCCGAGGACGGAGTCGTCTGGAGCGGGGAGTTCGGCAACGGAACCGCTGATCGGATCGTGTCCCGAGGTCCGGACGACATCGAGATGTTCGGCACGGAATCGTTGCCGGCCCACCTGTTCTACCGCGCGTCCCTCGAGGAGACCGTCCCCATCCTGGCGACGTTCGACGCCGGACGTCTGCGCCTCCTGCCTGGCAGCGTCGAGGCTTGGACGAAGGTGCGGGCGATCATCACCGACGACACGAACCTGCTCGACCCCAGCCTTCCCACGCGCCCGCCGCTGGGTCCGGAACGCTCGTTGATGGACCTCACGGCTGGCCACGTGAAGCTCGGTGTGACCTTGGTCGAGGGCGACCCCATCAGCCCGTTCGACCTCGAATGCGACGACATCCAGCGGCTCGACTATCAGCACCCCAAAGGCCGCACCATCGCCTCTAGCCCCCGCTTGGTGGCGAATGGGCGCTTCCTGGGCGACGGCGCCGATGAGCTGGAAGACGCTTCCAGCATGGACCTGGCCCAGATGATCGCGAGCGGTGGCGTCGAGTTCGACCACCAGGGCGAGGTCGGCGTGAAGGGCGCGGGTCAGCGCCTGATCCTGACCGGCGACGATCAGGCACGCATCGAGGTCGACCCTGCGCAGCGCGTCCATGCCTCCGGCCTCTTGCCGAACACGAGCATTCCTTTCCGCGTCGAAGCCGACTGGATCGAGACGAAGGGCGATCAGCTCGAGGCCTCCAACGCTTCGATGGAGGTCGATGCGCCGCTCTCGCCGATGGCGCAGTCCGAGTCGAATCCGGAACGGCCCCTGCCGGTGACCGGGCAATCCACGGTCTTCGCGGAACACCTGCTCGCGAACCGAACCGGGCTCGAGTTCGAAGGGGACGTCCACATTCGAACGGCCGACCAGGACGGCGTTTCGATGGTCCTGCGCGCGAGTCGCGCAGCGATTTACGCCACGGACCTCGAAGAGATCGAGGGTGTTCCGTGGAACGAGGCGCTGCAGATCCTGACCGCGGACGATGGGTTCCGCATCGCGTACGGCGGACTGATGCGCGCCCGCGGGGAGCGGCTCGCGGCGACGCCCGAGAAGGTCGAGATGTGGGGCGCGCCTCTGATCGTCGAGAACGACCAATTCTGGGTCGACACCAACTACCTCGCCCTCGACCTCGAGACCTTCATGGTCGAAACGGGTCCCGGTGTCATGCGCGGTGGTGAGGGTCTCGCCACCTGGGCCCTCGAATTCACCGAATTGCACCCGGTCCTGCGCGGCGAGGACCAGATGCTGGTCTTCGTTCAGCCCTTGCTGCAAGAGTTCGATCGCACGGCTCGCGCGGACTTCGCGTCGATGTGGTTGCACCCGAAGCGCTGGCGCGAGGCGGGCCGCAGGGCCCTCTTCGGCGAGGAGCTCGGGACCCAGTTCGGCCCGAAACCGGGCCCTCCGGCCATCTTTCCGGCCAACGACTTGATCGCGAACGTGTTCCGCAGTCTCGAGGAGGGCACGCTGACCCAGTACGCGCGCTCGATCTATCTGCAGGGGGATGTCGAGCTGGACCAACGCGGGTATCGCACCGCACGTGCGAACGAGATCTACATGGATCTCGAGCACCGACGGGGCTGGATGAAGGACGCTGAGCTCGCCTACGACATGGTCGTCGGCAGCGACACGCACCGCGTTCGAACCAAGTCCGAGATGATCGTCAGCACGGGAGCAGGTTCGCTCCACGCCGAGAAGGCGACGTTGACCGCGTGCTCTCACGACGAGCCGCACTACTGGATCGAAACGACAAACCTGAACCTGGTTCCACGCGTGGACGGCCTGTGGGTCGTCAGCTTGCGCAACAACAGCCTGAAGTTCGGGAACGGCTGGCGACTGCCCTTGCCCAGCATCGGCAACATCGCCCTCAACGAGCGCGGCGGCCTCGAGGGCATCGTCAACGACGACGGCGACGTCACCACGATCGACGGCCTCTTCTTCGGAACGACGGCGCGCTTCGGCACCACGATCGGAACGCGCGGAACGGTGGATGCCGGCGAAACGGGCAAGAAGATCGCCAACCTGTTCGGGTTCCACGACAAGGTTCGGGCCAAATGGAAGTACGAGGGCGCGTGGATGAACTCGCGTGGTCCGCTCCTGGGCCTGGGGCTTCTACTCCGCGAGAAGGCCAACACCAGTGCCCAGGAAGAGGACTTCTGGCTCGATCTCTGGGCGCGCGGCATTCCGGACGACGGTGACGACAAGGGCATCTTCCGTGTGCCGACCGCGGACCGCCCGTCCTTCCGGTCCTGGTTCAATGCGCGCGGCCGGTATCCCTTCTCGGACCGGGAGTGGATCGACCTGGTCGCCAACACCCAGACGGATCCGGGTGTGCAGTCCGAGTTCTTCCAGAACGAATTCTTCGAGTACGAGGAGCGCGATACGTACCTGCATTGGCGCAAAGCGTCGGGTTCGAACTACCTGCATGCTCGCGGCCTGATCCGCGTCGACGAATTCCGTACGACGCTCGAGGAGTTGCCCGCGGTGGGCGCGTATCACGGTCCGAGCACCGTGTTCAACGTGTTCGGCATGCCGGTTCACTACGACGCATCGGGCGACGTAGCGCGGGTCCGGCGTCGCGCGGGACTGGTCCCGTTCGAGTCTCCCCTGATCGGGATCGACGGGTTGGCCGACGGTCTCGGGGAGCGCAGCGTTCTGCGCGCCGACACGCAACACACCTTGAGGATGCCGCTGAACACGGGTGTCGGTTCGATCCGTGCCACCCCGTTCGTCGAGGGGCAGTTCACGGCTTGGGACGACAGCCAGGACCAGGCCCACAACCCCACGCGTGGCGGCCTGTTCGCCGGCGTCGAGTTGACGACCAGCTTCCTCGCGTTGCGCCGGGACGGCTCCTACCTCTCGATCTCGCCCCTGGCTCGTGTGCGCGAGGAGATCACGGTGGACGAGAACGGAACGCCGGTACGGTTCGACGCGCTCGAGGACCCGCTCGACGGCGATCGCGTCGAGGGCGGTTTCCGTTCGATCTGGCGACGACCCGGCGATGCCGAGCAACTGGACATCGAGTTGACGGCCTCGTCCGTCAAGGATCGGGGCCACGGGTTGATGGACACGACGCGCGGTACGGCGCTGGCGCACTATCGCAACGTCGTCTTCGGCATGCCGTTCGACGTTCGCACGGATACTCAGTACGACTTCGAAGTGGACCGCACCCCCTTCTCGCGCAGCACGGTCTCGGTCCGACCGTCCGAGGACCTCATGCTGGTGACGTCCTACAACCACGGGCGCGACCAGACGGGCCAGGCCCTGTTCGAGGCCGCCGGCGTCCGGTTGCGGTACACGATCGACCCGAAGTGGGAGGTCGAGGCGGCGACCTCGATCTCGCTGCTGGGCAGTGAATCCCTCTACAACGCCTTCACCCTGCGTCGCTTCAGCCACGACTTCCTCTGGGAGCTGATCGTCGACTTCCGCCGCGGTGAAGGCGCAGGCGTGCGCATGAACCTGGCCCCGCTCTTGGGCTGGACGCGCAGCCGCCTGGGCGTGCTCGACGACGAGAATTGAACCCGACCGCGTGAGGCGCAGGCGCCCTGTCGCAGGGCGAGTCGTCTTCGGGTGATCGAGCCGCCTCCCCCGAGTGGAGCCGCGTAGAATGCCGACGTGCTTCCCGTAGACGCGAACCTGGCCATCTTCAGTTCGTTGGCCCTGCCGGAGATCGCCGTGATCTTCGCCAGTGCCGTGATTCTGTTCGGTCGACAATTGCCCGAAGTCACGATGCGCGGCGTGACGCAGGTCATGAAGTTGCGCCGTGCCGTGGCCGACATGTGGCGCGAAACCGGGTTGCAGGACGAGTTGCGTCGCGTGCGGCACGAGGTCGACCTGGCGGCCGCCGAAGCCAGGCGTCCCGCACCGGCTCTCTCCTCGGGAGACAAGAGGCCGACCGAACGACCGCGCCCCATCCTGGAAGCCACCTCCGACCCCGTGGGTCCCGATGCGGAACGGGCCCCCGACGCCGATCCGGACCGATCCACCGATTGACGATGTACCGGCTCGGCTACAACACGAACGGCCTCGCGCACCATCGCCTGCCCGATGCCTTTCGGCTCCTGGCTGATCTGGGCTACCGCGGCGTCGCGATCACGCCCGACGTGGCCGGCTTGGATCCGAAGCACCTGCGGGACGGCGAGGTCGATGGGCTGGCTCGATTGGCGCAGCAGCTGGACCTGGAGCTGGCGATCGAGACCGGGGCGCGATTCCTGCTGGACCCCACGCGCAAGCACGGACCGAACCTGCTGGATGCGTCGGCGGAGGGCCGCGCGCGGCGCGTGGACTTCTACAAGGATTGCGTCGACCTGGCCGCAGGGCTCGGCGCGCCGTTGATCTCGCTCTGGTCGGGAGCCGCCCATGATGGGCGCGCCCTTGCCGACGTCGACGAAGGGGTGCGCGGGCGGACCTTGCAGCGGTTGGCCGAGGGTCTCCTGCCCGTCCTCGATCACGCGGCGTCGGCCGGAGTGCGGGTCGCGTTCGAGCCCGAGCCGGGGATGTTCGTCGAGCGCGTCGAGGAGTACCGCGCGTTGGCGCAGGTCCTCGGGGATCGTGGAAGCGAGTTGGGTCTGACGATCGACGTCGGTCACCTGGTCGTGACCGGCGAGCCCCCCGTAGCCACGATCGAGGGCGCCGCGGACGTCCTGGTCCATGTGCACCTCGACGACGCACGTGCCGGGGTTCACGAGCACCTGATGTTCGGCCAGGGAGACCTGGATCTGCCCGGCACCCTGGCCGCCCTGGCCCGCATCGGGTTCGAGGGCCAAGCCGCGGTCGAACTGTCACGCGACAGTCACCGCGGGCACGAGGCTGCCGCCCATGCTCTGGAGCAGCTCAGGAAAGCCCAGGCTCCCATTTCTGCCGATTGAGGCGAAAAAGTCGCCCTCTCTGGGCCGTACTCTGCGAATCCCCGCCGAAGTCCTTGACGGAGCCTTCCCGTCCGGTCATTCCGTGGGTGCTCGATCATGTCCGAAACTCACGGCCACTCCCGCGTCTGTCCCACCCGCATCGATGGCGGAGCTGCGCTCTTCGCCCATCGTGTCACGCAGCAGGCCTGTCAGGACAAGCAGCGGGGACGCTTCCACAAGTGTTTCACGTGCGCGTTCAACAACGCATATGTGGCCGCTCACGGCCTTCCCGACCCGGTTTCGGCCGGTAAGCCGGCCCCTGCGCCGGAGACTCCGGGGCCGCGCACGGCGCCGCTCCTGGATGTCGCGACGAAGCGTGAGCCCGCCGTTGCGGCGGATGCCTGAGATCGGTTGAGCCGTTGGGTTGGTGGGAGAGCGCGTGCTGCGCCCCCCCCGAACCCAGCGCGTCCCTGTCACGGGATCCCACCCCCCCGTCACGCCGACCTTGTCGTAGGGACGACCGATCCGCTCGGATCCGGGTTGCGCTCTCCGTGGGTAAAACCTGTCCACAGGCGCTCCAGCCCCGATTCCGCGCGTCTGGAGGCCCTCCCTCCAGGCACCGCGGAATCATGTCGATCAGGACGGTGTACGGGTTCTGCGAAGGAACCCGCAAATCGAGGGTCCCGGCTAACCTGACCGATTCCGACCCCCTACCTCCCCACGTCATGCGCACCACGATTCGGATCGGCCTGTCCCTGGTCCTCGCGACCGCCGTCACGCTCACCTCGACCTCGACCGGCTTCGGCCAGGGGCTCGAGGACTTCGCCGCTCTTCAGCCCAGGTCGCTCGGGCCGGCGGGCATGAGCGGTCGGGTCGCTGCGGTCGCTGGCATTCCCGGTGATCGGAACACGTTCTTCGTGGGCGCGGCGACCGGCGGGTTCTGGCGCACCGACGATGGCGGGCTCAGTTGGACGCCGCTATTCGACGACCAGCCGGTGGCCTCGATCGGGTCGATCGCCGTGCGCGCGGGTCACCCCGACGAGATCTGGGTCGGCACAGGCGAAGGCAATCCGCGCAACTCGTCTTCGGTCGGTAACGGCGTGTACCGCACGCGGGACGGCGGCGCGACGTGGGAATACCTCGGGCTCGAGGGCACCGAGAAGATCCATCGTTTGATCCTGCACCCGACCGACCCGATGACCGCCTGGGCGGCGGCGCTCGGCACGACCTGGGGCGAGGGTTCGGAGCGCGGCGTGTACCGCACGCGCGATGGCGGCGCGACCTGGGACCAAGTCCTGTTCGTCGACGAGGCGACCGGCGCGTGCGACCTGATCCTCGACCCGACCAATCCGGACAAGCTCATCGCGGCGACCTGGACCCACCGACGTTGGCCCTACTCCTTCCACTCAGGTGGCACCGGCTCCGGCATCTGGGTCACCCTCGACGGGGGCGACACCTGGGAGCGGCGCGGTTCCGATCAGGGCCTGCCCACCGGCGACATGGGCCGTATCGGCCTCGCCCTGTGCGCAACCGCACCGAACGTCGTCTACGCGCTCGTGGAGGCCGAGGCCAACGTCCTGCTGCGCTCCGACGATGGCGGGCGCACGTTCGCCACGATCAACGACGAGCCCGACATCAACCCGCGGCCCTTCTACTTCTGCGATTTGCGCGTCGACCCGAACGACGCCGACCGTGTGTACAGCTTGCACACCGTCATCACGGTGTCCGACGACGGAGGCCGGAGCTTCCGCACGCTGGTGCCGTGGTCGACCGTGCACCCCGATCACCATGCGATGTGGATCGACCCGACCAACTCGAAACGCATTCTGAACGGCAACGACGGCGGCATCGCGATCAGCAACGATCGTGGCGAGCACTGGCGGTTCGCGCGCGCCCTGCCACTGGCGCAGTACTACCACGTCGCCGTCGACATGGACACGCCGTACAACATCTACGGCGGCATGCAGGACAACGGGTCGTGGCGCGGGCCCAGCACCGTTTGGGAGAACGGCGGGATTCGTTCGCACCATTGGCAAGAGGTCGGGTTCGGCGACGGGTTCGCCTGCTTGCCGCTGCCGGGCAGCACGACCGAGGGTTACGCGATGAGCCAGGGCGGCACCTTGATGCGCTTCGACGCCACGACCGGTTCGAAGAAGCTCATTCGCCCCGACGGCGTCGCCGACACGGACATGCGCTACAACTGGAACGCGGGCATCGCGATCGACCCCTTCGATCCGAACGGCGTGTACTACGGCAGCCAGTTCCTGCACCATTCCGGCGACCGCGGCGACACGTGGGACGTGCTCAGCGGCGATCTGACGACGAACAACCCCAAATGGCAGATGCAGGCCGAATCCGGGGGTTTGACGCCGGACGTGACGGCTGCGGAGAACTACTGCTCGATCCTGACGATCGCCCCCAGCACGCACGAACGCGGCGTCGTCTGGGTCGGCACCGATGATGGGCGCTTGCAACTGACCCGCGATGCGGGCGCGACGTGGACCGCGCTGGAGGACCGTCTGTTCGACGTACCGCGCAACACCTGGATCTCCCACGTCGAGGCGTCCGGCCACGAACCGGGACGCGCCTACGTCGTGCTGGACGATCACCGCCGCGCGAACTGGGAGACGTACGTCTTCCGCACCGACGACTTCGGCGCGACCTGGGCGCGGCTCGACACGTCGGACGTGTTCGGCTACGGGCACGTGATCGAAGAGGATCCGGTCGACCCCGACCTGCTGTTCCTGGGCACCGAGTTCGGCTTGTACGTCTCGCGCGACGGTGGGGCGAGCTGGCACAAGTGGACCCACGGCTTCCCCACCGTGCCCGTGCGCGACCTCGTCGTGCACCCGCGAGACCACGACCTGGTCATTGGTACGCATGGCCGGGCCGCTTGGATCCTCGACGACATTCGTCCCCTGCGCCATGTCGCTGCGGAAGAGAACGCCGAGACCCTGCGCATCGTCGATCCGCCCGTGGCGATCCAGTACAGCGTGAAGCAATCGACCGGCGGGACGCGCTTCAACGGTCACGAGGTCTTCGAGGGCGAGGTGCGGCCGCGCGCTGCGATGATCTCGTTCTTCGCGACCGTGAGCGACCAGGAAGGGGCCCCCACCGAGGCCCTCCTGACCATTCTCGACGCGGCGGGTGAACCGATCCGGCGCTTCCGCCACGACGTGACGAACGGCCTCAACCGCGCGACTTGGAATCTCCAGCACGCAGGACCGCGAGCGGCACGCGACACGACCGAACCCCTTGAACGATCGGGAGGACCGGAGTGCGTGCCCGGCACGTACACCGTCGACATCGCGTTCGGCGACGCCAAGGCCCGGGCCAAGCTGCTCGTCCTGGCCGATCCGCGCATCGAGTCGAACCCGCAGGCCCGCGCCGAACGGCTCCAGGCCCAGCTCGCCCTGATCGCGATGCAGGGCCGCGTCACCGATCAGATCGAACGCATCGATCGCGTGCGCTCCGACGTCGCTTGGATCCGCTCGCGCCTCGAGGAGTCGCGGGCGATCGGGTCCCAGCCGGACGAGGATCATCCTCACCAGGACCTGGTCGACGTGCTCGACGCGCTCGTCGAATCCATCGATACCGCCGACGAGCACTTCCGTACGCCCGAAGGCACCAAGGGCATCACCGAGGTCGATCACGTGCCGGATCAACTCGGGGTGGCCGGCTGGCGCCTCGGTTCGTCCTGGGATTCCCCGTCCCCGGCGTTCGACAAGGCCATCGCGCGCGCGCAGGCATCTCTCGAAGTCGGCGAAGCCGCGGTGGCTCTGGCGCTTGGCGAACCGTTGCAACGCGTCCGCGATGCTCTCGCGAGCGTCGGCTGGAGTCCTTTGTCCGGACCCGGCATCGACGACTGATCCCGCAGCGCAGAATGCGAGCGAGGTCGGACGCGCGTGCGTTCGACCTCGTCTTGGATCCACCTGGGGTCCTGAATCCGCCTGGGCCGACCCAGGAACTCGGGGTCAGGCGACGGGCGCGAGACGCTCCACCTGAAGCACCTCGACCTCTTCGTCCCGGTGACGTCGCTGGTAGTGCTCCAGCGCACGCACGCGCGCTTCCTCGAGGCTGTGGGCCGTCAGGGGGAAGGCCAGCGTGGAGCCCAGCGCGCAGCGCATGAGGCGCACGCGGTACCAGATGGGATGGGGATTGCGTTGGATGGCGATCACGTGAGGAGAGTCATCGGCGGGGATTCGCCGATTCGTTCCTCCGTTTGTAGGTGCCTTCTTCAGAACCACAAGGAACGCGCTTAGGGAAACCCCGCATTTCAGCGAGAGATGCCCCTGAAACATGCGCCAGGGCTGGCTCTGCCCATCCCGTCCAGCCCGTCTCGGATTCGGGAACGCCCTAGCCGGATCGGCCACCGACCAGGAATCCGGAGGACGGCCATGCCTGGATCCGCACTTCGACCCGACCAGGCTCTCCGCCGTCGAGGCGCAAATCGCTCAGACGCCGAGGCGGTTCCCCATCATCCAGGTGAGGTTCGCTCCCTCTTGAGGAGCGGTCCAGGCCAGGCCCAGGGCTGCGAAGCGAGGGACCTTACGGGTCGCAACGTCCGGAATCTGGCGCGGGAGCTCGCTCAGCCCGCCGCCTGGAGCACTTCCTCGTCCGTCAACTGACGTGCCGAGGACTTGGCCGCCGCGAGCACCCGTTCGATGCGCACGTCGGTCGGATCGACGCCGGCCTTCTCGAGCACCCAGACGATGTTCGACTTCCCGGACATCGGGCCCACGGCGATCTTCTGCTCGAGGCCGAACAGATCGGCCGGAACGCCGGAGTAGACGCGGTTCGCGAGCCAGTGGTCGCCCTTCTTGAAGGCCTTGATCACCGCGGCCGCGTGGACTCCCGTGGACGTCTCGAACGCGTCCTTGCCGAACACGGCGTAGTTCGGGGGCAGCGGCACGTCGATGGCGCGGCTGGCCAGTTCGACGTACTCGCCCAAGCGGGACAGGTCGCCCTCGAACCAGCCGAGGAGCTTGAGGTTCACCAGCAGCAGGTCCATCTCGACGTTGCCGGTGCGCTCGCCGACACCCATGGCCGATCCGTGGATCCGCGTGGCGCCCGATTCGATGGCGGCCAAGGCGTTCGGAAGGCCGAGTCCGCGATCGCGGTGTCCGTGCCAGTCGATGCCGACGTCCTGGCCGGATTCCGCGACGATCTGTTTCACGAACGTGATGAGCTTGCGCACTCCCGAGGGGGTCGCGTGACCGCACGTGTCGCACACGCAGATGCGCTTGGCCCCGGCTTCGATGGCGGTCTCGTAGAGGGCGCGGACGGAGTCCGGGTTGGCGCGCGTCGTGTCCTCGGTGACGAACATGGAGGGCAGGCCCTCCTTGGTGCAGAACTCGATCGCCTCGCGGCTGAGCTTGACCATGTGTTCGAGCTCCCAGCCTTCCGCGAACTGGCGGATGGGGCTGGAACCGATGAAGGCGCAGACCTCGACGGGCGCGCCCACTTCCTGGGCGACCTCGGCCGCGGGGGCGATGTCCGAGATGAGCGTGCGGCAGGCGACGTTCGGCGTGATCTTGAGATCGGCCATCGCGCGGCACATGGCCAGGATGTGTTCCCGGGCCGCTGCGCTGGCTCCGGGCAAACCCACGTTGGCGGTGTGGATGCCGAGGGCGTCCATCACATGGATCAGCTCGAGCTTCTCGTCGAGCTCCGGGTTCCGTGCGGACGGACTCTGCAGGCCGTCGCGCAAGGTCTCGTCGTCCAGTTGCACCTCGAAACCGGGGCCGGGGTCGGCGTTCCAGTCGTGGATCAAGTCCTGTTGGTTGGCGTCACTCATGGGGCTGCTCCTTCGGGTCGATCCCGTGGGGGGGAGCGAAGGACGATCAGGATACCGATTCGCCGCGAGGAAGCCTGAGGTTCTGCCCACGGGCCTCGGCTCCATCCTGCTCGCGTGGAACTCGTCGTCGCCCCAATCGAAAACCTGGGCGCGGGAGTCCGTCTGGACGGATATGCTCCCGCCCATGACCCCGCCCGACGTCCCGATCGACCTCGAGGAATTCCGCATCCGGCTGGAGGAGTCCCCGGAACGCGCAGCCGAGGGCATTTCCGAGGTTCACGCTGCCGACGCCGCGGCGTGGCTGCTCGATCTGGAGGCGGAGGAGGCCTGGCCTGTGTTCGCCGCATTGGACGCGGAACACCAGGCCGAGATCCTCGAGTACGCCGAGGACGACCTGCGCACCGACATGGTGACGAGGATGTCGGCGTCGGATCTCGGGGACATCCTCGAGGAACTGCCCTCCGACGAGGCCGTCGACGTGCTCGCGGACGTCGAGGAATCGGTGGCCGAGGAGGCGCTGTCCTCGATCCTGCCGGAAACGGCCGACGAGTTGCGCGCTCTGTCCGAGTACGACGCCGACACCGCCGGCGGTCTCATGGCCACCGAGTTCGTGACCGTGCTCGAGGGAGATCGACTCGGGGACGCGGTCAAGGCGATCCGCCAGCAGGGCGAGGATGCCGAGGAAGCGCTCGATGTCTTCGTGGTCGACGCCGACGGACGCCCGGTCGGGTTCATCGCCGACCGTGTCTTGCTCAGCCAACCGATCCACACGCCCGTGCTCGAGGCGATGGTGGAGCCCCAGACGATCTCGGTCGGCGCCGACCAGGAAGAGGCCGCCCAGTTGATCGACAAGTACGGTCTCGTCAGCTTGGGGGTCGTCGATGCCGCGGGCCGGCTGATCGGCGTCGTGTCGGCGGAGGACGCGTCCGAGGTCTTCGGCGAAGAGGCCGAAGAGGACTTGATGCGGATCGTCGGAACGGCCGCTGAGACGCGCCAAACCCGCCTTACGGTCAAGAAGCGGGTTCGCCAACGCCTGCCCTTGATGGGCCTGACCGTGCTGGCCGGTCTCCTCTCCGCCACCTTGTTGCGCATCTTCCTGGGCGAGGGTGAGCCCGGGACCGAAGGGGCTGGAAGTACGGACATCCTGCGCTACCTGCCGTTGATCATCGGGTTGGCGGGCAACGTGGGCGTTCAATCCTCGACCATCCTCGTGCGGGCCTTCGCCACGGGCGAACTCGACGCGACACGCGAGAGGTCCGTGCTCGGCGGCGAGATGTCGGTCGGCGCTTGGATCGGACTTCTGTGCGGCATCGTGATCGCCATCACCGTCGGAGGCCTGGAGCCAGGGAACCTCGGACTCGCCGTGGGCGTGGCGACCATGGTCTCCGTCTCCTGCGCCGCCGTCCTGGGTTGCTTGATCCCGGTCACCTGCCGGCGCGTAGGGATCGACCCCGCTATCGTGGCGGGACCGTTCCTGATCTGCCTGTCCGACCTGGCGGGTTCGCTCATCTTCATCGTGGTGGCCCAGGCCATTCTGCGCTGAGCGGCTGGGGCAGGCTCGATGGACGTACCCCAAGCAAACAAGGCTCCGACGCCGCATTCCGGCCTGAGCAACTATCGCAAGCTGAAATGGTGCCTGTGGACCCTGGTCGGGTTGGTGCTCGTCGTCTACGGGCTGCGGGCGTTCGTTGCGGACGTCTATCCGATCGAGAGTTCGTCGATGGAGCCCGAACTCTTCCCCGGCGACTGGGTGCTCGTGAACTACGACACGACCATGCCCGAACGCGGCGAGCTGGTCGTCACCCGGGGCCAAGGCGGTTCCCCGATCGTGAAGCGCGTCGGCGGGCTCCCCGGTGAGACGCTGCTGCTGACCCCCGACGGTGATGTTCTGATCCAGGGCAAGGACGAGCGGCGTCTGGAGCGCGGCGGGCTCGAGCGATCGGGTCCTCCACTCGTCAGCGTGTTCGACCCCGCGTATCACGAGGTCGCCGAGCACTTCGCTCACGGCAGCTCCCTGGTCGACCCCTGGACGCAGGTCGATGCAGTCTGGGAGCTGGATGGTCGCGGTCTCGAGCCCGGCAGTCACGCGGGCTACCTGCGTCACCACAAGGGGATCCACAACGACCTCGTGAGGCCGGACGGAACGCTCGAGCACGGGCCGATCTCGGTGGGGGACGCCGCGGTCTCGTGCGAAGTCTGGCCGCTGCAAGCCGGGGGTGAGTTCGTTCTGCAACTGGTCGAGCGCGGCGACACGTTCCAGGTCCGCTTCGACCTGAGCGACCCCGCCGACACCACGGCAACCCTTCACCGCATCAGCTCCGCCGGTCTCGGTTCGGACGTTCTTTCGGGGCAACTCGCCGAGGCGCGAACCGCCTTGCCGTTGAGCGCCTGGACGACCGTTCGTTTCCTCAACATCGACAACCATCTGCGCGTTCTGGTCGACGGTGTGGCGATCCTGGATCACCGCTACGAAATCAATCGGGAAGGCGGCGGACCAGGGGGCATCAGCACCGGAGAACGCGTGCTGTTGGGCGGCGTCGGTTGCCAGTTGCGCATTCGGGCGATCCACGTCCACCGTGACGTGCACTACACGCAACGCGGCGAGTACGGCGTCAACGCACCGGTGTTGCTGGGTCCGAACGAGATCTTCCTGCTCGGCGACAACTCCACCGTCAGCCAGGACAGCCGCGAGTTCGGTCCCGTTTCGCTCGACCGCCTGATCGGTCGCGTCACGCGCGTGGTCTGGCCTCGCGAGCGCGCGCGCGCCCTCGAATCGGTTCGCTGATGAGGCTCAGTCGGGCGCGTCGAGCGTTCGATCGGGCTCGCTGGATGGCACGCTTCGGGCAAGCGTCGTCGTCGGCACAGCCCCGGAATCGGGATCGAATCCGCTGTTCTGGACGGTTTCTCGCTTGCCGAACACCTGGTCCAGCGCGGCTTGCCCCTGGGCCGGCAGCAGCGGATCGACCAGCTGTCGCACGTAGTGGTGCGAGCACGGGTCGTCGATGCCGTAGCGGTTCGGCATGTGGCCCGGATCGTAGAACGTCCCGAACATCAGGTCGGTCAACGGACTGAGGTTGGCGAAGTTGCAATAGCCACCCTTCGTCCATTCGTGATGCCAATGATGCAAGCGCGAGGACCCGAGCAGATAGCGCAACGGTCCCGGCGTCAGGTCGACGTTCGAGTGGATGTACAACGCCCACAGTCCGCGGAACATGGCGAAGCCGGCGATTGCCTCGAGGGGGAAGCCCAGCAGGATCGCGGGGAAGTTCTCGACGAAGCGTGTGTAGAGATTGTCGAACGGGTGCTCGCGATACGCGGCGACCCAATCGAGGCGTTCCGCGGTGTGGTGCACCTTGTGGAAGCGCCACAGGAACGGATGGCGGTGCGACCAGCGATGCGCCCAATAGATGCCGATGTCGCACAGGCCGATCGCCAGCAGGAACTGCAACCAGAACGGCAGTCCGGCGACCCACGTGCGCACACCGGTCAGCGGCCCGAGGTCGAGGTGGCTGTGGATCCAAACGAGCGCGAACACGACCGGGGCCGTCCAAAGGAGGTGTTGCCCCAGGAAGAAGAGCAGATCCGTGCCCCATTCCTTGCGGAACATCCCCTGGCGGTGCGCGCGGAACCACGTCTCGAGCGGGAAGAAGATCGCGAACAGGATCGTGAAGACGACCACGGCGTTGGCGACGGGCGACAGGGCGCCGAAGTCAAATCCGAGGATCATCGTTCAGCCGTCCTTCTGAGCGTCGAGGAGGGCCTCGATCTGCGCCTCGAGTTCGGCGACGCGCTTGCGCAGGACCGAGACCTCCTGAGTGAGACCTTCGTACTCGGCGATGCGCACGGACCGGAAGCGGAGCGCGCTTTCGGGCACCGAGATGGGGGCGGGCCGATATTCAGGCGTACCGAGTCGTTCCTCGAACACGATCGACTTGGAGGACGGGAGCAGGACTGGATTCTCCTCAGCGCGCAGCGGCGTGAGGGACTTGGACGAACTCAGGAACGTCGAGTTGTCCGGTTGCACCGGCGGGCGCGTCTTTGACGACAGCGCGGGGATCCCTTCCTCGTTCTCCGTCATCTCGATCGAACCCCACTTCGACGAACTCAAGTAGATGTCGTCTTGCGCAGATTCGTGGACGGACACATCGATCGCCGCGCTCTTCGACGAGTACAGGAACTCGCCGCTCGGCGTGGCGTCCTCGTCCACCTGGACGAGATGTCCATCCAGGTCGACCATGTAGTCGTCCGGCAGCGCCATCGACTTGGAACCCAGGATGTAGACGGGGTCGTTACCGCCCAAATTCGTGTCCGAGATCCCCTTCGAGGAGTGCAGCGCGACGTTCGCGGGAGTCCCGCTCCGCACCCCGGACTGGGCCGTGCTCTCGCCGTTGGTGGGCGCCGGGTCCTCGGGATTCGCGCGCTTCTGCTCGCGGATGACCAAACAGGCCGAGATGGTGAAGGCGCAGCCGAGCGCGCCGAGTTGCAGGAGCCGAGTTCCGAGCGTGGTGGTCGTCATGGGAGGTTTCCTTGGTTTGCAGGCCTCATTCAGGGTCGTCGATCCGTGCAGGATCCAGGGTCACCGGTTCGTCACGGGGTGGGCACGTCGCGTGCCTCGACCGCGCTCGACCTGCGATTCCGCGCCCTTGGGGGCATTTCGGGTCGAGAACGGCACGTCGGGGCACCAGGCGCCCCCCATGACCCGATCAGATGCAGTTCAATCTGTTGCGGAACCGCACCCCGGAGCGGGGGTTCACAGCCCACGCTCACGACCGTCCCCATGAACGCCCCCGATCCCGAACGACCCAAGTCCAGTGGCCCCCGCGCTGCGCGACCCCCGGTCACCCGCCGCGCGCCCGACGCAGGAGCCGCGTTGATGCTCGCCTGGCAGGGCGGCGACGATGCGGCCTTCGAGCGTTTGGTCGAGACGCACTCGGGCCAGGTCTACGCCCTGCTCACCCGCTTCCTCGGCATGCACCCGGCTCGCGAAGACCTCGTTCAAGAGGTCTTCTTGCGTGTCGTGCGCGCGCGCGAGCGTTACGAACACACCGCCAAGTTCACCACGTGGCTCTACCGCATCGTCTTCAACATCGCGGTCAACCACACGCAGCGCAGGCCCCCCGCCACGGCGTCGCTCGACAGCGCACGGGATGACGACGACGGGCCGATCCCGCAGGTGCGCGACGAGCGCATGGCGGACCCGGGCGAGGGCATGGAGCGCCAGGACGTCGTCGATGCCGTCCAGCAAGCGATCAACGACTTGCCCGAGAATCAGCGTATGGCGCTCGTTCTCGCCAAGTACGAGGACATGCCTTACCTCCAGATCGCCGACGTTCTGGGCAGCACCGAGAAGGCGATCAAGTCCCTCGTGCACCGCGCGCGGGAGAACCTGCGCACCGCCTTGGCTCCGTGGCTCGAAGGGGAAACCGCATGAAAGCTGAATGTCGAACGTTCCGCGATGCGCTGTACGAGCGCCTCGCTCCGCAATCGGGGGCCGGCACCGACCTGGCCGACCTGTCGTGGGGCGAACACTTGCTGGGCTGCGATGCCTGCCGCGCGATGCTCGAGGCCGAAGAGGCCCTCGAGCTGCTGCTCGCGTCGTTGCCTCTGCCGCAACTGCCGCCCGCCCTGGCCCAGCGTGTGCTCATTCGACTGCGGTCGGTGGGGGATCCGTTGGATCAGCTGCTGGAGCAAGGGTCCGGCCCCGCGATTCCCGTGGGCTTGGCCTCGCGCGTCCTGCGCGGCGTCCGTGAGCGAAGTGGGGACGTGGATCCCGAGGACGCCCTCGACCACCTGCTCAAGCGCATGCCGGAGCCGCAGGTCCCGCACGGTTTGAGCGCTCGGGTAGTAGCCGCTCTTTCGCACGAAATCGGTACGGAAACCCTGGTTCCGCACCGTCCGAGGTTGGTTCAGCAGTCCCAGAGACTGCGTCGCCTCGCCGCCGCCGGCATCCTGATCATCGGCGGCGCTTTCGCCTGGCGCGTGCTGACGGCCGGCCCCGCCGGAACCTACGACCAGGAGCTCCTGGCGCACCTCGACACGCTCGAGAACTGGGACCGGATCGACATGCTGAGCCCGCTCGAACGCGAGGCCCTGGCGCTCGACGCCGCTGAAGAACTGATCATCGAACTCGGAGAGTCGGATCGATGAAGCTGCGTCTGCCCATCGGCTCCCTCCTCGTCGGGGGCTTTCTGGTCGCCCTGGTCGCGTTGCCCGCCGTCGCGCGGGACCGCAACCGTTTGCGCGAGAACCGTGAGGCGCGCTGGATGGCGATGCCCGAGGACCAGCGTGGTCATCTGCGCAACCGCTACGACCAGTTCCTGGGTCTCGACGCCGCCGAGCGGGCTTCGCTCGAGCAGCAGTCTGACCGGTTGACCGAACTGGAATTCAGCGTTCGCAGTCGCCTCGAAACGCCCGAGCTCGAACAGCTTGAATCGCTCCCGAACGAACAACGTCGTGTGTTCGTGAACGAATTGGTGGTCGAAGAGGCACGTACGACCGCGCAGCGGATCCTGCGCAAACTGCCCCAGGACATCCGCGAGCGCCTGGCCCAAGCCCGGCCTGCGGATCGCGCCCGGGCGTTGCAGAACTACAAGGCCGCCGAGTCCAAGCGCATCGAACGCGCCTATCGCCAACTCGGCGCCAGCGTGGGCCTCAGCGAGGACGACCATCAGAAACTCATGAAGCAGCGCCCGGACAAGCGGCGCCAGTCCTTCGTGTACTACGCCGAGCTCCGCGTGCGCGCCGCGGTCGAGGCCCATGGACTTCCGGAAGGTATGGCCGTCGAGATCTGGCCGCGCGTCGAACCGCTGGAAGGGTTGGAGTTCCTCGAAGCCATCCTGTGGCTGCGCGAGGAGTACCCCGAACTCGGTGGCCTCGAGAGCGACACGTCCGAAGACTTGGGACCGCTCGTGAACGAGCGCGATGCGCTGGTTCGATTGCGGGGAACGATGCGGATCTCCGAGAGGGACCGGATGCGGTTCCTCGACGCGAGTCCGGCCGATCGGGAGCGTGAGCTCCACGATCTCAAGCGCATTCGGGCCATGCGCGTGCTGCGCGAGGAACGGCTCGTGTCCCTCACGATGCTGCAGGACCTCGACCAGGCGACGGACCGCGAGTTCATGCTGCAGTTGCGCCGCATCCTCTCCGGGCAACCGGTTCCTGAATCGATGGGGCGCCAGCAGCCTGCGCGCCACGCCGGTCCTCCCGGTCGCTCGCCGGATCCCGGCAGCAAGGCTCCGGTTCCGCAGGAATCCGAGCCGAACGCGACGGAACAGGACGGTTGATCCGGATGGGGCAGGGTCCAGGGACCCAGGACTCGCGCGGACCGGGATAGACTCCCGGGCGTTGGTCCTTCCATGACGCCCCAAACCCCTGCCGAAACCGTGCCCGTCCTCGAGATCGAGGCCGTCCTGGCGCGCCCGGACGCCCGCGTGATCGACCTGCGCAGTCCGGCCGAGTTCGCAGCGGACCACGTCCCCGGCGCGCGCAACGCACACCTGTTCGACGACGCCGGTCGCGCCTTGGTGGGTTGGCTCTACAAGCAAGCCTCCCCCGGAGCCGCGTTCGATGAGGGACGCAAGCTCGTCACGGACCGTGTCGATGCGCTGGTCGCCGAGATCGGTCGAACGGCGGGATGGGCGCCGCCCGAAGCCAACTTGGCTGCACTCGTCAACGAGATGACCTCGGGCGGTATCGAGGCGATGGAATCGAGCAGCGAGCCCATGCCGGCCGAGGACGTCGGCGCGGACCCGGTCGTCCTGCATTGTTGGCGCGGTGGCCTGCGCTCGCGCAGCGTCGTCGCGCTCGTGCGTCGCCTCGGTCTCAACGCGGTCGGACTGCGTGGTGGGTACAAGGCGTACCGGACGCTCGTGATGGAGCAGCTCGAGACCTGGCAGGCGCCGCCGGCGTTCGTCCTGCGTGGTCTGACCGGAGTCGGGAAAACGCTCGTCCTGCGCGAGATCGAGCGGATTCGGCCCGCTCTCACCTTGGATCTGGAAGGCTGCGCCGGGCATCGGTCGAGCCTGCTCGGCATGGTGGGCCTCGAACCGGTCAGCCAGAAGGCCTTCGATTCCCGCATGGCCGAGCGCCTGCGCGCGGGCTTCCCGGGGCGCGTCGTTCTGGAGGGTGAGAGCCGCAAGGTCGGCGATTCGGTGATCTGTGGCCCTGTTTGGCGCGCGATGCGCGGCGCGACCAACGTGCTGTTGAGCGCACCGACCGAGGTGCGCGTGCGCGTGCTCATGGACGACTACCTGGAGGACCCGAGTGCGCGGGAGTTGCTGCGAACGCAACTGCGCACGGTCGCCGAACGCATGCCCGGACGTCCGGAACTGGTGCAGATGCTGGATGGTGGGCAGGAGGCCGAGCTGGTCGAGTTGCTCCTGAAGGACTACTACGACCCCCTCTACCGCCACTCGGAGAAGGGCAAGACCTACGCGCTCGAGGTCGACGCCAGCGACGTGCCGCAGGCCGCGGAACGCATCGTGAGCTGGATCGAGTCGCAGGGCTGAGGCCCGTGGGTCACGGATGCCTGGAGCGCCCGTAGGCGCGGGTCCAACCAAGGAACCTCGCCATGACCAAGACTCGCACCTTCCTCGCCTGGGCCCTCCAGGTCCTCGCCGCCTTCATCCTGGGGCAGACGCTCTTCTTCAAGTTCACCGGCGCAGCCGAGTCGATCGCGTTGTTCGAAGCGCTCGGGGCCGAGCCGTACGGGCGCTGGGGGACCGGCCTGGCCGAGCTGGTGGCGGTGATCCTGCTGCTGCGCCCTCGCTGGGCCGCCCTGGGTGGATTGCTGACCGCTGGGTTGATGGTCGGCGCGTTGGGGGCCCACCTGACCCAGCTGGGGATCGTGTGGCACGACGACGGCGGGCTGCTGTTCGGCATGGCCGTCACCGCCCTGGTCAGCGGCCTGGGCGTTGCGTTCCTGCGCCGGGGCAGCCTTCCTGGACCTCTCGGGCGCCTGGCGGGCAAGGGCGCGGCGAGCTCCTGACCCGCGTTCCGCATCGCGGGTAATCTGTTGGGCTCGACCACCCGCGATCTGCCCGCCATGACCATCACCGACGCTCCCACCGCTCCCGTCCGCAAGTTCCGCAAGGACTACCGAAGCCCCGATTTCACGATCGACACCGTCGACCTCGTCTTTGAACTGGGCGAGACGTACACGACCGTGCGCGCCAAGTTGACGATGCGGAGGCTGGGCGCCGCAGGTGCGGAACTCGTGTTGGACGGGGAAGAGCTGCAGACGGTTTCGATCCAGGTCGACGGGGAAGATCTGGCCGCGGAGCGCTACACCCAGACGGACGAGACCCTGACGATCCAGGGCTTGCCCGAAGCGTTCGTGATGGACACCGTCGTGCGCATCGAGCCGGCCAAGAACACGTCGCTCTCCGGGCTCTATCACTCGAGCGGCAACTTCTGCACGCAGTGCGAGGCCGAGGGCTTCCGCCGCATCACCTGGTTCCTGGACCGCCCCGACGTGATGGCCGTCTACTCGACGACGATCCTGGGCGACCCCGAGCGCTTGCCGGTGATGTTGTCGAACGGCAACCGGGTCGGCGACGAGATGCTCGAGGACGGCCGCCGTTCGGTGCGTTGGGAGGACCCCTTCCCGAAGCCGTCGTACCTGTTCGCGCTGGTCGCGGGCGACCTGCGCAGTCACGCGGGCACGTTCACCACGATGTCGGGGCGTGAGGTCGCGCTGGAGATCTGGGTCGAGCCGCGCAACATCGAGGCCTGCGAGTTCGCGCTCCAATCGCTGAAGAACGCGATGAAGTGGGACGAGGAGACGTTTGGGCTCGAGTACGACCTGGACCTCTACATGATCGTCGCCGTCGATGACTTCAACATGGGCGCGATGGAGAACAAGGGACTCAACGTCTTCAACTCGAAGTACGTGCTGGCGCGGCCCGAAACGGCCACCGACGAGGAGTACGAGGGCGTTGAAGGCGTTATCGGCCACGAGTACTTTCACAACTGGACCGGCAATCGCGTGACGTGTCGCGATTGGTTCCAGCTGACGCTCAAGGAAGGCCTGACCGTGTATCGCGATCAGGAGTTCAGCGCGAAGATGACCTCGAAGCCGGTCAAGCGCATCGACGACGTGCGCGCGTTGCGTGCGCGCCAGTTCGCCGAGGACGCGGGTCCGATGTCGCACCCGATCCGCCCCGAGTCGTACGTCGCGATGGACAACTTCTACACCGCGACGGTGTACGAGAAGGGCGGCCAGGTCATCCGGATGTACGAGACGCTCTTGGGCGTCGATGGATTCCGCAAGGGGATGGACCTCTACTTCGAACGTCACGACGGGCAGGCGGTCACCTGTGACGATTTCCGTGCGGCGATGGCCGACGCGAACGGGCGCGACCTGGCGCAGTTCGAGCGTTGGTACCTGCAGAAAGGCACGCCGAACCTTGCGATGAACGGGGCCTGGAGCGACGGGACGTACACCATCGAGTTGACCCAATCGGCCCCCGGCAATCACGAGGGCGACTTCGTTCCGATGCTGATCCCGGTGCGCGTCGGGTTGATGGGGCCCGACGGCGCCGATCTGCCGATGGCGTTGACGGCCGGCGAAGCGAATGCGCCCACCGAACGCGTGCTCGAGCTGTCCGAGCGCAGTCAGTCCTGGACGTTCCACGATCTGGCGGCCGAGCCGCAGGCCAGCGTGCTGCGCGACTTCTCCGCGCCCGTCATCCTGCACCAAGAGCGCGATCGGCAGGAACTGGCGTTCGCCTTGGCCAACGACCAGGATGCGTTCAATCGCTGGGAGGCTGGCCAGGATCTGTTCGGTGGAGCCATCCTCGAGCTCGCCGCGGACGTCGCCTCCGGGAAAGAGCTCGTCCTCGACCCCGCGGTCGTCGAAGCGTTCCGCGCGGTGCTGAACGACGACGCGCTCGACGGCTCCATCCGCTCGATGATGTTGATCCTGCCGGGCGAGATGTCCCTGGCCCAGAAGATGGACGTGATCGACCCCGATGCGTTGTTCACCGCGCGCCGCTTCGTGCGCAACACGATCGCCGCCGCACTCGCGGGCGACCTGTGCACGGTCCACGCGGCGCACCTGCCCAAAGGTCCTTACCAGAGCACCAAGCCCGAGATCGATCGTCGGCGCATGGCGAACCTGTGCCTCGCCTATCTCTGCGCGGCCGACGGGGACGCGGGCGCGAAGCTGGCGAAGGACCAGTTCGATGCGGCGGACAACATGACCGACAGCGAAGCCGCGCTGGGCTGCCTCGTCGAGTCGGACTCGCCGTTGGGCGTCGAGGCGCTCGCCGCCTTCCGCTCGCGTTGGAAGGACGACCCGCTCGTCATGGACAAGTGGTTCCGCATGCAGGCGTCCAGCCGCCAGGACGGCGCGGTCCAGCGCGTCCGCGACCTGTTGGCCGACAGCGCCTTCAACCTGTCGAACCCCAACCGCGTGCGCAGCGTCCTGCACGTCTTCGCCGCCGCGAACCACACCGGGTTCCACGACAAGAGCGGTGAGGGCTACGCATTGATCGCCGACAACCTGATCGAACTGGACAAACTCAACCCCCAGGTCGCGGCGCGTCTGGCCGGTTCGTTCAACAGCTGGAAGCGCTACGACGAAGGGCGCCAAGGGTTGATGCGCGCTCAGCTCGAGCGCATCTCCAGGGTCGAGGGCCTCTCGCGCAACACTGGCGAGATCGTCGGCCGCGCCCTGGCGAACTGAGGCGAGGGCCCGTTCGAGCCAGGGCTGGGGCGCCACCCCCGACCAGGGCTCGATCGGGGCGTGAACGTTCGACCGCCCCGGCTTCACGAAGGTCGCCACACCGCTTGTGAGACCGCTCCGGGGCGTCTATCTTGGTCCGTATCGAAAGCCCGCTGACGTGCTCCAACGACGGCGCTTTCCACCCCTCGAATCAGCTCCTTCGATCAGCTCTCCTCGCCTCTTCCACCCATGTGCGGCTTCATTGGAATCTTCGGACCGGACGGCGTGGACGTCGCCGGTGAGATCTACGAAGGACTGATCGCGGTCCAGCACCGTGGCCAGGACGCGGCGGGGATCACGACCTTCACCGACCGCTTCAACGTGAAGAAGGGCTTCGGCCTCGTGGTCGAGGTCTTCAACGAGCAGAACATGTCGCGCCTGCGCGGCAACCTGGGCGTGGGCCACGTGCGCTACCCCACCGTCGGCTCGAACACGAACGAGGACGCGCAGCCGTTCCACCACACGTTCCCCCTGGGCACCGCGATGGTGCACAACGGCAACGTGACCAACATGGCGGACCTGCACGACAAGCACTTCAGTGGCACGGGCACGCGCCTGAACAGCACGTGCGACCTCGAGGTGATCCTGTACGTGTTCCAGGCCGAGCTGGCCGAGCGCTTCCAGGCCAATGGCGAGGTTGGCGTCGAGGACGTGTTCGCCGCCGTCAAGCGCGTCTACGACGTCGTCAAGGGCGCCTACTCGGTGTGCGCGACGATCGCCGACGTCGGGATGATCGCCTTCCGCGACCCCTACGGCATCAAGCCGATCTGCTTCGGGCAGAAGACCGACGAGCGCGGCGATTGGTTCTCCTGCGCGTCCGAAAGCGTCGTTCTGGACGTCAACGGCTACGACCGGACGATCGACATCGGTCCGGGAGAAGCCGCGTTCGTGGGTATGGATCGCAAGATCGTCACCCGCAAGATCGACGCCCAGAAGCACACGCCATGCATCTTCGAATGGGTCTACTTCTCGCGGCCCGATTCGCTGCTGGACGACGTGTCCGTCTACAAGACGCGTCGCCGGTTCGGGAAGGCGCTGGCCAGGCAGTGGAAGGACGCGGGCGCACCCAAGCCGGACGTCGTGATCCCGATCCCGGACTCGTCGCGGGATGCGGCGCTCGCGATGGCGCTCGAGTTGGGCATCGAATACCGCGAAGGCTTGGTGAAGAACCGCTACATCGGGCGGACGTTCATCATGCCGAACCAGGAGAGTCGCGCGTCCTCGATCAAGCGCAAGCTGAACACGATCCCGCTCGAGTTCAAGGACAAGAACGTGCTGCTCGTCGACGATTCGATCGTGCGCGGCAACACCTCGCGCCGCATCGTTCGCATGGCGCGCGAAGCTGGCGCCAAGAACGTGTACTTCGGCGTGACCAGCCCGCCGCTCATCGCGCCGTGCCCGTACGGCGTCGACATGGCGAGCAAGAAAGAGTTCATCGCCACCGATCGCACGAACGACGAGATCGCGGCCGCGATCGAGGTCGACTACCTGATGTACCTGGACCGCGAGCAGATGAACGCCTGCGCGACCAAGGGCAACCCCAAGCTCAAGCAGTTCTGCAACGCGTGCTTCACCGGCGAGTATCCCACGCCGGACGTCACGCTCGATCAATTGCGCAAGATCGAGCTCGAGCGCGAAGAACACCGCGACAACGTCACGATCTGTTGATCCGGCGGCGGCCCGGACGGGCGATGCGGGGCTCGGCTGCGTCCGAATCCGGGGCATGCGGCGTGAATCCGCGTCGACCCTGGCGGTTGCACCCAGGGTCCTCCCGCCCGGGCGGTAGACTTCCGCGCTTCCCATGCGCGTTCTGATCACCTCACCCGTCTTTCCGCCCGATCTGGGCGGACCGGCCGTCTACGTGCCCTCTTTCGGCCGTTTCCTGGTCGAGCGGGGCCACGAGGTGCGCGTCGTCGCGTTCTGCTCCGATCCGAACCCGTCCGGCCACCCGTTCGAGGTCGTCGCCATCTCGCGTGGGCCGCTCTTGGTGCGGTACTTGAAGGCCTTCTTCACGGTGCTCCGCGAGGCCGGCAAGGTCGACGTCGTCTACGTCAACGAACACCTGGCGTTGCTGCACGTGCTCGCCGCCCGCCTGCGTCGCAAGCCGACGTGCATTCGCATCATGGTCGACGGGTCCTGGGAGATCGCGCATCGCAAGGGCTGGTGCGGCGGCGACGACATCGTCACGTTCCAGGGCAAGAGCTACGGGTTCAAGGTCGGCCTCACGCGCTTCCTGCAGCGGCGCTGGTGGGGGATGTGCCACACGATCGTCTCGTGCAGCGAATTCCTGCGGCAGATCCTGGTGCAGCATCACGGGCAGGCGCCCGACAAGGTGCGGCGCATCTTCAACGCGTACCACGGGCCGCGCGCCGAGGACGTGACCGAGACCCAGGACGACGCGGTGCGCAAGCTCGGCCTGGACGTGTCGAAGCGCTACGTGCTGACGATCTGCCGGCTGATGAACTGGAAGCGCGTCGACAACGTCCTGCGTGCGCTCGTGGGTCTGCCCGACGACGTGCACCTGCTCATCGCGGGCGACGGGGACATGCAGGCCGAGTGGCAGGCGCTGGCGGCCGAGCTCGGCGTCGCGGATCGCGCGACGTTCCTGGGGAACGTGTCCCACTCCGAGATTCCGCTCTGGATCCGCGCCGCGAACGTCTTCGTGCTCAATTCCGAGTACGAGGGTCTTTCTCACACCTTGCTCGAGGTCCAGGCGCTCGGAACCCCGATCGTCGCGAGCGGCGTCTGCGGCAACCCCGAGGTCGTCGAGGACGGCGTGAACGGCCTCCTGGTCGATCCGCGGGACCCCGAATCGGTCCGCGTGGCCCTGGCGCGCCTCCTGGACGACACCGATCTGCAGGCTCGATTCGTGGCAGCCGGCCTGGAGCGTCGCGGTGACTTCCTTCGGGAGGGTACCTTTGGAGAGGTGGAATCGGTGCTGCGGAAGGCCTGTGGGAGCCCCCATTAGAGGGTCTCAGCCGGCACTCACCCCTCAGCACGGAAATCGCCGATAGAATCCAAACGACGCTGTGCCTCTTGACCCGGCCTGCGCCATCCGTGAGCAACCTCTCTCTCCGCTCACGACCCGGTCCATACGCGTATGAAGAAAGTCCTCGTCCTCAATGAGTTCCTCCCCCAGGAGATGCTCGGAATCATGTGGCTCAGCCGAGCCATCAAAGATGCAGGCCACGACTGCAAGGCGCTCTTCCTGCCCGACAAGGACTGGATCGACAAGATCCGCGAGTACAACCCCGATGTGGTCTGCTACTCGGTGACGACCGGGATGCACCTGTACTTCGTCGACATCAACAAGAAGGTCAAAGCGGAGTTCCCGAACGTGCTGTCGGTGATGGGTGGCCCGCACCCGACCTTCTCGCCGGAAGAGCTCGAGCGGAACCCCGAGTTCGACGCGATCTGCCGCGGCGAGGGCGAGGAGTGCATGCCGGAGTTCCTCGACCGGCTGGAGGCTGGCGAGGACTACTACGACGTCGAGAACATGTGGTTCCGCAACAAGGCGACCGGCGAGATCGTGGTCAACGGTCAGCGCCCTCCGATCAAGGACATCGACATGCTCGGTTTCCCGGATCGCAGCGTCATCTACGATGCGGGCGACCTCTACCGCGATTCGGACCGCAAGGTGTTCGTCACGCAGCGTGGCTGCCCGATGAACTGTTCCTTCTGCTTCCACCACGCGTTGAAGAAGAAGGTGCTCAGCTCGAGCAACGCCAAGTACGTCCGCAAGCGCTCGGTCGACCACGTGATCGCCGAGATCAAGGACGTGCGCGAGAAGTACAACCTGAAGTTCGTCCACTTCCTGGACGACATCTTCAACCTGTCCGGCAAGTGGCTCGAGGAGTTCTGCGAGAAGTACCCGAAGGAGGTCGGCCTGCCCTTCGACTGCATCTTGATGGCGAACATGACGCGCGAGCATCACATCGAGAAGCTCAAGAAGGCCGGCTGCGTCTATGCGCGCATCGCCTTCGAATCGGCCAATGAGTACGTGCGCAACGCCGTATTCCGCAAGAACACGACGCTCCAGCAGCTCGAGGACTCCTCGCGCTGGATCAAGGAGCACGGCATCCGACTCGGTTCGCTCAACATGTTGGGTGGACCCGGCGCGAGCCTCGAGGACGAGCTCGACACGGTGCGCCTCAACATCTCCTGCAAGGTCGACCACCCGCTGGTCTCGATCATGCAGCCGTACCCGATGTTCGACATCGAGGACATGACGAAAGAGATGGGCTACGCCGTCGCCGCGTACGACGACTTCCCCGTCAAGTTCAACCGCACCAGCTCGATCGAGTTCGAGAACAAGCGCGAGATCGAGAACCTGCACAAGCTGTTCCCGATCGTCGTCCGCTATCCGTTCCTGATGCGTTTCATCAAGCCGATGATCCGTCAGAACTGGCTCGGCCGCGTCTACCTCGTCATGTACATGCTGTTCAGCGAGTACATGGTCAGCGAACAGGCCAAGCTGTACGCGAAGGCCCAAGGTCTCTCGGGTCCGCGCTACTGGACCTGGGTCGACTTCCTGCGACGCCTGTCCACCAAGGGTGTGCTGCGCGTGTACGAGGTCGTCTTCGGCAAGGTGGCGCGTCGCATGGCGCTCTCCCTGCAGATGGGCGATGAGCGCGTCGTCGCGCACATGGACTGAGCCTTCGCTCGGGTCCGCTCGAAACCAACGACTCCAGGCCGGTCCCACCCGGCGCACGTCGCGCGGAAGCGTTACGCTGCGCGGATGCAGTATCGTCAGGTCGGAAAGAGCGGTTTGCGCATCAGCGCGGTGTCGATCGGTGGCTGGCTCACGTTCGGTGGCAGCATCCAGGAAGATGCTGCCGCGTCCGTGTTGAAGGCGTCGTTGGATGCCGGCATCAACTTCATCGACCTCGCGGACATCTACGCGATGGGCAAGGCCGAAGAGGTCGCCGGGCGCGCGCTGAAGGGACTGCCGCGCCACGAACTCGTGATCTCGAGCAAGGTCTTCGCGAAGATGAGCGAGGACACCAACGACCGAGGGCTGTCGCGCAAGCACATCTTCGAGAGCGTCGATCGCTCGCTGCGTCGCTTGCAGACGGACTACCTCGACATCTACTTCTGCCACCGCGAGGACCCGGACACGCCGCTGGAAGAGACCTGCCGCGCCATGGACGACCTCGTGCGCATGGGCAAGATCCACTACTGGGGCACGTCCGTTTGGAGCCCCGAGGGCCTGCGCGGGGCCCACGCGATCGCCGACAAGCGCAACCTGGTCGCGCCCACGGTCGAACAACCGCAGTACAGCCTTCTGGTGCGGGACGTCGAGCACGCCGTCGCCCCCACCTGCGCCGAGTTGGGCATGGGCATGGTCGCCTGGAGTCCTCTGGCGGGCGGGGCGCTGACGGGCAAGTACGACAACGGCCGTCCCGCTGGCAGCCGCGGGGAACAGACGAATTGGCTCGACCGGCACCTGACCGAATCCGGCATCGACAGGCTGCGTGCGTTCAGCGCGCTCGCGAAGGAAGCCGGGCACACGCCCTCGGCGCTCGCGCTGGCCTGGGTGCTGAACAACCCGGTCCTCTCGAGCGTCATCACCGGCGCGACCAACGCCGACCAGGTGAAGGCGAACGTCGTGGCCTCCGAGATTCAAATCGGCACCGACCTCGCCCAGCGCTTGGACGAGCTCTTCCCCATCGGCGAACCTTCGCCCGTCTGAAGCCACCGATGGGTCGACGTACGCGCCGCGCCGCAGTGGCCCTGGGCTCGTTGGTCGTCGCACTCGCGGCGACCGAGGCCGCGTTGCGCACGTGGTGGCCCGTCGGCGGGAACAACTACCGCCAGGACGCCGAGCTGATCCACGTCACGCGGCCGAATTCCGTTCGTTTGCAGCTGATGCCGAGCTACGCGGACACCCAACGCGTCCTCGTCGAGATCGGCCCGGACGGCTATCGGGGGCCGGCGTTGGAGCGTCCGAAGACGCGACCGCGGTTGGCGATCTTGGGTGACTCCCTGGTGCTCGCGGGCAACACGATCGAGAGCGAGACGTTCACGCGCCGCCTGGGTGTCGAGCTGGGTGATGCGTACGAGTTGGTGAACGTGGGGGCCGAATCCTATGGCCCCGATCAGACGTTGCTGCGACTCGAGCGGGAGTTCGAGCACCTTGATCCTGACGGCCTGATTCTGGTGTTGTGCGCCCACAACGACCTCGGCGACCCGATTCGCAACAAGCTCTTCCGCCTGGACGCAGCGAATGGTTTGGTCCGAACCGCACCGGATATCGGACCGGCCCTGCGCGCAGGTTTCGTCAACCGCGAGCGTCGCGCGCAACGCTGGGCGATGTTGCGTTGGTTCGATCACTTGCGCGCGAGCCCCCACGCCCCGGCGGACTGGGACGGCCCTTGGATCGAGCTCTACCTCCAGGCTGCGCGGCAGCAGTTCGCGGACTGGCGTTCGGGGAATCCGACCGTCGACGACGTCGAGCGCGACACCTACGACGCGGACGTGGCTCTCGAGCCGAGCAGCGAGAGTGCGCGCACGAAACAACGCCTGTTGGCCGCGATCCTCGAGCGCATGCGGCGCAGGGCGGAGCGTGCCGGCGTACCCTTCGCCATCGTGGTCGTTCCCTCACCGATCGACGTCGCGCCCGGTTTTCCGATCCAGGTCGACGCGCCACGCTTCCCGGACTACGACGCGCGTGCCCTCGTCGCGGCTTGCCTCGCAGCTGCGGGCAGCGTTCCGGCGCTCGACCTGACGCCCGTGTTCCTGGCGAACGACCCGAACCAGATGTTCGTCGGCGGCGACGACATCCATTGGAACGCACGTGCTCAGGCGTCCTGCGCGCGTGCCTGCGCCGCGTGGTTGAGCGAGCACTCGCTGCTGCCTGTCGCGAAGGAGTGATCCGGGACCCGAGCCTGGCGACCCAAGATGGGGGCGACTCACGTATCCGAGCGACTCGGTATCCGGAAAGGCGTCGAGCGCGCGAGCGCGGTGCGGACTCGTTCGTCCTGGAACGCGGACGGGGCCTCGAGGATCCGCTGCTTGCGGCGCCGGGCCGAAACGTACTCACACGCGGAGCTTCACGAAAAGCACTCGGCTCGGACCCCGGCGTGGTGGACCGAGGTCCCCATCACCACCCCCCCCAAGTTGGTACGCCCGACAGGATTCGAACCTGTGACCTTTCACTTCGGAGGCGAACACTCTATCCAGCTGAGCTACGGGCGCCCTTGGGAGCGGGAATCCTATAGCACCCGTTCCGCGCCCGCCAGGGCCACTGAAAGTCTCCTGGATCGACCGTTCTGGGGGAGGGCCCGGGCTCACCTGGTGGCGAACCGGGGCGATCGACCCCAAGCCAGGGCCTCGAAACCGGGGTCCCGATCGAGGATCCGTTCCGTTTCGTTACCTTGACGAATCGACTGGGATAGCCCACCTTGGAACATCGGTCCCTCGACCTCTCGGTCCTCTCACCATGACGCAAGCTCCTCGATCCAGCGGCTTGCGGCGTCTCAACCGCGCCGCGATTCTCGGCCTGCTCACACCGGCGACAGCCCTCGTGGCTGCCGCGTGGTTCGGCAACGTCGTGGTTGGTGAGCCCGAGGACAACGCGCCTTTGCTGGCCCAGGGAACGACGCCTCCCACGGCCAACACCTTGATCGATTCCGACGGCGACGCCATTCCGGACGCCCAGGAGTTCATGCTCGGCACGGCGGTCCTGAACGCGGACAACGACCAGGACGGTTGGGAGGACTCGATCGAGATCGCGCACGGCACCAGCCCGTTCGACATGCTCGACACCCCGGCTGCTACCGCCAGCGTGCAAGCGGGCATCGGGCTCACCGCCCGTTCCGACGGCACCAACATTCGTATCTGCGTGGTGATGCACGCGCCGGATGGATCGATGGCCGGCAAGACGGTCCGCTTCGGGCTCCTGACCGGTGGCGTCCTGCACGGGATTCCCATCCATCGCTTGGGCCTCACCCGCGAGACGTTCACCGCAGACTTCGGTGCCGAAGGCTCGGTCGAGGTCTGGGACCTGGCGTTCCCCGCGGCCATCGTCGTGGCCCAAGGCTCCGCGACCTTCGTCGCCGCACTCGGCTCGGACGGACTGTCGAACTACACGACCGCCGAGACGCTCGATCTGTCTTCGCGTGACGGGACGGTGCTGATGCGCCGCAAGAAGTCGCTCACGCCCGGCCAAGGTCACAGTACGTTCACCCTCTTCGGTGACTCCGATACGGTTCACCAACCGATCCCGACCGCGATGTCGCCCGTGCCGGTCGAATGGCCCGCTGGCCGCGTTTGCTTCCAGCGCGCGGTGACCGTCGGAATCGCGGGCGCTCGCATCGTGCGCGAGGTCGTCGAAGCCGAATGCCACGGCAACTGGGACTCGTACTGCGATCCCAACTGCGAAGGCACCGTCGGGCTCCTGATCGAATCGATCGATCCGGGCCTCCTCGTCGGCGGCTGATCCCCAGGTTCGGCCGGATCGCCGCAACGGCGAGGTCCACGCGTCGGTCGGGTCGCTGCTCATGCCCCGTGCTGCGAGGCCGGGCCCGCATGCGAACGAAGCCAGGTCCTACCGTGCCCACGGGACAGAAGTCACCTGTTCGCCACCCGCGCTGATCGTTCGGGAGGTTGCTGGCCCTGCTCGCCCCGCAAGGCGACTCGGTCTCCGATCTCGCCACCGGAAGGAGGGATCGACGTCCAGGCGAACGGCCCCCCAGGAACCGCGATCGCCCCCCGATCTCTAGTGGAATGGTCCAGGCCGGTTCCGTGAGGGAATCTCCCACCACCGGGAGGGCGATTCCCGACCCCGTTCCCACCCGGAACCTCCGTTTCAGGTCGGGTGGGCCGCAGCCTCCGCCCCAGGGATCCGGGTTCCGCCCCAATTTGGCTCGAACCGGTCCAAATCTGCGATTCGAGCCTCCAGCGGGGCACAATCGTGGAACCCATCTCTTCCCTCCCCCGTCCAAGACCCCAATGGCCCGTCCCCTTGGAATCGACCCCGACCGCGAGCTCGTCCTCGCGTGCCAACAGAGCACTCCCGAAGGGCTCGGGGGACCGTTCCGTGACCTGTACATGGGGTATCGAGACCGGGTCTACAACGTCTGCTACCGCATCACCGGCGATGCGACCGACGCCCTGGATGCCGCCCAGGAGACCTTCGGGATCCTGTTCCGCAAGATCGGTGGCTTCCGCTTCGAGTCTCGATTCTCCAGCTGGGTGTACCGGATCGCGGTCAACACCAGCATCGACCTGAAGCGCCGCGCGCAGTCACGTGGCTGGACCAGCCTCGATGCGCTCCAGGCCGGCCCGACCGGTGACGGGTCGCGCTTCGAGATCACCGACGAGAAGGCTGAGGCGCCCCAGGCCGCCGCCTCTCGTCACGAACTCGAAGACGAGATCCAGCGTGCGATCGATCGGCTCAGCCCCAAGATGCGTGCGATCACCGTGTTGCGCTATCTCGAGGGCCTCTCGTACGACGAGATCGCGGAGACGCTCGCCATCTCGCTCGGCACCGTCAAATCACGATTGTCTCGCGCCCATGCTGCGCTCGATCGTGAGCTCACCCCTGTCCTCGACCGGCACTTCCTGGGTTGAACTCGAATGGACACACGTGACCCCCGCCTGCCGGCCGCATGCCGCGCGATCGCTTCCGACCTCTTCGAGTTCGCCGCGGGCCCGTCCGCCGATAGCTCTTCGAGCGGCGAGTTGCAGGCCCCCGAGTCGACTCGAGTCCCTGGGTCGTCCCAAGCACTCGAGCAGCACCTCGCCTCCTGTGCGCCCTGTGCCGCTCGCCTGCTGCGCGCGCGCGCACACATCGAGGCCCTCGGTCGCCTTCCGCGTCTGGATGTTCCGAACGAACTCGACGGGCATGTGGTCGCGGCCCTCCAAGCCGGGCACCGTCAGGTGCGGGCCACCGATGTGCTCTCCACGTTGCGGCGCCAGGCCGTGCCCGAGGAATTGAGCCAAGGGGATTGGGTGAGGCCCGTCGAGCCGGCCACCCTGGAAGCCAAGACCTCCCTGGTCCGGCGCCCCGTGCCCAGTGTTCTCGATCGCCTGGTCGACGAGTCCCTGCGTGATCTGCAGGGCTCCGTCAGTTCCGGCTTGCTCGGTCGCCTTCCCCGCCAACGCGCCCCCCAGTCCCTCGACGCGCGGGTCGAAGCGATGCTGACCTCGGGTGAGTTCCAACGGTCGGAGCGGCGCGGGGTCCTGGCCCTCGTGGCTGGCGGACGTCTGCGACGCGCATGGGTCGCCCTGCCGGCTGGAATCGCGGCCGCGGCCGTGCTCTTCGTTCTGGCGCGCCCGATGATGGGACCCAAGCCAGGCGACGATTACCCCTTCGAGGTCGTGCGCCGTGACGCGTTCGATCCTTCCCAACACTCCAAATTCACGCTCGACCTGCTCGAGTCCTTGTCCGGACACCCTGATCTCCAATCCATGTAGGGGGCCATGGCGCGGATTCGCTCGGACTTCTCCCCGGCCCGATTCTGCCCCGCCCGCTTGCAGGTACCCTGGCCACGTCCGGCCCAGCTCTTCGATCTCATGTTCTCCAACGTTCGCCAAACCGTCCTGACGGCTCACGCTGTCAAGGTGACGATCGCCACCGCGCTCCTCGCGGCGGTTGCAGCGTGCTCGGATGGAACGTCGACGGGGCCGATCGTTCCGGAGGGCAAGGTCCTGCTGCCGACCAGCAGCACGTCGGTGCAGCCGATCTTCCAGCAGATGAAGGACGCGCTGTTCGCCGTCCCCTTCGCTGCGCAGCGCGAGATCCAGATCCACTCGGGACCGAACCCGACCCAGTTCCGCGAGAACATCGCCAGCGACGGGCAGGGCAACCTGTTCTACAGGTCCGGGGACGTCTCGTCGCTCCATCACGGGGACCCCGACATGATGGAGATCTTGCTCAATCTCCGTCGTCGGCAGTCCTTGCTGTATCGCGACCCGGTCATCTCGGACGTGGACCTGTTCACCGCGAACTACCGGGTGGTCGACATGGGAACCAATCCGGTCGTGGCGGGCGTTCCCTGCGTGCGCATGCACATCTCACGCCTGGCCGGCGACGAGCGCGATCCCCACTTCGAGTTGTCGGTCGACCCGGTCACGGGCATGACGATGGCTTGGGACGAGGTGAACTTCCAGGGCACGGTGCTGGGCAGCATGGAGGTCCTCGACTTCACGGCCGGAGCGCCCGACACAACGGGACTCCTGCCCGTGACGGAGCAGCTGACCAAGGACGCTCTGAAGATCTGGAAGCCCCTGGGTGTTCAGGTGGATCATCCCGTGCTCGCGCCGACGCTGCTGCCTCCCGGTTTCCAGCTCGTCACGGCGAGCCGCAGCTTCTACGACGATGGCGTCGAGACCGCCGAGTTCATCCGCCAGGAGTTCTCGGACGGCTTCGAAACGGTCGTGCTGATGCACAAGGCGCCGACCCTCACGACCCTGGAGGCTCGCTTTCATCCGGGCTCGGTGCAGGTGGAGACGATGTCCTCGTGGACGTTCGTGACGGGCGAGATCTTGACCTGCGAGGTCATTCTCGCGGGGCGGGTCTCCGAGGCCCGGCTCCTGTCGATGCTCGCCTCGTCGTTCTGAGGGACCACGCTCCTGGGGTGTTGTCCTGGGTCCTCCAGGGGCCCGTTCCGCGTCACAACTTGAGACTTCGTTGGACGTCCGCGATTCGTTGAACCGCGCGAGGGCACTGCTGCGGAGTCGTGGATGAGGCCTGTCCCGGAGTGGAACCACCCGCGACGGTCCCATCGAGTTTCGGACCATCGTCCCCGCACCGCGAGGATGGGATACCTTTCGGTGAACGCGGGGCGAAGAGCCTCGAACCACACCATGTCTGACCAGCCCTTCAGCGAATCCAACCTGCAATCTCCGGAGTACCGCGAGCGATTGATGCGCAAGCTCAACTGCTTGATCGCTGTGCTCGAAGTCGCCAACGCCAAGGTGAAGCGATCCCTCGACGGGGCCGCGCCCGACACCGAACGGTTGACGCGCATTCAGACCAACCTCTCGAGCACGCTCGAGGTCTGCCGGCGTGCACGCCGCGCCCTGGAGCGTCGTGAAGAGTTGCCCGAAGGACTCCCCGAGAACCTGGCCGCCGTCGTGCGCCAAGTTCAGGCCCAGGACCGTCTGCCGAGCGGCGCGCGCACCGAAATGACCTCGGCTGCGGAACACAAGCGCTTCGAAACCATGGGCACGATCTCCAAGAGCGAGATCCAAACCTGCGACCTGGACGACCTCGCGAGTCGCCTTCAGGACTGACCGAACACCCCCCCTGCGATCCCTCCCTGGAAGGGCCGGCCTCGGGTACTCCCCGGCGCCGGCTCCTTTCTTTGGTGCACGCTTCCTGCGTAGAACGAGCGGGCTTGCGCGGAACGAGGAGACTCAGTGTCCCCAGGAGCGCAGATAGCGGAAGTCCTGGTTGACCGTGCGCTCGCCCAGTTTGGCGACGATCGGCGGCAACCGCTTGTACTGGTTGATCACGATGCGTCGCCCGAGGCGCTCGACCAGGTCCGCGTCGAACCCAGCGCGCACCAGATCGTCCTGGGACCAGCGGTGATCGACCAGTCGAACGAGGACGGCGTCCGCCTCGGCGTAGCTGAATCCCAGGTCGTCCTCGTCGCTCTGTCCCTCGAAGAGATCGGCGCTGGGTGGTTTCGCGCTGACTTCGTCCGGGAGGTCCAGGTGCGCGGCGAGCTGGAACACCTGGTGCTTCCAAAGATCGCCGAGCGGGTTGAGCGCACACGCGGCGTCTCCGAACTGGGTCGAGTACCCGAGCAGGATCTCGGTCTTGTTGCTGGTCCCGATGACCAGGGCGTTGTCCCGGGCGGAATGGTCGTACAGCACGATCATGCGCGCGCGCGCCATCACGTTGCCGCGCCGGGTCTGATCCTGGACGCCTTCCTGATCGAGGTAGCCGTCGACCATGTCCGAGATCTCGACCAGCTTGGACTGCACGCCCGTGGCTGCGACCACACGCTCGGCATCCTGGGCGCTGTCCGGATTCGAGGTGCGATAGGGCATCAAGATGGCCAGCACGTTCTGGGGACCGAACGCCCGGGCGGCCAAGGCGCAACTGACCGCGGAGTCGACGCCGCCCGAGAGGCCCAACACCGCGCGCTCGAACCCGAACTTGCCGGCTTCCGCGCGCAGGAAACGCACCAACAGATCCGTCGCGAGGGCCGGATCCAGGTCGAGCAGGGCCTTCGTGTCGATCACGCTCAACCCGGGTTCGTGCCGGATTCCGGCTCGGATCGTGACGGAGGAACGAGGCCCGTGTGCGCCGCCAGACCACGCGCCAGGATCCAGGGCTTCTCGTTGCGACGAAGCGGCGTGCGTGTGCGCGAGCGTCGGGTCGCGGTCGAACCCAGGGTGACGTCCACGTGACCGGGGTCGAGCCCGAGCGGTCCCGCGACCAGGCTGGCGTCGGCGTCCACGGCACGTGTCGCGCCGGCGAAGACGATGCCGTCCTCCCAGCCCACGCGGTTCACGTACAGCACCGGGGTGCGCGTCCACAGCGCCAACCCGTCCTGGATCGTGCGCCACGTGCGATTCGAGGAGAGCTCGCTGGCTGCATCCTCGCCGTCTTCCGGTTCGGTGCGCGTGACCCCCCGGCCCGGCCCGGCCGAGCTGATCAGGAACGCATCGACGCCCGCCATGAAGTACAGGTACGCGCCGTCCATGTGCCAGACGTCCTCGCACGTGAGGAGCCCGAACCGGCCGTGCTTGGACTCGATCGGTTCGAAGCACTCGCCGGCTGCGAAGTCGCGGCTCTCCTCGAACATGCCGTACGTCACGAGGTGCACCTTGCGATGCACACCGAGTACGCGCCCGTCCTCGAGGAACGCGGTCGCGTTGTAGACCCGGCCGTCCGGCGCGCTCTCGACGAATCCGACCACGATCGAGATGTCGCGGCTGGCCTCGATCAACGAGCGCAGTTCGGGCGCTTCCAGATCGCGCGCGACGTCGCTGGTCTGGTCCTTCAGGAAGTACCCCGTCAGGGACAGTTCCGGGAAGGCGATCAGGTCGATGCCATCGAGGGTCGCCTGCCCGATCTGGGCGAGGTGCAGGTCGAGGTTGGCGGCCAGGTTGCCCAGCGTCGGTTCGACCTGGGCCAATCGAATGGAGGGTTCCATGGGAGGTTGGGCGGGGAGGATAGCACCTTCCGTTTGGGCTCACCGGGCGTCCCGTCCAAGCTGCCTCGATCCTCGTTCAACCAGAAGGGTGCCCACCGGGGGATCCGGCGGAATCCAGCAGGATCCCTTCCATCTGGCATGATCTCCCCATGGACATGGCCACCGCACAACAGCGCTTTCGGACCCGTTGGGGGTTCGCCGGGCTGGTGCTGGCCTGGGGAGGACTCGGGTTGTCCTACTTCGATCCCGACGGCACGGCCAAGCTCACCAGCTATCTCTTCCTGCTGCTCAGCGTGTTCGGCGGACTGTTGGCGTTCGTCTGCGGCCTGGCTCACCCCGGCCGACGCTTGAAGCTGTTGCTGGTGTTGCTCTCGCTGACCTACTTCGCCTTCGCTTACATGGTGAAGGTCGCGCCCACGGTCCGGTAGCGCGCGCCGCATCGGTCAGCCGGCGCCGGTACGCTCAGCGTGCGCCGGGCCGCTCAGCCGGCATGGAGCGCCACGTTCAGGGCATCCCGGATCAACTCGTCGGGCGAGGTGCCCGCGGCCTCGGCCTCGTAGCCCAGGATCAGGCGATGACGTAGGCACGGCGCGGCGAGTTCGCGCACGTCCTCTTCCGACACGTGCAGGCGACCTTTCAGCAGCGCGCGCGCCTTGCCGGCGAGGATGAGGGCCTGCCCCCCGCGCGGGCTGGCCCCGTGGCGGACCAGCGCTCGGACGGACTCGGGTGCCAGGTCGCTCTCGGGATGTGTCGCGTGGATCAGCTGTGCGGCGAGGCCCAACAGGTCCGAGCTGGCCGGGATCTCGCGCACCAGGTCCATCGCACGCAACAACTGAACTCGGCTGAGGCTCGGCGTCGACTTGCTGGTGGGCATGCCCGTCGTGGCTTCCAGGATCTCCTGCAAGGCGGCGACGTCCGGCAACTCCAGGTACAGCTTCACGAGGAAGCGATCGAGCTGGGCTTCGGGCAGGGGATAGGTGCCCTCCATCTCGATCGGGTTCTGGGTCGCGATCACCAGGAACGGCGGATCGAGCTTGCGCGTGTCGCCGTGGACCGTCACCTGGCGCTCCTGCATCGCTTCGAGCAGCGCGGACTGCGTGCGCGGCGTCGCCCGGTTGATCTCGTCGGCCAACAGCACGTTCGTGAACACCGGGCCGGGTTCGAACCCAAAACGTCGCGAGCCGTCCTCGGACGTGTGCAGGATGCGGGCTCCCAGGATGTCGGCGGGCATCAGATCGGGCGTGCACTGGATCCGCGCGAAGTCGAGGTCGAGGCCACCGGCGAGCGCCTTGACCAACGTGGTCTTGCCGAGCCCCGGTGCGCCCTCGAGCAGCGCGTGGCCGCCGCCCAGGAGGCAGATCAAGAGGCGCTCGACCGTCTCGCGTTGACCGATCAACCGTGCTTCAAGATCGCGACGCAGCGTCCCGAGCGCGTTGCGCAGGTCCTTCAACTCGCTTTCCAGGTCGTGGAGGTCGGTCATGTGAGCGTGGTTCCGTTCGCGCGCGTCAGCAGTGCGGGGAGTTCGTGGAGGCTTCGCACCACCGGAGCGTCCAGGGGATGCGTGGGCGACATTGTGCCAGAGGAAACGACCCAAGCTGCCCGAAGACCCGCGTCCAGGGCGCCGCGCACGTCCAGGTCCAGGTCGTTCCCGACGTGCAGGACCTCGTGCGCGGGAACGCCCAGGCGCAGGGCGGCGCGCTCGAACAGCCGTGCGTCCGGTTTCTCGCAGCGCTCCGTGGCCGACACCAGTACGGCGTCCAGGTCGGCAGCCAGGCCCAGGCCGTGCAACAGTCCGGGCAGTGCGGGGCTCCAGTTCGAGGTGACGGCGACGGCCAAGCCGCGCAACTTCGCGGCCCCGATCGCGGCTTGGGCCCCCGGCAGGAGGGTGAAGCTGCCCGCATCCGCGAAGGTGTCGAACAGGCCTGGGCGCAGGGCGTCGACCGCGGGTCCAGGTAGCCCGAGCTCCCCGGCGAACACCTGGTCGATGAACCTCTCGAACCATGGGAAGTCGTAGCGGAAACAGCCGTCCACGACCTGGGGCAAGCGCGCGTGCACCGTGCGCATGGCCCGGGCCACGTCGGCCTCCTGTCTCGCATGACCCTGCGCTCGCGCCGCCTCCGCATAGAGGGCAGCGCGGGACGAGGTCTCGGTGGCCAGGGTGCCGCCAAAATCGAGGGAGAGGGCGCGGATCGTCATCTGGGTTAGCCTGCAGTCTCCCATCACGCACGAATCTCCATGACGTTCATCCAGAGAACCCCGAACCCGGTCCATCTCGCCCTGCTCGGGTTGGGGTTGGCGAGCGTGCTGGCCGGCTGCGCAGCGCCTTCCGGGGACGCGTTGGCGCGGCATGCCACGCGAGCCGCGGCCGCCGGGGAGTGGAGCGAGGCCGCCAAGCACTGGAACGACGTCCTGCGCTTGCGCGGCGAGGGGGACGTCGAAGCGACCCTCGGTTATGCGGCGGCGTTGCGCGAGATGGGGCAGACGCCGTTGGCGCGGCTGGTGCTCGAGCGCGCGGTGAATCGGACGCCGCGTTACGAACAGGCGCCGTTCTGGATGGGGCTGGCCGCCCTCGAAGCGGAGCTGGGCCAGCAGGATGCACAGGTGCGCGCTCTGGAATCCGCGCTCGAATCGGATCCCGAACTGGTCGCTGGCTGGCTCGCGCTCGGGCACCACTTCAAAGATGCGGGGCAGACCAGGAAGGCGCTCGACCACTTCACGCAAGCCGCCACGTTCGATCCGAATCACGCGCAGGCATTCGAGCAGATGGCGCCCCTTGCAAGGGACCTGGACCTGCCCAAGGTCGAGTTCCACGTCCTGAGGGCGCGCTTGGCGCTAGGGACCGCAGGAACTCCGATGGTCATGCGCGCGATCGAGTTGTCCTTCTTGCCCGAGGTCATCGGCCAGTACGGGGATTGCCGGGACGACCGCTTCGGGTGGCTGCAGATCGCTGTGCAGCAAGACCCTCAAGCGCAGCGCGCGCACTACTTGCTGGGAGTCCATCACCTGGAACACCTGGACGCGCAGGATGCTGATCCCTGGCTGACGCGAGCAGCCGAACTGGATCCGGGCGACGCGGACGCACTGGACGCGCTCATCCGTTGTTTGCGCGAGACGGGCCAGGACGCTCGGGCCAGCAGCGTGTTGGACCACGCGCTGCGCGTCACGCCCGAGAGCGAACACGACCGCTTTCGCAGTCTGACGATCGAGTGATCGTGCGGGGAAGCATGCAGGGGACCGAGCGTCCCACCCCGCCCGTCAGCTCAGGACGGTCTTCATGACCTCGTCCAACTTCGCCGAGAGTTCCTCGGCGAACTCATCGCCGAAGTCCATGGCGATGACATCGATCTCCTCGAACGTGAAGCGACCGGTGGAGCGGCTGAACGGCACGCCGTACTCCCACTTGTTGCCATCGGAGGCGTGGATCACGATCTCGATCTGGTCGTCACCCTCAACGGGCTCGACAGTGAATCGCACGGCTTCGTACTCAGACATGATGGGATCGGCCTCCTCGCCGGGGCGCTCTTCTACCCGACCTGCCGCTCGGATGGCAGGGCGAAGGCAGGTCCATCGCGTGAATCGGGTCTCGAAGCGACTCTGGGGGCACCAGAGCAGGGTTCACGACGTGGATGAATCCAAGTCCGGATTCGATTCGCGGTGCTCGGCCGCGCGTTCCTCCGCATCGGCCAGGTCTTCGAGCCGTTCCGCCTTGACGGTTTCTTCCGCGGACACGGCCTGCTGTTCGACGATGGCTCGTTCGCGCTCCCGTTCACCTCGTTCGTCTCCACGTCGCTCCCTCAGACGCTGGATCGCCTCGAGGCGGCCGTAGCACAAGAGGCGATCCCCCACGTGCAAGCTCGTGTCGGCACGGGGCGTTCCCAGGTGCCCGCCAGAGGCACGCGCGACCGACAGTACGAGCACGCCCTCGTCGGCCAACCGGAGCTCACGTAGCGTGCGTCCGATGCCCCAGTGATCCTTCGGGAATGGGACTTCCGTGATCGAGTAGCCGTCGTCCAACTGCAGGAGCGCTTCGTAGTCGACCACGCGCAGCGCGGGGATGCGTTCCAGCAGGGGTTCGATAGCCGCGTCCAGCATCTGCCGTACCGCCGGGATCTTGATCATCAGGATCACGGCGCCGACACACAGGAAGAGCAGGCCGAACATGCCCAGGGCATTTGTGTCGCTCTTCCCCTGGAAGCCGACGACGACCGCGGACACGGTAGCCGCGATCCCCGCATAGCCGGCCATCATCAGCATCCGTACGACGCGCCGGCGTACGGGATGGCTGACGACGGCCTCGGATTCGGAGGTCGTGAAGCCCACACCCATGAACGCCGATTGCGCTTGGAAGGAGGCACTCTCGCGCGAGAGGCCCGTGCGAACGAGGGCTAGAGTGCCAGCGCGAACCGCCAGATAGGCGACGGCCAGCAGGGCGACGAGAATGACGATCGGCTGCATGTGGCCTCGCACCCTGAATGCCGTTCAGCCCGATTGCAAGCCTGTTGGCAGCGCTGTTGACCGAAAGGGACCCCGTGTGTTCGGCGCGAACGGGATGACGGTCACGGGTGCGCCGGCGCGCAGCACGCCGGTTTTGATCACCCGGCACACGAAGCCGCTGCGACCGACCATGAGATCCGGGAACCGCCGATCGACGCGCTTCAACGTTCCGCACGGCTCGCGGATGTCGTGGATCTCGATCAGGACGTCCTCGATCTGCAGGCGATCCTGTGCGCGAAGGCTAGCCGGGTCGAGGCCTTCGATCAGCACGTTCTCGCCGAACGTACCCGGTGCTTCACAGTCGACGCCGTCCGCCCGCAGCGTGGCGTAGTCGTTGGTGAAGAACAGACAGACGGCGCGGTGAGCTCCGCCATGACCCTCGAAGCGGTGGGCATCGCGTTCGAGTCCCAGAACGCCGACCTTCGCCGCGTCGACCACGGGCTTGGGGATGCCGCCAGGACCCACGCAGATCGCCAGTACGCGACCGCTGCGCGCCTCTTCGGGGGAACCGACCATCCCGCCCTAGGGGTTCACGCGGTCGCGCAGGAAGAGGTAGTACATCTGCCCTTCGGCACGCGTGCGTCCCGCTTGGGCTTCCGCGGCGGGGCCCACGCCGAGGTAGATGTCGGCGCGACCGGCGGTGCGAATCGCTCCGCCCGTGTCCTGGTCGAACATCATCTGTCGGTAGGTCATCGTTCGGCCGCCGGCGATCGGGAGGTTGGTGTCGACGAACACGGCGGCGGCGCGGGGGAAGAGGCTCTTGTCGGTCGCGAGCGTCCGCTCGGCGGTGACGGGCTTGTTCAGGCTGCCGTGGGGGTTGCCCTCGATGGGCGTGAAGAAGACGTAGGAGTCGTTGCGGTTCAGGTACGAGGTGACCAGCGTCGGGTTGGCGGCAGCCCAACGACGAATCGCCAGCAGACTCATTTCGTCGGCCGGCACGTGGCCGTCGTCGATCAATTCCCGCCCGAGCGACGTGTACTCGCGCGAGTTCTTGCCCGCGTAACCGAAGCGCAACCGACGCCCGTCCCCCAGCTGCACGATGGCCGAGCCGTTGACGTGCGCGATGTACGCATCCATCGGGTCGCGCAGCCAGACGAGCTCGAGGTTCTGACCCTGCAGCAGCCCCGCCTCGATGACCGAGCGCTCCGGATACCCCGGCTCGATGCTCCCGTCCGCCATTTCGCGGCCGAGCACGCTGCCGTCGGGGTTCTTCTTCAGGTCGTTCGGCAGGGCGTAGAGCGGGTAGGTGTAGGTCGCATCCTGCTCGGCCGAACCGGCCAGGATCGGGGTGCAGTACCCGGTGAACAGCACGCCGCCCCCTGCGCCGTCCCATCCCGCACTCTTGAAGAACTCGAACTCCTGCTGGACGGCCGCATTGAACGTCGAAGCGTTCGGGGCACTGTCGAGCAGTTCGAGCAGCCGCTCCAGACTGGCCGCAGCGGTCGCGTGATCGACGCCGGCGATCGGGAAGTGCTGCCGAGCATGGGGCGAACGCGTCCAGGTCAGCGACTGCTCCAGCGCCGGGCGCACGTCCTCGCGCTGCAGCCACGTCGAGCCGACGTTCGGAGGCGATTCGCTGGCTCCCAAGCGCAGCAGTGCGGACGAGCCCGCGGGCAGTTCGCGGCCCCATTCCGGCTCCAGGTCCGGGACGTAGCTGGCGCATCCGGCCGCGACGAGTGCGGTCAGGGACGCGGCGAGCGTGGTGGCGAGAAGCTGGGACGGGCGTCGGCGGGATCGAGAAGCGTTCATGGTGCGGTTCCTTGGGGAAGTCCCCGCAGCCTAGCCCTCGCCACCCAGGCCGATCCAGCATCAGCCTTGCATCCGCTCGAACGCGTCCCGATTCGTTCCGACCGCGAGCCGTTGGAGGCCCCCGTCGCGACGGTTGTCAGCGGGGCTGGAGCGGGTCTTGGGTCGTGATGAGGGCGACCTGAATCTCGGCCTGAGCGTCCTCTTCGACCGGATCCGGCACCACCAGGCGGGAGCGGACCCAGACCAGGGACTCCTGCAGATCACGCACACGCGGCCAATCGCCCAGGTTCCAGATCACACTGCGCTGCATGCGCACTCCGTCCTTGTTGGTGAAGGCCCGCACGGGGCCGTTCGTCTTGGCGGGGCCTCACGTGAACACCTGCGAAGGCTCGTCGACATAGCGACCTTGGTGGATCAGGAGGTCGTAGGCCCGGTTCTCCTCCAGGATGCGTTGACGATCGAGCTTCCATTCGGCGACACGCAGGTCCTCGCGGGTCGCGTTCCGCAACTCATCGCGCAAGGCGTCCGCGGACTTGGGCGCGAGCAAACGGAAGCCCGGGTCGTCCGCGTTCAAGCGCAGCCAGGTCACGGTCTGGAGCCACTGCAACTCGCGGCTCAGGGCATCCATGTTGCGCATCAGGTCGTCGACGATCCGCTGCTGGAACAAGGGCAGCGCTTCGCGGTCGTACTGGCCCAGGATCAAGCGCTCCAGCCGAGCTTGCTGGCGGACGAGGAACTCGGAACGTTCCGATCCGTAACGTTCCTGCAGGACCTCGTCCGACGCATCGGCACGCAACACGAGTTGGGTCGGCAGGAAGAGCCGCTCGAGCACCGGATCCATCGGGCCTGTTGGGCGCACCTCCAGCGAGGGCTCCTCCACTTCGAGGGCGATCTTGCGCAGCGTAGGTGCGAAGCCCAACTCGAGCGCGAAGAGGCGGGTCTCCAGGATGTCCTCCACCCCTCCGACCAGGGTCACATCCTTCACCGCCTGCGGTTGCACGGGGGGCGAGACCGGTGCAGCGGCCGACTCGAACAGGACGAACGCCGCGCAGGACACGGCCACGATGGGGATGAGGGTGGATCGCATGGCGAGAACCGATGTCCGGAGCGCGTGCGCCCCTTGCAGTCGATGCTGCACGTACCATGTCGAGAGGCCATGATTCCCCCCGAACCCCCTTCTCGACCCAACCGGGGCCCTTTCGAGCCTTCCGAGGGTTCTCCGAATTCCCGCAAGGGACCCAACGGCAAGCGCCAGGTCGCGCGGGTTCAGGACTACCCCGAGCTCCACCTCCTGGCCCAGGAGCCCTTGACGGTCGTCACCTGGAACCTCGCCAAGCGTGCCGGTCGGGTGACCCGCGATCAGGTCGAGGCGCTCGTGCGCGACACGGATGCGCGCATTCTGGCGTTCCAGGAGTGCCGCGCCAACGTGCACCTGCCCCTGACCATGGGGGCCCACGTCGTGCGCAACTTCGGTCGGCACGGCGTGATGACCGTGGCCCGCGCGGCACCGCACGACTGCGTGCCCGTGACCTCACCGGGGCGGGAATGGGGGATGACGCCCAAAGTCGCGCTGCTCACGACCTATGCGTTGTCGAACGGTCAGGACTTGCTGGTCGCCAACATCCACGCGCTCAATTTCGATCGAGGCGGACGCCGCTTCGCCGATCAGTTGCGGGACCTGGCGAAGCGCCTCGCGCATCACGCGGGCCCGATGATCTTCTGTGGCGACATGAACACCTGGAACGGGGACCGCGTGGGGATCTTGCTCGACGTGGCGCGCGATCTGGATCTGACCGAGGTCCCGGCCGAGCGGGGCGTCGGGCGTCGGGGGCACGCGACGAAGCTGGGCAACCGCCTGATCGGGTTGGATACCGACCTCGAGCTGGATCGCATCTTCTACCGCGGTCTCGAGTTGGAGGCTTGCCGCTGGATGCCCGAACTGGACGCTTCGGACCACGTTCCGTTGCTGGCGACGTTCCGCATCGGCTGACCCAGCGCGTGGAGCGTCCGAACGAGCGGGGTCGGGCCCGGCAGGTTCTTCTGTCTCATGCGGGGAGGGAGCGCGATGGACGACGCCGCAGCACAGGGTCGCCCGTGAGGGTCGTGTTTCGACTTGGGATCTCGCGGGCCAGGGTTGGAAAGCAGGAATCCCATGGTCGATCAGTATGGAATCCATGCGGTTCCCGTTCGTGCTTCTGATCTGCCTCGCCTGTCGAGTCGACGAAGTCGAACACATCCAGGTCGGAGACGCGGACGCCGCGAAGCCCCAGGTCACCCAGGCTTCCCTCAGCATGGAGCAGGCCGTCGCGTTCCACGCCGAACCGGCATCCTCGAGCGAGACGTTCGTGCTCGGCGTGTGGAACATCCACAAGCGCTCCGACGCCGTCGCCCAGGACCAGTTGCGCCGACTGGCAGAGGGCGCCGACGTCCTGGCCATTCAGGAAGCGCTCCACGACACGCCGCTGCCCCAGGCCTTCTCCGGCCACCATGCGAGCAGTTTTCGCTGGACCACGATGCACGCGGTGAACGGCGTGATGACCGCCACGCGCGAGGCCCCCACGGACACCCGTGGCTTCGTTTCGCCTGCACGGGAGCTGGGCTTCACGACGCCCAAGTCCGCCTTGGTCAGTCGACACGTTCTGCGCAATGGCCAGACGCTGATGCTGGTCAACCTCCACGCGATGTTGACCGACGTCCCGGCCTCCGGGTTCACCGATCAGCTGGATCAGCTGGTTCAGGTCGCTAGCCACCACGACGGCCCGCTCATCTTCTGTGGGGACTTCAACTCGTGGAGCTCCGACCGCAACCGACGCATCCACTCCCGCATGAAGTCGCTGGGATTGCAGCAGGTGCAGTTGCCGGACGGCGTGGGCACGTGCATCGAAGCCCAAGGACCTTTCGCGTTCTTCATCGGGTTGAACCCCACGAGCGAACTCGATCACGTCTTCTACCGCGGCCTCACCGTGCGCGAGGGCCGCTGGGTTCCGGAGCTCGACGCGTCGGACCACGTTCCGATTCACGTGGTCTTCGAGCTCGAACCGAACGCTGGCGACTGAAAGGTCGTCGGTTCGGGGGCCGAAACCGGCTCCCTACGAAGAAGGGGGGCGCGAGCCCCCCTTCTTTCTGTTCCGCACCTGCGCTGCACGCGGCGCAGGCTTGCGGCCACGCGTCAGCGCAGTTCCATGCGACCCAGGCGCGTCTCGCGGTCCGCAGCGAAGCGGCGAATCCCGACCAGCAGATGCTTGGCGTTGATGTGCGCCTCTTCCTTGACCTCTTCGATCGATCCGCCGGTGCGCCAGCGGTTGTCGTGGTCCGAGGTCATCGCGTACTCCTCGGCGACCTTGCTGGAGAGCCAGGGGTGCATGCCGATGCGGCTGCCGTTCGAGATGACCGTGCTGTCGACCCAGTCCTGCTTGTGCAGCACCGTGTCCTTGTACGACTTGTCCTGCATCAGGAAGAGCTCGTACGACACCGCGGCGACCAGCTTGCAGTTCGGCGCTTCGCCGGACTCGAACAGGGGCAGCATCTCGAAGATCGACTCGGTGGTCGATGTGCCTTCGATGATGATGGTGCCTTCCTTGGGGCGCGACGGGTCGAAGTCACGGATGACGTAGGCGCCCTTGGCCGCACTCATGTGGCTGGGCACGCCCAGGGCCTTGCGGTCCGGAACCACGACGCCGGGTCGCGTCAGGTGCAGGGCGATCAGCGGCACGTCGCTCGCGAGCGCGGCGGCGAGGCACGGGGCGACCTCGTTCGGCTCCCACGGGTGCAGGTTGATGATGTGACCTTCGGGGAACAGCTGCGTGACGACCGGCGCGAAGACGCCGAAGTGCGTGCGGCTGTCCTCGGCCGTCTCGGGACCGGAGTGACCGGCGACCCAGATGACCTTGCCGACCTTCAACTCGCAGTCCTGCGCGAGCTGACTGAACAGGCGCATCATCCCGTACTTCAGATAGCTGAACGATCCGTACGTCGAGCACGAACCCCAGTAGCCCAGGAACTCGTTCTCGGGATCCGGGTGCATGTTGACGGTGGCCACGCCGGCGACGAGGCCTGCGTTCGTGAACTCGGTGATCTGCTGCGGGAGCAGCGAGCCACCCGGGTTCTCGTTGCGCTCGTACCAGCCGAACGACTCCTTGCCCTCGAACGGCTTGGCGAAGCCGCTGATCGAGGTCGAGTCCGCGAGGTCGGCCGAGCACGCGAGCACGAGCGGGCGGCCCATGCGTTCCTTGGCGAGCGCGTTGACCCACGATCCGAACTTGGCGAAGCCGTCCTTGTTGGCCTTCTTCTCGCCAGGCGCGAAGAACAGTTCCTTCGGCAGCGCGTCCTGCGCGAGCCACGAGCGGTCCTCGGCCATGTTGCGGGCCGGGTCCAAAGTGACCGAAGCGTCCGTTTCGGGCAGCGAATCGCCCAATTCGACCAAGGTGTCGGCCAGGTACTCGGCCAGCCCCTCGGTGGTCTCGAGCACGCTCATCACGGTCTGGAACCACGACTTCGTCTGCTCGCGGACCGCATCCTCGCCACCGTCCTTGGTGTCACCCTGACCGTCGAACGTCACGCCGTACTTGTCGGCGAACTCCGCGCGGTTGGCCCAGAAGGCCTCCGAGTTGCGACCGTGCGCCTTGCCGTGGCTGGCGGCGTCGTACACGCCGTAGCCGCGACCCTTGCGGGTCTTGAACCAGATGCAGCCCGGCCGACCACCGGTGTCCTCGGCGTGCACGATGTCGATCAGAGCCGTGGTGAGCTGCTCGAAGTCGGTGCCGTCCTCGGCTCCCGCGACGCGCCAGCCATAGGGCTCGAACCAGTCCTTGGGCTCGCCGTGCATGACGGTCGAGTTCGCGAACGAGTCGATGCCGTGGTCGTTCCAGTCGAGCAGGTAGATCAGGTTGTCGAGCCCGAGCCCGAACGCGCTGTTCTTGACCTCGTGGTGCGCGCCGGCGGTGTGACCGCCCTCGCCCTCGCTGGCGAAGACCTTGGCCTTCGAACCCGCGTGCTTGAGCGCCATCGCCTCGCCGAGCGCGGCGGGGGCGCCGTGGCCCGACGGTCCCGTGTTGAACTTGAAGAAGAGCGTCTTGCCCTCCATCTCGGCGTGACCCGGCAGGTGACCGTTGTGGCGCAACCAGCAGAGGTCCTCCCACGTCAACTGACGCTCCGCGGCGTTCGGCACCAGGTACTCCGCGTCACCGGTGCGCTTGTGCATGATGCGCAGCGCCTCGTTGTAGACGGCGAGCATCGCGTAGATGCCGGGGTTCGTGTGACCCGCGACCAGCACGAAGCGGTCGCCGAAGCGATGCTCGGGACGGCGGATGTCCCACGCCATGCCGGCGCCCAGGGTGCTGGCGACCATCATCGGCACCTTCGACCGCGAGCCTCCGGGGTGGCCACTCTGGCGCAGGTTCAGCATCAGATCGATGCCTTGATCGATCATGTCACCGATCGTCTGCCAGTGTTGGAAGTGGGGACGGAGACGGTCGAGAGTGGGGCGTTCGAGGGTCTGCACGGTTTCAGCCAAGGTCTCAGCGGTCATGGGGGGGCGCTTCGAAGAGTTCGTTCGCGGACGGGTCAGCCGGTCAGGATAGCCGGAAACGGTCCGCCTGTGCGGGCTCATGAGCGCACTCGGATTGCATGAAGACAGCCCCGCCGGCGCATGCCGACGGGGCTGTCCAGGGGCAGCGTTGGGGTGGGGACCCCCTGCTACCCCGGCTGGCGTGATTCCGCGTCGATCCCCCCCGGGAAGGACCCGTATCGCCAGCTGGGTTCAGCGCGTCATCACTTCAGCGGCGAGCGCTTCACATCGTCCGAGATCTCGGCCAGTTCGCGACGCAGGGCCTCGAGCTCGGCGTGCATCTCGGCCATCAGGGCGTGCATCTCTTGCAGGACCACATCGGCTTCCATCTCCGAGCTGGGCGCGTTGGCCGATTCGTAGGCTTCGAGTGCACGAAGAGCGAGCTCACTCGAGAGCTGCTCCTCGAGGTTGGCAACTCCCGACCCGATGTTCACCACCGGCACGTCCTGGAGATAGGTGATCGTCGCGTTGTCGACCAGGGCAGTCGTTCCGTCGGCCAGCTCTACGACGTTGTGATTCACCGGATCCACGTTCACCATGGGCAGGCTCTGGATGTAGGCGATCGTGTAATCGCGGAGCAACTGAGGGGTCCGATCGGTCAGGGCGCCTTCGTCGCCACCGACCGCGACGGGGTCTCCGTCCCCGCCGATCGTGAAGGCCTTGTGACCTGTGGAATCGATCAATTCGGTCCACGCATCTGACACGCCGCTCGGGTCGTTGACCGCCTCCGCCTGCTCTTCGACGGCGCGATAGTGCAACTCCATCACGTTGTTGACCCTGTCGACCACGGTGCGGTAAGTCTCATCAGAGCACTCCGAGCCTTGAACGACCTTAGGTGCGTATCGCGTCGAGTGCAGCAGGCCGGTCGGTTGGCTCGGCTCGTTCGTTCGCAGAGTGACGCCACCGGTGGCTTGCAGGCTCGGTCCGTTCGGGCCGTTGTAGATGTGCACATCCCCGTTCTCGACGATTACCGTGACGCCACCCGCCTGAGAGTTCGGTTGGTACGTCGTGGAGCTCGGAGCGGGCCAGGTCGGCGTCGGACACTCGGGAGGCGTGCAACCGGAAGGCGGGCACTCCGGCGTCGGCCAGACCACCACGGGAGCCTTCACCTTCTCGGGCCAAACGGGTTGGGCCGGGCGGGCGAACGTGATGGTGTGCGGCTTGGAGCCCTCCTGGGCGGCAGCGCGCTCGATGGAACGCAGGCGTTCGAGGCGTGCGAGTTCGACGGGAAGGCCGTCCTGATCCAGTACACGACCAGCAATCTTGATCTGTGCTCGCGCGTCCGCAAGTTCACGCAGTTGCTCGGCGCGCGCTTTCAGGTGCGCACTCTCGTCCATCAGCCGCGTGCGCTCTTCTTGCAGCTTGAGCCATTGGATTTGCGCTCCGGCAACCCCGTCCTCGTGTTCGACGTCCTTTCGTTGACGGAGAGCATCCTGTTGGGCGACCCAGGCGTCATGAAGGGCATGGGGGTGGTTCTGCGCGAGGAGCTTCATGGCTGCGAGGTGCTCCAAGGTGGCCTCGTCTCGGGATTCAGCGCGCTGCTGCGCGATGACGGCCTCGAGCTTGGCGCGCAGTTCCGCCTTCTCCTGATCCTGGGCGTCGTTCCGGTCGGCACGGCGCAGACGTACGTACTCCTTGGAGTCCGCGTCGTAGGCGAATCGCGCAGATTGGGCTCCATCGGTCTCCTCCGGGTCGTCCAAGCCCGACCAGAGTGCGTCGACCCAAGCCTGCCGGATCCCCCCGACGTGCTCCTCCTGGGGAGGCATGTGGACGTCCTTACCGACGACCCTCTGGTCCTCGCATTCGAGATCCTGTGGCGCATCGTGGGTGACGCGAACCCGTTCGGGCTCGGAATCCTGGGCGTTGAGCCAAGGCGTGATGATGACGCCGAGTCCGGCGACGATGGTCAGGGGAGTACGCATGATGAGTTCCTTCGTAGGGGTGTGTGCTAGGCCCGCTCAGCGAGAGCCGGCGGGTTGAACGTTGACGCGGTCGGTGGAACCATGAATGTGAAGGTCGCCCCCATTCATGATGATCGTGATGCCGGAGCTACCCGTTGCGGCAGCGGCCGGAGCGGTGATCGAAGCCGGCCGAGGGTCTTGCACGGTCGTGCGCTCCAATTCGGCCAATCGGCGCTCCAGCACGACGCGCTCCATGTCGAGCTCCTGGCGTGCGCGGTTCAGTTCCATCTCGCCTCGCTCGCGCTCCATCAGCATTTCGCGTTGGTTGATGTCGCGTTCCATCGCGGCGATCTGGGCATCGGCTTCGCGCTGCGTCTCATTCGCATGGCGCGCGACCATGTCCCGTTCGACCATGGATCGATCGAGCTCCTCGCGCAGAGCTTGAAGCTCCATCAGCACGGTTTCGCGGGCGGACTGAACGTCGGTGAGCTTCGACTCCAATGAGTGGAGTTGGTCCTGACCTTCCAAGCGTTGCTGCATCGTGAGTTCGAGGTCCGCTTCGAGGTCCGTGAGCATTGCGGCCAACGTGCTGCGCTCGTCGCGCAGTTCCTGGATGACTTGATCGTCGTTCGGGTCCTGAGCAACGGTGTTCAGCGTCGTGCCGGCGAGGGCTCCGACCATCGTGAGTGCGAGAATGGCGGTCTTCATGGTGGTTCTTGGGGGTTCAGCGGGTTCGGAGTTCGGCACGCAGCTCCGTCAGCTGCGCATGGAGTCGAGTGATCTGTTCGTGACGGGTCTCGAGGTTCGCGATGCGTTGCTGCAGGCGCTCGAGCTGGGCCAAGGTCGCCGCGGGAACCTGGCGGCGCTCCGTCTCGGCCCTCAGGTCGGCGATGCGCCCTTCGAAGGAGCGGACCTCGTGGCGCGTGAGCACCAGCAGCTCGGTGATGGCGTCGACCTCCGTGCGGGCTTGTTCGGTCGCTTCCAAGAGTCGGAGTCGTTCCAGGTTCGGAACGTCCGGCGCGGATTCGGCGACCGCGAAGCCGGGGGCCCACAAGACCGTTGCGGCGATCAAGGCCGGAGCGATCGCCGCCACACCCACCGGGCGTTGGTCGGGCGTCGGGCTGGCATCGAGGATGCGCCGGACGCGTTCCGCCAGGGGGGAGCGCAGATCGGCCATGCCACATGCGGGAAGCGGTGTCGAACGACCGAGCCAGCCGGCGACCTCGGTCAAGCAGCGGGCGAGGGCAATCCGGTCCCCGGTCTCGCGCACCGCCCAGTCGTCGCAGCGGAACTCGGCGCACCGCGCCAGATGACGTCGTGCCATGCGATGCAGCGGCTGCAGGAACACCACGCACTCGAGCAGTCGGCACACATCGAGCCAGAACGGGTCGAAGCGGGCCACGTGCGCCAATTCGTGGGCGAGCATCGGCGCTTGCATGCGCGGCGGGAGGTCGCGTACCGCGCGCGGCGGAAGCACGATCGTTGGGCGCCAGACGCCCAGGGCGATCGGCGAGTCGAGGCTCGGACAGACGGCGAGTCGGACCCTGCGGCGCATGCCAGCGCGCCGGCGCAGGTGCTCGAGCGTCGCGAGCATGGGCCCGCTCTCGATGTCCTCGATCCCGCGCAATCGGATCTGCAGACGCCGCGTGGCGACCAGCAGCAGGACCGCCCCGAGCGCTCCACCGACGACCCAGGCCCAAAGCGCGAAGGCGGGCCAGGCCTGGGCGACCACGGTGGGGACGACCTGGGTCGGCGCGATCGTGGTCGGGCCGGGAAGGGCGTGTACCGGCAGCGAAGTGGTCACGGTGACGGGCTCGGCGACACCTCCGAGGGCGATCTGGGCACCGAGGGGGTCGAGGCCGAGTGACGTCTGCAGCGTCGCCGTGGCGAGGGACCCGACGAGGGCCGACTTCCAGATCCACTCGACCGTGCGCGCGCGTAGTTCGCGCCGCGTCAGCAGGGCGGCCAGGCCCAGCAGGATCGTCGAGTGAACGAGATAGGTGCCGAGCCAAGCCAGGGGTGCGAGGATGTTCGGATCGGAGGGCATCATGCGCGTCCCTCCGCGTCCCCGCTCTCCAGGTCCCCATGCTCCGTTTCACTGGCCTCGACCATGCGCCGGATCGACTCGAGTTCAGCGGGATCGATCTCCTGCTCGTTCAAGAGGTGGTGGACCAGCGCGGTCGGATCGCCGCCGAACAGCTTGCGCGTCAGGTCACCGACCATCGAGCGATGGACGTCGACCTCGGGCACCGTCGGGCGGTAGACGAACTGCCGGCCCTCGGTGCGGTGATCGACCACGCCCTTCTTCTCCATCTTGGAGAGCATCGTGGCGACCGTCGTGGGGGCGAGTTCGCGGCGCGGTTGCAGGGCCACATGGACCTCGGCAACCGTGGCTTCGCGAGCGCTCCAGAGCACGCGCATGATCTCGAGTTGAAGTTCGCCGAGCTGGTGGGTGCGACTCATGGGGCTTGACCGTTGGGCGGAGGGGTCGTTCCAAGGCGTGCACGCCGTGGAGCGGAGGAGGCCCTGGTGAGCGGGTTGCTGACACGAGGACTACTCCGGTAATACTACCGAGGTAGTCTTTCGGCTACCCCGCACTACGACTTGTGCGTAAACCCTGTGTGGGCCCGATCCTCTGGGCGGGTCCGATCCGGATGTGGGGGCCCGGTTTCCCCGCCTCCCGGGCCTGTGAAGCCCGATTCCATGACGACGGGAGGCCGCCCGCGCGATGCGGACGGCCTCCCGTGGGTGGCTTCGGCGCCGACCTCCGTCGTGGAGATCGACCCGACGGCTTCAGGCGATCACTTGGTGCTCGCGGTGGCCTTGCGGGTCAGGTTCATGGAGGCCTCGGCCTCGATCGCACCGCCCTGGACCATGCCTTGCATGTCCATGGAACCTTCGGCGTTCAGGACCATGACCATCTCGATCTCCATGTCCATGGCGGCGAAGTGGCCGGCCTTGCCGTTCCACAGAAGCTCGCCCTTGGCCTCACCGGCCAACTCGACGACGAAGGACAGGTCGACCGACGCCTCGCCGGGCATGTTCGACTCGATCAGTTCCAGGAGCAGGTCGGAGAAGTCGAGGTTCTGCTCGATCTCGCTCTCGATGGAGATGACCTGAAGGGTGACGCCGTCCGCCTCGCGGGTACCGGCGTAGGTGCAGGTCCAGGTCATGCTGTCGACCAGGCCGCCGTAGAACTCTTCGAGTTCGACCGGCAGGTCCTCTTGCATCTCTTCCTCGGCGCGGGCGGTGGCCTTCTCGAGGTCGATGCCGGGCAGAAGGATCGAAGCGACGGCGAGACCGGAGACTTCCCAGGTGTCACCCTCTTCGACGTCCTTGCCGGGCAGCAGAACGCGCATGTCGATGTCTTCGGCGAGCATCTCGAGGTCTTCGGGCTTGACGTCCTCGTCCTCTTCCGCGAGCTCCCTCGAGTAGCCGTTCTTCTCGGCGTCCCAGGTGAAGGTGATGGCCTTGCCCTCGAGTTCGTCCGTCGTTTCGGAACCGGAGTCACCCGTGCCGGCTTCCCACTCGACGTTGAGGCTGTTGATGGTGCGCTTCAGCTTGTTCGGACGGGCTTTGCCCATCTCGAGGTACTCGTCGGTGATGTCGAGGAGAAGCTCGACGGAGCCGCTGGCATCCCCGATGTCTCCGCCGTCCATCATCATCGAGGGGTCGATCTCCTGACCGCCCACTTCGATCATCAGATCGTCGAGGGAGAACTCGAGCGTGGTCGAGATCTCCTTGTTCAAGGTGGTGCCCTCGGCGACGGCGAAGGTGATCGCGTCCTTGGGCTGAATGAAGGCGACGAGGCCGAGGGCCAAGGTCGCGCCGGTGAAAGCGAATCGAGTGTTCATCGGAGACTCCGAATGTGAGGCAGAGAAGGGAGGGTTCTTGGGTGGCTGTCCCGAAGGGCAGTTCCCCGCGCGGAGTGTCCATGCGGGGGGTCCGGCGGAGAGCTGGACGGGGCCGACGTGTGCTGGGGGTCGCACAGGGCCGTCTCGCAGCTACGTGGCGACCGGACATTATTCGCCGACGAACCCCAGAAGGGTGCTGCGAAGGCCCCGGAATCGATGCGGACATGCCCTGGACGTGACTTTCAGGGCCTATTCTCTGGGTATGGGCCGGCTCTTCGCTCGCATGTACGACCGTGTTCTTCAGGGGGCCGAGGATGCCGGGTTGCGCGCATGGCGGGCGAATCTGCTCGGCCCGGCCTCCGGCGTCACCCTCGAGGTCGGGAGCGGGACCGGCCTGAACCTGGCGCATTACCCCGCCACCGTGACCCGTTTGGTGGCCGCGGAGCCCAATCGGCATATGCGGGCACCCCTCGAGGTTCGCGCGGCGCAGCATCGCCTCGCTCCAGAGGTGATCGACGCACCGGCCGAGTCGCTGCCGTTCGAGGACGCCACGTTCGACACGTTGGTCTGCACGCTCGTGCTGTGTTCCGTGTCCGACCTGGACGGTTGCTTGAACGAGATGTTCCGCGTTCTGAAGCCAGGCGGACGGCTGATCTACCTCGAGCACGTCGCGCACGACGGTGGGTGGCGCAAGGTGTTCCAGCACATCTTGGAGCCAGCGTGGCGGCTGTGGGCGGACGGATGTCGGCTGACGCGCTCGACCGGGCGGCACATCGAAGCGGCCGGTTTCCTCATCGACGAACGGATCGACGAGGACATGCCGCTCGCCCCGTTCTTCGTGCGCCCCTGTCTGCGCGGTCAGGCATTCCGACCGAACTGACCCAAGGGTCCGCAGGCGCGCCACCGCGTAGAGCCGAATTCACTCCGCCCAGAATCGGCGCAGGGCTTCGAGCGCGTCGCCGTTGTTGCCCTGCCCTGCGACGCGACCCTGGAACAGCACACGGATCGCCTCCTGCTCAGCCGGGTCCGGGACTTCGGCGGCCTGCAACGTGGCCCGCGCGGCTGTGCGAACCCGCCACGCCGTCGGGCCGTTCAGGTCCAAGTCATTGGCCGCAGCGAGGAGGTTGACGGCGAGCGCAATCTGGACTTCCGGCTCGGTTTCGACCTCTAGAGCCGAAACCAGGGCCTCCACGATCACCAGGCTCTGCAGCTTCCAGGTGCCCTTCGCCACGGCGAAACGCACATCAGGATCCGTGTCCTTCAGCCGCCGCATCCAGTGCCCGGGGGTGCTCGACCGCAGCGTTCGTTCGAGCCTCTGCCGCGCGTCCGCCAGGACATCGCTCCAGTCGAAGCGAGCCTGCCAGACCCGCCAATCGGTCGAACCCGTTTCCAGGGCCAGGTCGAACACGACCGCCCAACCGATGAAGTGGACGAGCACGTTGTTGCGCACGCTGGTGTCGTCCAAGGGACTCAAGCCCAGGAGCGCTTCCAGCTGCTCGTCCGTCAGCGGATTCGAGCGCAGTTCGCGCCACGGCCAGCACGCGAAGCCGTCGATCGTCCACGTGCCGTTCCGCAGCGCGCCGTCGCCGAACCAGGTGGCGATGCCCTCTTCGAACCACAGCGGCAAGCGCTCCGGCTCCTCGGCGAGACGCGCGTGGATGAGCTCGTGGACCGCGGTCCCGGCGTCGGGCATGCCCAGGAACACGCCGCTACGGCTCCAGGGTCCGACCCCGCCGCGCGCGTGGTAGCCCTGCACACGTGCAGGCCCGATGCCAGGTACGTCCTGGACGCCCTCGCCGCCCTGATGCACGACGCGGCGACCGTTCTCGGCCAGGGTGACGCTGCCCTGCCAGGCATGGACCCGGACCGCGTTCTGGAAAGGCCCGAACTCGCGCTCCACCACCTCGAGCGCCGGCTCGAAGGCCGCCTGCCAGTCGTCGACCTCGAGCAGCACGCCCGGAGCCCGGTACAGCGTCCAGCCCTCGAAGGTCTCCGCGTGTTTCCACGAGGAGCAACCGCCCATCAGGCAGGCGGTGGCCACGAGCCAGACGGGCCAGATCGAAACCGGATGGGGGCGAAGTTGCGACATGCGAATGGTGAGGACGACCGCCGGAGGTGCGTCCGGTCGCTATTCTAGGGGGCCGTGGCGGCTGAGTTTCCTGGCTGCCTTCGACTCCCCGACTCTCCCCCCCCCAGAAGCTCCCAAGAGCTGACTTGCCCGATGGCCACCTGGACCGCCGAACTCGACCGTAGCAGCAGCGTCGTCTACATCGTCGTCACCGAGGACGACGGCAGCCCGCACGACTACCAATTCGACTTCGACGCTGGATCCGGTCGGTGGGAGTTCGCCGAGCGCGACCTGCTCGAGCGCGACTTCGGCGAGGAGTGGTGCGACGAACTCGAGACCGAGATCGAGCGCCTGATCCAGGTCGCGCGGACACCCGCTACCTAAGGACCCTGTGCGACGCGTCTTCGTTCTCGTCCTGGACTCGCTCGGAGTCGGCGCCACACCCGATGCGGCGTCCTTCGGCGATGAGGCTGCGCACACCCTGGACCACCTGGTCGAAGCTGCCGGAGGACTGGATGCACCGCGATTGCGCGCCATCGGCCTCGGCAACATCGAGGGCGTCCATTCGCTCGGCGCCGTCGACGCACCCGAGGGAGCGTTCGGTCGCATGGCCGAGGTCTCGCCGGGCAAAGACACGCCGACCGGACACTGGGAGATGATGGGCTGCCCGCTCGACACGGCCTTCCCGTTGTTCCCGGACGGCTTTCCGGCGGACATCCTGGCCGAGATCGCCGAACGCGCGGGCATCGACGGTTGGCTCGGGAACTACCCCGCGTCGGGCACCGTGATCCTGGACGCGCTGGGGCCCGAGCACATGGCGAGCGGGAAACCGATCGCCTACACCAGCGGCGACAGCGTCTTCCAGATCGCGGCACACACGGGAACCTTCGGATTGGAGCGCTTGTACGACGTTTGCCGCGTTGCGCGCGAGGTCCTGGATCGCCTGAACGTCGGCCGCATCATCGCTCGCCCGTTCATCGGCGAGCCCGGCGCGTTCCAGCGCACCTACGACCGCAAGGACTGGTCGATTCCGCCGCCGACCGACACGTCCCTCGATCGCTTGATGGCGGCGGGCGTTCCGACCATCGGGGTCGGGAAGATCAGCGACATCTTTGCGGGGCGCGGCGTGTCGCGCAGCGTTCACTCCGAGGGCAACGACGACGGGATGGCGCACACGCTGGAGCTCGCGGACGAGCTGGACGGGGGCCTCGTGTTCCTGAACCTCGTCGACTTCGACTCGCTCTACGGGCATCGCCGCGACCCCAAGGGGTACCGCGCCGCGCTCGAGACGTTCGATGGTCAGTTGGCCCAGCTCGAGGCGAAGTTGCGCCCGGACGACCTCGTCCTGATGACCGCCGACCACGGCAACGATCCGACCTTCTACGACTCGAGCGATCACACGCGCGAGTACGTCCCCGCGCTGGTGATCGGCCCCGGCGTGAAGCCCGGCGTGGACCTGGGCACGCGTTCCTCGTTCGCGGACCTCGGCGCCACGGTCGAAGAGGCGTTCGGGCTGTCCCCGGTCGTCGGCACCTCGTTCCTGTCCGCTTTCCAGCAGTGATCGACCCGCGCGAGACGATCCGTACGAAGCGGGACGGCGGGCGCTGCGATCCGGCGCACCTCGAGGCGTTCGTCGCCGGCGTCGCGGACGGTTCCGTGCCCGATATCCAGGCCGTGGCGCTGTTGATGGCCATCTTCCAGCACGGGCTCGACGGCGAGGAACTGTACGCCTGGACCCGCGCGATGCTCGATTCGGGAGGCAAGCTCGAGCGCGGCACCGGCCCGGTGCGCCTCG
>TARA_R110002096_G_scaffold117211_8_pt1 | contig 60513 bp, 61 predicted proteins | sample TARA_R110002096 | Tara Oceans TARA_R110002096 (sample SAMEA4397295) | marine metagenome | biome: Polar Biome; feature: [DCM] deep chlorophyll maximum layer (ENVO:01000326); material: water (ENVO:00002006), including particulate matter (ENVO:01000060) such as... | depth 35 m
AAATGGTGAAACACCTGTACTAGTTGACTTCTTTGCGGAATGGTGTGGACCTTGTAAAGTTCAAGCTCCTATATTGAATTCATTGAAGCAAGAGGTCGGAAAGCAATTGAATATACTCAAAATTGATGTTGATAAAAATCAAGCAGTTGCTCAGAAATACGCAATTAAAGGTGTACCAACTTTAATTCTATTTCATCAGGGGAAAATAATTTGGCGCAAATCAGGTGTGGTGCAGGCAAATGAAATCAAACAACACTTAGCTCAGATTCAGTAATTTTTTTTAATATCCAGCCTTTTTGTTGAGTGTGTTGCAGTAAATTTTCTAAAACGTATTTCATCTTATCAGCAGCTTTCAAGCTATCATGCAATGTAATGATGTCGCCACCTTTTAATTGCTTTAAACTAATCCCTAAACTCTTCTCCTTTGAAGTTCTAGGATCGTAATCTTTACTCAAAACAGACCACATCACAATTTTAAATTCATTCTTTAATACTCGGATTTGTTGCGAGCTAATTTTTCCATAAGGTGGTCTGAAAATTTTAGAATCAATTAGTTGAGCACATTTTTGAACATCTTCGAGGTAGTTATTTTTGGAGACCTTCCATCCATTTAAATGCTGGTAGGTATGATTTCCAACAGCATGGCCTTCACTCACAATTTGTTGGTATAGTTCAGGATGCATTTCTACATTTTTACCTATACAAAAAAACGTTGCTTTCGCATTATAGCTTTTCAGTATTTCAAGTATCCACTCAGTTACTCCAGGAGTTGGACCATCATCAAAAGTGAGGAAAATAGCAGGCTCGTTCGTCTTTACATTCCAATAAAGAGAAGGGTAAAGCTGTTTGAGAATACCTGAAGGGTGAGTAAACATTAGCCAAAGAGTTGATTAAAAACTTCTTCAATTTTTCCTACAGCTGCAAGCTCGATTGAAAAATCCTTTTTACTTAATCCTTTTAAGTTGTATTTAGAAAGAAAAATTTTATCAAACCCTAATTTTTGAGCTTCCAAAATGCGTTGTTCAATTTTATTTACAGGTCTAATTTCTCCTGAAAGTCCTACTTCAGCAGCAAAACAGCTTTTTGAAGGAATGGGAAAATCTTCACTCGAGGAAAGTACAGCACTCACAACAGCTAAGTCAATTGCAGGGTCTTCAACTTTGATTCCACCTGCTATGTTTAAAAACACATCTTTAGCCCCTAGTTTAAAACCACAGCGCTTTTCTAACACTGCTAGTAACATGTTTAGCCTTCTCAAATCAAAACCTGTAGCAGAACGTTGAGGAGTTCCGTAGGCAGCAGAACTAACCAATGACTGAACCTCAATCAACATGGGACGCAAACCTTCCATACTCGAAGAAATTGCAGAGCCACTTAATTGCTCGTCTCGGTTAGAAAGCAATATTTCTGAAGGATTGTCAACTTCTCGTAAACCGTTCCCAAGCATTTCATAAATACCGATTTCATTGGTAGGGCCAAATCTATTTTTTGAAGTTCTTAGTAGTCTGTAAATATGGTGTCTATCTCCCTCAAATTGCAAAACCACATCTACCATGTGTTCCAATACTTTTGGTCCAGCTAAATTTCCTTCTTTATTGATGTGGCCAATTAAGAATATTGGGGTGTTGGTTTCTTTTGCAAAGCGCATCAAATCTCCTGCACACTCTCTTATTTGCGAAATACTTCCCGCTGATGACTCAATTAAACCACTGTGTAAGGTTTGAATACTGTCAACAATGACAAGATCTGGCTCAATTTTTACTAAGTGTTGTATAATGGTTTGAACAGAGGTTTCAGAAAGTAAATAGCACTCCTTGTTTTTTATGCCAATACGATTTGCCCTCATTTTGATTTGTTGCTCACTCTCCTCACCTGAAATATAGAGCACTTTAACACCACTCCAATTTAAAGCCAGTTGCAACAAAAGCGTAGACTTTCCAATTCCGGGTTCACCTCCAAATAGTTGCAAAGAGCCGGGTACAATTCCACCACCTAAAACACGATTGATTTCTTGATCCGGTGTGCGAAAGCGAATTTCTTTATTCTCTTCAATCTCTGAAATAAGGACTGGTTTACTAGCTCTTTGCTTAGTAGATGAACTAGCAATACCATTTTCTTTTTGAATTACTTCTTCTACATAGGTATTCCACTCATTGCAGGATGGACATTTACCAATCCATTTACTAGCTTGTGCGCCACAATTTTGACAGAAATAGGCTGTTTTGAGTTTAGCCAAAAGAATAAATTAAAAAATAATTTCTATTTCGCGTTTTTTTGGTTTTGCTTTGTCACCACAAAAATCTGAAACATTCGCTTCTGCTTGTTCTAAGTTTAGCGCTGCTGCTTTTTTCCAATCTGCACATGCCTTCGATTTATCATCAATTTCATAATAAGCCTCTCCACGGTAGAAAAATGCTCTTGCAAGATTTTCATCACGAAGTTCAATTACATTGGTAAAACCTTCAATTGCCTCTTGGTATTTTTTTAAACCTAAGTTGCTTAAGGCTAAATTGATTTGTCCATTTTCTAGCTTAGGATCTTTATCAAGTGCAGTATTAAAATCATTTAAACCTGCATCGTAAAATTCTAATTCAGCTTTAGCTGCTCCTCTGTTGTAATAAGCTTCGGCATAGTCGGGGTTTAATTCTATTGCTTTGCTGTAATCAGTGATAGCTGCCTGAAATCGGTTTAATGACCCATTTGAGAAACCTCGGTAATAGTATACATCTGGAAAAGTTGGCCTCAGTTTAATTGATTGATCAAAATCTTTGATGGCACTTTTAAATTCATCGATAAATACTTTCGCTGCTCCTCGATTAAAATACAATTCAGCATCTTGATCATTGATTTTTTCAGCTTGATCATATAAATCAATCGCTTCTTTAAATAAATCAAGCTTGTGTTTACTATCTCCTAAACCTTTGATAATTGTGAAATTATCAGGGCTCTTAGCCATTGCTTTTTCATAACTGGCCATTGCTTTTTCATACTCTTCTGCTTGATAATGTTGTTCGGCAAGTTTTTGGTAAAAGGCTGAAGAGTCCTGCGCCAATAAAAATATACCGCTGAATATGAACCAGAAAAAAAGGTAAAATTTAACCATCTTATGTGTTTTTTATTTTAGCTTCAATTGCTGAAGTAGAGTATCCTTGAAGAAAATCTATTGTTTTTACAAGACCTCCATAAGATTGAACTACTTCGTGTCCAACGATTTCCTCAATTTTATAATCACTCCCTTTTACCAGAACTGTTGGACGAATAAAAGTAATTAAATTCAAGGGATTAGTTTCATCAAAGATAACAACTGCAGAGACAAAGTGCAAAGCGGCAATTATTATTGCTCTAGAAGTTTCATCTTGAATTGGTCGGCTTTTTCCTTTATTTAAGCGTTTGATAGAAGCATCAGAATTAACTCCCACAATCAATTTTGTTCCTAAATCTGCTGCTTTTGAAAGATAATCGATGTGCCCCTGATGCAAAAGGTCGAAGCAGCCATTGGTAAAAACAACTTTCTCGTCTTTCAACTGCCAACGGTTGAGTTCCCAACGAAGTTGCTCCTCTGTGAAAATTTTATTTTTTAGAACATCAAGTGCTTTCAATGGACTTGTTTTTATTAATTAATCGAAGCAAAGGTATACTCAAAACTCCAACAACAATAATCATGATGGTTTGCGATGACCATAAAATCCAACCAAGTGCAAGTGCAGCAGGTTTAGATACATTGTATAAAATAAGCGTTTCCATAATGGCAATCGGAAATACTCCCAATCCCCCTTGTACAAATACAATTGCTAAACTTCCTGTTACAAATGAAGCCAATACTGCAGATAAAGGCACATCAGAAGTGGCTTCTAAAGCAAAAAAGCAAACGTAAAACATTGAAACATAAGCAATCCAAATAAAAGCTGTATGCATCAAGAAGTATCCTTTTTGCTTCATTTTTAAAATTGATTGCAGGCCTTCTAATATGCCTCTCAGCATTTCTCGAATTTTTACAAGAAGTGGATGTGTTGATTTTGAAACGATTAAAAGGATAAAAAAGACCAATCCTAACAGTAAAATAACCCCAATGATAATGATATTTTGCAAACTAAACTTTTCTGAACCTGATTCAGAATATTCTATGATGGTATCTCTCAATAAATCGAATTCAAGAAAGATAATAGAACCCATAATTAGAGCCAAAATAATAAGATCGGCAACTCTTTCTGCTAGAATTGTCCCAAATAACTTATTAAAAGGGAGGTTTTCATATTTAGCTAAAAGAGCGGGTCTAGTTACCTCTCCTAACCGTGGAAGTGCTAAATTGGCAACATAACCAATCATAACTGTAAAAAAGCTGTTCCAAAACCCAGGGGTTTTCCCAAGCGGTTGAATGCTGTATTTCCATCTGATTGCTCTACTAAAATGGCTTAAAATTCCCAAAGACATGGAAAGAAAGATCCAAAAGTAATTTGCCTCATTAATTGCTTTATAAAGCTCTTTTTCTTCTTGAGGACTTAAATCTTTAAACACATACCAAATCAAAAAGACACCAAATGCAAGTGGCAGTGCAATTTTTAAAAAAGAAAGAATGGGTTTCAATGCAGAAGTAGTTTAAAAACGGTGAATTTAATGAATTAGGCTAATATTGTCAATCAAACGCACACCTGATAGGTAGGCCGCCACAAAAACTCTTGGACTTTCTGTTTCTGACCAATTGCTAATTTCTTGAAGTGTTTTTTCATCTACAATCGAGAAATAATCAACTTGAAAGTCATTTTTACTTAGTTTGTCTTTACAAATATCTACCAAGTTATTAGGGCTGTAGCTAGATTTATTTTCTTTTGCAAAAGACATTGTTTTATAAATAAAGGCTGCTTTTTTAAGGTCTTTTTCAGTCAACAAGTAATTTCTAGAACTCAATGCTAACCCGTTTTTCGCTCTTAATGTTTTACATCCGACTATTTCAGTTTTAAAGTTATAGGCATCCCTTAACCATCGGATGATTGCTAATTGCTGAAAGTCTTTTTCTCCAAAATAAGCTTTATCAGGGGACAAGATTTCAAAAAAACGTCTTATAACTGCTGCTACACCTTCAAAATGTTGAGGTCTGTATTTGGCTTCCATGCCTTTAGCAATGCTCCCAAAATTGAAACTTAAATCTGGTGACTTTGGATACATGGTCTCATAATCAGGTAAAAACAAGATATCGCATTCAGCTTTTTCCAATATGGCTGTATCTTCTTTAACTCTATTAGGATAATTTTCAAGATCCTCTTTTCGATTAAATTGTAGTGGATTGACGAAAATGGAACAGATCACCTGATCAACCTCCTGTTTTGCTCGGTTGATTAGGGAAACATGTCCATCATGTAAGGCACCCATTGTTGGGACAAAACCTGTACTTATATCTTTGTCAGATAATTCATTAAGGTGTTCCTTGATCGTGGTAGCATCGTAGAATACGTTCATAGAGTGGGTCAGTGAAACGGATGAATTGTTATCAATCAAAATTCAGTTTATTTTTATAATAATTGAATTTATTGAGGATTAATCTATAAAAAATACAGCTTGACTCAAAAATAGATTTGTGTGATACCTTTTTTTTTACGTAATTTTGTAAAGCTTTATTAACTAATTCCTTTCCTATGAGTAAAAAAAGAATTCTCTATATTTCACAAGAAATAGCACCTTACCTTCCAGAAAACAATCTTTCTAAAATAGGACGAAATTTACCACAAAACATACAAGAAAAAGGCAAAGAAATAAGAACTTTCATGCCTAAGTTTGGATGTATCAATGAGAGAAGAAATCAACTTCATGAAGTTATTCGCCTTTCAGGTATGAATTTAATTATTGATGACAATGATCATCCACTGATTATTAAAGTAGCTTCGATTCAGCCTGCTAGAATGCAGGTTTATTTTATTGATAATGAAGATTACTTTCAGAGAAAAGCAGTTTTATCTGATAAAGAAGATAACTTTTTTGAAGACAATGACGAAAGAGCTATTTTCTTTTGTAGAGGGGTTTTAGAAACTGTTAAGAAACTAGGTTGGGCACCTGATTTAATTCACTGCCATGGTTGGATGACAAGTTTAATACCGTTTTATTTGAAAACATCTTATAAAGATGAACCTCTCTTTGAAAAGTCTAAAGTAGTTACCTCTATTTATAATGATTGTTTTGAGGGTAAATTGAACGCAGACTTTCATAAGAAAGCAATGATGGATGGAGTAACGAAGGAAGATTTACAGCATTTTATAGATCCAACTCATCAAAATTTATGTTCAGCTGCAGCATCTTGGTCTGATGGAGTAATTGTAGGATGTGCTGAAGCAGCCTCTTTAGTTAGTAGCATTGATAACAATGTCCCTGTTCTAGACTACCAAGGAGAAGATGATTATATTGACGCTTTCAACAATTTTTACGATGAAATTTTGTTAGAAGAAGAAGTACTGGCGCAATAATTTTATGACAATTAACTCTTTTTTAAGTACGCGGAAAGTTATAATTCTTTCCGCTTCTTTTTTATTCTTTTTTCTAGCTTGTAAAAAAGAAGGAGAACTCAATCCAGACTTTGTAGATAATTTATCAGCTGCTCTTTATACGGATAGTGTTTCAATCTTTTCAAAAACAGTAACCGGTGAAGCCTTTCCTTCAGATCGAGTAGCTACAGGACTACTTGGTGTTTATCAAGATTCTTCATTTGGTAAAACCACCGCTTCTTTATACTTACAGCCTTTATTACCCTCTAATGCGCTTTTACTTAGCAATCCTGGAGAGCAAATTATTATGGATTCAATTATTTTAAGTCTGCAGTACAGCAGTTGGTTTGGCGATACTACTGTTTTACAAACAATAGACGTTTACGAATTAGATGAGGGTTTAAATATTAATACAACTTATTTTTCGGATACTTCCATTAATACACTTCCTACTCCTCTTGGCTCTAAAGCTTTTTTGCCAAGGCCACGTCAAGGAATAAGAATCAACCAACCAAATGCAACAGATGGAATGGATACAGTGGCTTTGAATTCTCAAGTTCGAATTCGCCTTTCTGATGATTTAGGGAATCTAATTGTTTCAAAATCTGGAGGGAGTGAATTGCAAAATAATGAAAACTTCACAAAATTTTTCAAAGGAATCAAGCTGACACCAAATGTTCAGGGAACTCTTAGTAATAATGAAAAAGCAATTCTATACTTTGCATTAACAGCCTCGGAGACCAAAATGGCTATGTTTTATAGGGTTGTAAATACTCAGAATGATACACTTAATCGCTTGTTGAACTTTCCTATTAATTCTTCAAGTGTTCGGTTTAATACTTTTGAATATGATTATTCACTTGGAGCAGTGAACTCTAATCTGCAAACAAGTGAAAATGATTCTTTATTTTCCTATGTTCAAGCAATGGCTGGTGTTCAAACAATATTAAGTTTTCCAAAATTAAAAGAGCGGTTTGAAAATGAAAGAGTACTTATTAATAAGGCTGAGTTAGTTTTGCCAGTTACTTCAGGGAGTTATGCTAAATTTGGTTATGCTCAAACGTTGACTTTAGCTTTAAAAGATGCGAGTGGGAATCTTCAGTTTATTCCTGACTTTTTTGAAGGTGAGCAGTATTTTGGTGGTAATTTTGATGCGAGTATCAATGCTTATAAATTTAATATCGCTCGTTATATTCAGGGAATTATTAGCGGTTCTCAAAAAGAGGAAGGGCTAACTGTACTTGTTGCTGGGAGTGTTGTTAGAGCAGAAAGAGCTGTTATATTAGCTCCTGGAAATGAAGACAAAAAAATTAAGCTTAATTTATTTTATTCAAAAACTCAATAGCTTATGTGTGGAATTATAGCCTATGTTGGCGAAAAAGAAGCATTTCCAATCTTACTTAAAGGTCTTCAAAGACTTGAGTATAGAGGCTACGACAGTGCTGGAGTAGCTTTGTTGGAAAATAATGAAATTGCAATTTATAAGAAGCAAGGAAAAGTTAGCAACTTAGAAAAGTTTGTTGGATCAAAGAAATTGGGTTCAACTATAGGAATAGGCCATACTAGATGGGCTACTCATGGTGCGCCAAGCGATGCAAATGCACATCCGCATACCAGTGGAAACAATCGTTTTGCAATGATTCACAATGGAATTATTGAAAATTATGACTCACTAAAAAAAGAGCTTCAAAGTAGGGGACATGTTTTTAAAAGCGAAACAGACACCGAAGTACTAATTCACCTTATAGAAGATATTTGTGAAAAAGAGATGGTAAGCCTAGAAGAAGCTGTTCGAATTGCATTACATGAAGTAATTGGAGCTTATGCCATCGTTATTTTAGATCATAACAATCCAGACAAATTAATCGCTGCAAAAAATAGTAGCCCTTTAGTTATTGGAATTGGAGAAAACGAATTTTATGTTGCCTCTGATGCTACACCGATTATAGAATACACTAAAAACGTAGTTTATCTTGATGATGAAGAAATAGCAGTTCTTCACAAAGGCAAGAAGGTTAAGATTAACAACATTAAAAATCAAGCAATCACTCCTTATATACAGGAGTTAGAAATGAATTTGGAAGCAATAGAAAAGGGTGGTTACGATCACTTTATGCTCAAAGAAATCTATGAGCAACCTCAGTCTATTCGAGCTAGTATGTTGGGTAGATTAAATGCTAAAACAGGGAAAATTACGCTTGGGGGAATCGAAGAGTTTGAGTCAAAATTTATGAATGCCAAGCGAATTATTTTCGTTGCTTGTGGAACATCATGGCATTCTGCCTTGGTTGGTGAATACATGATTGAAGATTTGGCTCGAATTCCTGTTGAGGTAGAGTATGCTTCAGAATTTAGATACAGAAATCCGATTATTTCTGAAAAAGACATTGTAATTGCAATTAGCCAGTCAGGTGAAACTGCGGATACACTTGCAGCTTTACAATTAGCAAAAGAAAAAGGAGCGACAATCTATGGAATTTGTAACGTTGTAGGCTCTTCCATTGCAAGAGCTACGGATGCAGGTTCATATACACATGCAGGACCGGAGATTGGAGTAGCATCTACAAAAGCATTTACGGCACAGATTACTATTTTAGCACTAATGGCCTTGAGTTTGGCCTATAAAAAAGGAAGTATCAATAAAACAAAGTATAGAACACTTATTGAACAATTAAATTCAGTTCCAACGCTTGTAGAAAAAGTACTTAAGACAAATGATCAAATTAAACACATTGCTTCTCTCTATAAAGATGCTCGAAATTTTCTCTATTTAGGAAGAGGATATAACTTTCCTGTAGCATTAGAGGGAGCACTTAAATTAAAAGAGATTTCTTATATCCACGCTGAAGGTTATCCTGCAGCTGAGATGAAGCATGGACCGATTGCTTTGATTGATGAAGACATGCCAGTAGTAGCAATTGCTACAAGAAAAGGTTCTTACCAAAAAGTAGTAAGTAATATTCAAGAAGTGAAAGCTAGAAATGGTAAAATTATTGGAATTGTAACTGAAGGTGATCACGAAGTGAGAGCCATGGCGGATCATGTAATTGAAATCCCCGAAACAGAAGAGTTTTTAGATCCCTTAATTTCAGTAATACCATTGCAGCTACTTTCATATCACATAGCTGTGATGAGAGGGTGTAATGTAGATCAACCAAGGAATTTAGCTAAGTCTGTTACAGTAGAGTAATATAATTTTGAAACAAAAAAACCTGAAGTGAAAACTTCAGGTTTTTTTGTGACTATAAACTATTATTTAGTCTACAATTTTATCGGTTTTCTTTGTAGAGTAATTTATTTTTAAAGCATTTGCTTTTCTCAGTTCTTGTTTAACATCAGTAACAATTCCCATTTTTGCTTCCATATCCACTTTTAATGAAAAGGTCATTAAAGGCACTTCTACTGGATCTGTATTTTCTCTTTCTGCTTCAACAAAAGCAATAATTTCATTTTTGGTAGCAAATGCATCGTTTAGTTGAATTCTTGCAGCAGTTCCAAATTGACTTTGTAATGAAGGAATTGGCTCACCGATATAAATATAGCTAACCAATGATTTTCGCTCCAATTTATTAATTTCAGTTGCTTTAGGAGTATCGTTTTTGACTTTTAAAGTAACTTCTCGCATTACGGTTGTTACCATGAAAAAGAATAACAGCATAAAAACAATATCAGGCAGCGATGCTGTAGATATTGGCGGTTGACCTCCCGATTTTTTCTTTTTAAACTTCGACATGTTAATTTTCTATATTCTTAGGTTCTGCTTCAGATATTCGCTGAGGATAAACTTTCTTAACAGCCTCCAATTGCATTTCGGCTTCTTTTGAAAGCGCTGCTTCTTCTTCTAATTGCTTATATGATTTACCAAATTGCTGTTGAGCAAATTCTTCTCTCACTTCATTATAAGCTGCTACCAGTTCATTTTGAACTTTAATATACATATCATAAGAAGTTCCTCTATCATTTTGTAATGAAACTATTTGTTTAGAAACTCTGTATTCACCTAATACTGGAATTGTTTCTGTTTTAAACTCAGGAAAACTTTCATCTCGCTCAGTTCGATCCCCAACGATAAACTTTTTGGCTTCTTCTCTTAAATTACTCACCTGCATAATATCGCCTTCTACAAGTAAATTGTCATTTGCATTAACCAATACCTCAAAAATATTTCTTTGTTTTACAGGAGGTGGTTTATCTTGAGGTTCCTCAATTGGTGGTGGAAGTTTTCTGGTTAATCCCCCATCAACATCCATTGTAGTAGTTACCAAAAAGAAAATCAATAATAAGAAGGCGATGTCTGCCATTGATCCGGCATTAATCTCCGGTGCTGCTCTTCTTGCCATAATAATTGACTTCTATTAATTTTATTTAAATAATTTCGATAATCCAGAAGAAATGGTCGCTATAATTGCTCCAACTGCTAAAATATAAAAGGCAATTAAACCCATACTTACTCTTTTAGAAGCTTCAGGACCAGCTATAAACTTTGCGTATTTTGGTGTCATTTCGTCTCCAGCAAGAAGATATGAAATGACAAAAACCAATAACAATGCTCCAACTCCAATCAATGCACTCTTAGCTCCTTTTGGATTTTTAGCCATTGTGATGATTGGGAAAATAATTGCTGTAACAGCACCAATTCCAAACAAAACATAACACCAGTAGATTAAAATTTCTGAATCTACACTACCTGTGTAAAAAAGAATACCCAAAAGAACACTAACGCCCATTAGGACATAGAGAAGGATATTCAATATTTTTGAGTTACTTTCTGACATAATTTTAAACTTTTTTGTTTTTCAATTCATGTGCTACTAACAAGTCAACTAAGCTAATAGAAGCATTTTCCATGTCATTCACAATGCTGTCGATTTTTGCAACAATGTAATTGTAAAAAATTTGAAGAATAATTGCAACGATCAAACCGAATACAGTGGTTAATAATGCAATTTTAATACCTCCGGCAACCAATGATGGAGAAATATCTCCTGCAGCTTCAATCGCATCAAATGCTCCAATCATACCAATTACTGTACCCATGAAACCAAGCATAGGTGCCAAAGCAATAAACAATGAAATCCAAGAAACGCCTTTTTCTAACAATCCCATTTGAACACTTCCGTATGAAACAACTGATTTCTCAACAATGTCAATACCTTCATGAGAACGATCAAGACCTTGATAAAAAATACTTGCAACCGGACCACTCGTATTTCTACAAACTTCTTTAGCACTATCGATTCCACCTGAATTTAATGCATCTTCAACATTTGCCAATAATTTTTTAGAGTTAGTGGTTGCCATGTTTAAGTAAATAATTCTTTCAATTACGATTGCAAGTCCAAGAATTAGACACAATAAAACGATTCCCATAAATTCAGGACCACCTTCAATAAACTTTTCCTTTAAAATTTGGTGGAAAGATTGATTTTTTTCTTCTACTACTTCAGTTTCTACGTCAGTTGCTTTAACAACTGGCTCAGCAGTATCTTCAACAACTTCTTCTGCTTCTGTAGTATCAGTTTGTTCAGTTTGCGCCTCACTATCAATGTCTCCTTCTTGAGCAAAAGCAAATTGGTTAAGCCCAAATGTCATGAAGGCTGCTAGTGTAAATAAAGTGATTAACTTTTTCATAATTTTAAAATTATTGATCGGATTTAGTTTTAACGGTTACTTATTTATAATAGTCTGCGAATATAGTAGACTTTCTTTTAATCTTTTATTTTTTTTTGTTTAAATGCTAATAATTAAACAATATTAATATAAATTTATTTTATACTAAAGTATTTCAAACAATCAAATTTCGGACTTTTCTAACCTTTCTCTCTGCGGAGAGGAAGGGATTCGAACCCCCGATACGGTCACCCGTATACACGCTTTCCAAGCGTGCGCCTTCAGCCACTCGGCCACCTCTCCTTTAATACTTCCCTTTTTCATGACTTGAATACGGCATGCCAAATTAATAAAAAATAAATACGAGCGACAATTTTTTTTGTGTTATCATATAGTTAAGCATTTAGGTGCTATCAAGAAATGAAATTGGCTTTTAAACAAGCACTTAACTTATTTCCCCTCTTAAATTGCTTACCATATAGTCTTTTCGCTCTTGATGTGTTAGTTCTTCACAAGAGAGAAGGTACATCATTTTAGTGATTGCTGCTTCAAATGTCATGTCTCTTCCACTTAATACACCTGATTTTGCTAAATGTGATCCAGTTGCATATTTATCTTGGTTAACTGAACCAGTGGTGCATTGTGTGATGTTTAATAAAATAACTTCTCGATCATTTAATTTTTTTAGCTCATCGTCCAACCATTTTTTTATAGGAGCATTTCCACTGCCAAAAGTTTCAATAATCAATCCCCTCAGACCTTCTATGTTAGCTATAGCTTGAAAAACCTCTTTCCGCATGCCAGGGAAAATTTTAATAGAAGCAACTTGGTCGGCAATGTGCTTTCGAGCAATTAGTGGCCGGTTATCGGGTTTTCTAATAGCAAAACGATTGTATTTGATGTTTACTCCTGCTTCAGCTAAAAGCGGGTAATTTGGCGATTGAAAAGCTTCAAAGTTCTCAGAGCTAACTTTTGTTGTTCGATTACCTCTATACAATGCATATTCGAAATAAAGGGCTACTTCAGGAACAATTGGACTACCGTTTTCCATAGAAGCAGCTATCTCTATTGCTGTAATTAGATTTTCTTTTCCATCAGTTCTTATTTTTCCAATTGGAAGTTGACTGCCTGTGAAAATAATGGGTTTATTGACATTTTCTAATAAAAAACTTAGTGCAGATGCACTATAAGCCATAGTGTCAGAACCGTGAAGAATTACAAATCCATCGAATTTAGAATAATTACTTTCAACAATACTGAGCAACTGCATCCAAAACTGAAGGTCAATGTCAGAGGAGTCTTTTGGATTGTCTAATGAAATTACTTCTAAGTTTAGTTTAAACTTGTTTAATTCTGGAATTTCATCCAATAAATGATTGAAATCAATAGGACTAAGTGTTCCGGTCTCAGGATTTTCAACCATTCCAATAGTCCCCCCAGTGTAAATCAATAATATGTTACCGTACTCAATCATGGAGGTCAAAAATAGACAATGCGTTGTTAGTTGTTATTCGGGCAATATCATTTAATGGTAATTGGTAGATTTCCGCCAATTTTTCTGCTACCAATAAAGTATAACTACTTTCGTTTCGTTTTCCTCGAAATGGGACAGGAGCTAAGTAAGGGGAATCTGTTTCTAGTACAAGTGAATCAATGGGCAGTTGCTCAACCACTTTATCTAAACCTGCGTTTTTAAATGTTACTACTCCTCCAATCCCCAACTTGAAATTTCCATAATTTAGAATGTGATTGGCTTGCTCGAGATTCCCTGTAAAACAATGAAAAACACCCTTCAAATTCTTATCATTTAATTCATCCATTACAGTTAAAACCTCATCAAAAGCATCTCTGCAATGTATAACAATCGTTAAATGCATTGATTTTGCCCATTCAATCTGCTTGCGAAAAGCCATTTCTTGCTCTTTTAGAAATTTTTTATCCCAATACAAGTCCATTCCGATTTCTCCAACAGCGATGTAGTTGTTTTTTTGCAATTCATTTTCAACTATTAACAACTCTTCTTCAACATTTTCTCCAACTGAACATGGATGCAAGCCCATCATTGGATAGCAATTTTTAGGATATTTTGCCTCCAAAGCTTTCATCCCATCTATAGAAGAAGCATCAATATTTGGCAAAAAAAATCGCTGAACTCCTTTTGCAAGAGCTCGCTCAATCATTGCTTCTCGATCTTCGTCAAATTGCTCAGAGTAAAGGTGGGTGTGAGTGTCGATAAATTCCATGCAAGCAAAAATAGGATTTATACCGATTACGAATATAATACAGTTTATAAGCTAAAAGAAGAACTGTTTAAATTCTGTATCGGCATATACCACTTCTAATAAAAATTGTAATTTTAAAATAGGTATAACATTGTAAAACAATTGAACTGTTTTATAATGAGAGTAGGTATTAGCTAAACATCAGCTGCCTTCTCAACATGCTCAAAAATTGCTTTGAGTTCGGTAGCGCTTTCTGGTTTCATTTTTCCAGCCAAAATCAAGCTCAACTGTTTTCTCCTTAATGCAGCATCATAACGATCTTGTTCTACTTGGTTTTCAGGAATAAGTTCTGGAACTTCAATTGGGCTACCATTTTGGTCTACAGCAACAAAAGTATAAATGGCTTCATTGCACTTTTTGCGATCACCATTTGCCAAATCAACAAAAACATCTAGAAAAACTTCCATTGAGGATGTAAATGCACGCGAAACTTTTGCTTCAATTGTTACCACATCACCAAGTTTTATCGGGTGATTGAAAGAAACATTATTTACTGAAGCAGTTACGACTACTCTTCTTGAATGCCGCTGAGCAGAAATCCCAGCAGTTATATCCATCCAGCTCAATAATTGACCACCCATTAAATTTCCCAAAACATTGGTGTCATTTGGCAAAACGATTTTAGAAGTTTGAGCAAATGTTTCTTTGGCTTTTCTTGATTTCATGCTGTAAAATTTTAGACTGCAAAAGTAAGCGGAATACAATTCTTAAAGGCAGAAAAAAAGGTCTTTTGAGTAGATAAAATTGATACTAATATACCTTTTCGAGCAACCAAGCATCTGGGTGATCTTGATTGCGAACTTTTGCTAAAAAGTTCACAGCTTCTTCACGAGTATTAAAGCTGCCAATACTAACGGCATGGTAAATTTTATACCTGCCTAACAAACGGGCATCAAAGCCAGCTGTTTGAAGTTGACCGAGTAAATCTTTGGCATTTTTTTCTGTTGAAAAGCATCCACCAACAACGTGATAACTAAAACCATGTGCAATAAAACTTTTGCTAACAAAGGTGTTATCTTTTTCTAAATTTGTCTTTTTACTTCGATTATCTTCGTGTAGTAAAGTAGCCTCTCCTAAGCTAGTTCGAAAAGGAACAATACCTGACTCAGTCGCTCTTCTTTTAACTTCCGTTTCAAGGGAGTTTGTATTGTAAGATAAATTCAACTTTTTGGCTTTATAACTTGGAGCATCAGCAAAACTAAAATTCAATGCTGCAAAATTACTCACACCAGTATTCAGCCAATTGTATTTTATATTCAATAAAAAAGTAGATAAAACTAAAAAGAAGAATACTGCCGCCGCTCGTAGCCAGTAAAACTTAGTACTTGCTTTTTCAGAATTGTCTGATAACGCTATATTTTTTTGCTCATTGATTTTTGCTACAATTCTTTTTTCAGCTCCTTCACGCTGAATTGGCATTGCTCTAAATGTCTCTAGTCCAAAAGAATCGAGTAAATAATTCGTGCTGTTCTCAGGGATGAATTGAATGTTTTTTTCAGGATCGAGAAAAAGGGTTCCCACTTTTTCTATTTTAATTCGATCTCCTTCTTGCAAGCCTTTGGTAGATTGGTCTACAAATGAGCGAACTAATTCCTGTGCTTCAGAATAGCTTATTTCTTTTTTACCAGCAATGTGGTTTGTGAGTAAGCCATCATTGCTTTTTAATTGTTGATTGAAAGAGATTTTTTTAGAAGGTGCTTGAAATTTATGCTGAATTGTATGAAGTTGAGCAGAAGCATAATTGGCTACAAATCCACCAAAATCAGGCACAATTACACAATCGTAGCTGTATAATAAATCCGAAATATAAATATCAATTTTTACCTTTTCCATCGACTGCGAAGATAGCAAACTTCTTTCTTTTTATCATATTTTCAAAACGCACACCATTTTAGTTTTATTAGTTGAACTTTATTTTCTTTGTTATGAAATTATGGCTTGAGGTTAGGTCATTTATGAAATACAATTAAATTATACACTATGAAAACAATATTAAAACTCGAAGAATTACCTCAATTGTTGCTTTCAATCCTACTTTTTACAAATACAGATTTTTCTTGGTGGTGGTATTTGTTGCTCTTTTTTACGCCAGATTTTGGTATGCTTGCTTACCTTTTCAATCCAAGAGTAGGTGCATTCTTTTACAACCTTTTTCATCATAAAGGAATTGTTATTTTAATTTACCTAGTGGGTAATTTAATGGATTTGCCCAGTTTGGAATTAATTGGCTCCGTTTATTTTGGACATGCAGCCTTCGATCGCATTTTTGGGTATGGTTTAAAATATCCCGATGATTTTAAAAATACACATTTAGGCTGGATAGGGAAGTGAGAGAAAATGGAGCCTTATTCATTTTTCATTTCTATAACAGCATAGGTGTTTTCTTTTTCTTTAAAAGGCACTGTGATAAAACTAATCCCATTTTCTTTTGAAGTAAGAAGTTCTTTAGGAATCTTACTATAAAATTGGTACTCAGCAGAGTTTTCGTCATAGGTGTCACTACTCCGTTTATTATTTATCACTATCCAAAACTTTCGTTCATTAATAATAAAATGCGGTTCTGTGAATTCGATACCTTCTGGTGGATTGTCGATAAATGTAGTATCTGAAATTGAGGAAGACTTAGAAGAATCAAACTCATGAAATAAATAAAGCTCAGAGCTTGCAAAGCTTATTAAAGGTAAAGTAAATAAGAGTAGTCCATATAAAGTTCTCATGGTTATTGTTTGAGGCTAAGATAATTATTTTCCAATCATTCCAAAATCCGCTGCTTCCACCAAACAGCTAAACTTACAAAACCCACTACTGTAATAGAGCTTACAGGCATTAAGATTGCTGCAAAAACGGGAGAAAGTAGTCCTTGAACTGCGAAGCTTAATCCAATTAAATTGTATAGAAAGGAAATAACAAAGCTGATGATCACAATTTTTTTGCTCGTGCGGCTAAACTGTAAAAAGCTAGGAATTTTCTCAAATTGATCGGCACCTAAAATTACATCACATGCAGGAGAAAAAGCATTCACATCTTCAGCAATACTCACTCCCACATCGGCTTGTAAAAGCGCACCAGCATCATTCAAGCCATCGCCAACCATCATGCATTTATCTCCTTTTTTTTGCAAGAGTTTGATATAGTCTAATTTTTCAGAAGGGCTTTGCTCAAAGAGCAATTTACTGTTAGCAGGAAATAGTTTTTCCAAAAGTTGCTTTTGTCCACTTTGATCACCTGAAATGAGGGACAATTGATAGCTTTTCTGAAGTTTTTGCAACAATTCCTTTAATCCATCTCTGTATTCGTTGCTAATAGCAAAATAACCGATTACTTCCCCATTAATTTCAATGTATACGGTTGTATTTTCTTCTACTTCAGCTAGTTTTGTCAACCATTTTGCTGCGCCGATTCGGTAATTTGTTTCACTTAGTGTACCCTTTAATCCTTTTCCAGGGAACTCCTCAAAATCAGTTAAACTAAGGCTTTCACCATGTGGCAACTGTTGAGCAATAATTCTACTTAAAGGATGATTGCTTTGGCTCAGTAGTTTTTGAATGTGATGCAATTGTTCAGTACTGAGTTGATAACCGTGATAGCTTACTTTTCTGTTATTGCTGTATGTTAATGTTCCAGTTTTATCAAAAATCAAGTGATTGATAGTTGCCATTTTTTCAATCACACTTGCTTCTCGCAAATAGCAGTTTTTCCTACCCATAAAACGCATGGCATGACCCAATGTAAAAGGAGCTGCCAAGGCAAGTGCACAAGGGCAGGCAACAATTAAAACGGCGGAAACCACTTTGATAGTTTCGCCAATCCCAAATTGCCAGTGGTATAAGCCAGAAACCAAGGCAATAAGTAAAATAATAGGCGTGAACCATTGTGAAATTTGATCTGTTAAGTTAGAAAATGAGACATGCTCTTCCTCTTTCTTTTTACTTTTTTCTTGTTCGGCATGTTCACTCCACAAGCGGGTAAGTTTACTCTGAGATAATGGTCGGATGACTTCCAGCTCGATGGCTTCACCCAATTGGCGTCCACCGGCAAATATTTTACTGCCGATTTCTTTTTCAATCGGATCTGACTCTCCGGTAGCGAAACTATTGTCGATGTTTGCTTTCCCCTTAATTAAATAAGCATCAACAGGAATTAATTCTCCATTGCGAATTAAAATACGGTCGCCTTTCTCGATGTTTTGAATAGGAATACTATTTTCTTTTCCATTAATTAACTTAACCAAAGAGATTGGGAAATAAGAACGGTAATCTCGCTCAAACGATAGTTGATGATAGACTTTTTCTTGAAAAATTCTTCCTAACAATAAAAAGAAGAGCAATCCACAAAGTGAGTCGAAATAGCCTGCTCCGGTATTGCTTACAATTTCATAGAAACTTCTAAGGTATAAAACCAAAACACCTAAAGCAATTGGCACATCAATGTTTAATCGCTTCCGTTTTAAGCTCACCCAAGCCGATTTAAAATAATCTTGTCCACTGTAAAAGGCAACAGGAGTCGCTAAAATCAAATTTAGCCAACCAAACCAAGGGGAGAATTGTTCAATACTGCTTAAATCAAATCCAAAGTATTCCGGCAAACTAAAAAGCATGATGTTGCCAAAAGCAAAACCTGCCAATCCTACTTGATAAATTAACCTGCGACTGATGGGTTTTTTGCGTTCACTTTTTAGCTGGTTGAGCGTAATGCTTGGCTCATATCCAATACTTGCTAATAATTCAACCAGGCTTCGGAGTGAAATTTCACAGTGATTAAAGGTGAGGTAAACTTCTTTTTTTAAAAAATTTACACGGCTTTGATTTATTCCTGGGTTGAGTTTGTATAGGTTCTCCAACAACCACAAACAGGAACTGCAATGAATTTGAGGAATATAAAACTGAACTTTTCCGATTGTTTCATCACGAAAGTCGTAAAGCTGCTCTTGGATGTTTTCGTGATCAAGGTATTCAAATCGTTGGCGACTTTTAACTTTGGCTTTAATTCCCGGAGTTTTCTCTAAGTCATAATAATCGCAAAGGTCACTTGCTTGCAAAATTTCATAAACAGTTTTACAACCCGTGCAACAGAAACTTTTTTCTTCACTTACAACTAATTCAGAAATACAGTCATCGCCACAATGATAGCATTTAGTTGCCGTGTTTTTTTGGTTGTTTGGAAAATCCATAGTGCAAAGTTCAAAATTCCTTTTTAAAACGACCGTAAAGTATGATATTTGTCATAATACTTGTTACCATGAGCGAACAAAAACCGAATACTCCTTGCAAAACTTGCGGTTCGCGCTATAAGTCGATATTCTGCGACTTGAAAGATGAGCAATTAGTTGAATTGGACACACACAAACGAAGTGATTTTTATAGAAAAGGGGAAATAATTTTTAAAGAAGGAGCCTTTGCAAGAGGCTTGTTTTGTGTTAACCGAGGAAAGGTGAAGTTAGTTAGAACCGGGTCTTCAGGAAAAGAACAAATTGTCCGATTTGCTTCTGAAGGAGATGTAATGGGCTATAATGCGATGCTAAGTAAGCAGAGTTTAAGTGTTTCAGGGATTGTATTAGAAGATGCTTCGATTTGCTTTGTGCCTTCAGCACAGTTTTTTAACCTCTTAAAGTCGGATAATGGTTTTAGTATGAAGTTATTGGAATTGACTTCCAAAAACTGGAATCACGCTGCTCGATTGATTACCGATATGGCTCAAAAAACATCTAAGCAACGACTTGCTGAAATGCTACTTTGGTTGAAAGAAACATTTGGTCTGGACAATGAGGATTGTTTGGACATAGTTTTGAGTAGGGAAGAAATTGCAAGCATGGTAGGTACTGCTACCGAAGCATTGATTCGTTTGTTAGGCGAATTAAAAAAAGAAAAACTAATTGCATTGAACGGCAAAAAAATTAAACTAATAGACATACACGGATTGGTGGTGATGGCAGATTTGATTGATTAGTTTAAAAAATCACCCAGTCGAACACTAATAAAAGCAGTTCTTGGTCGAGCGGGACCATAAATATAGTCTGAATCTCTTCTCGGACCTCGATCAAAATCAGATTGGTAGCTATTGAAAATATTTTGAATACCTATGGAAAGCTCCATTTTTAGTTTATTGGCAAGCTTGAAAGGATAAGAAATTTTGAAGTTTATCTCCATAAATTGTTGCGATTCAATAATGCTGAGGTAGCCATCATCTGAAATCACTTTAGGAACTAGCATTTTGCCAGTGTAAACGCCACTTAAATTAACTTGCCACTTTTTGATGGGAAAGTAAGTTAATTGAAAACTTCCATAAGCAGTTGGATTTCTGATAAAACGCTTGAGACTTACAGTAGAATCAATTTCTGATGTACCCTCATTTGTAAATAACACTTGGTTTTCTTTGTAATTTGATCGTTGAATTGTAAAACCAGCTAGTAAGTTTAATTTATTTGAAAAGTTTAGCACAACTTCTGTGTTAAATCCTTCTACCGAGGCTCCACTGCCATTTTCAACTTCTTCTAATATTGATCCATTTGGAAGTGGTCTTCCTCGATTAACATTAACAAAAGGATTTTGAATTTCAGTGTAAAAAGCTTCGATTAATAATTGGGTAGCAATGTTCCCAAATTGCCTTTGATAACTTACTGAAGCGGTGTAAGAATTTGAATTTTCTTGCTCCAATTGCTCTGAGAGAATAACAAACTTTTGTTCACCTGAAACAGATGAAATATGTAAATCTTCATTAAAAGCTTGTGGCGCTCTGAATCCTTTGGCATAACCTCCTCTGAATTGAATGAATTCATTCAGGTCGTATTTTAGATTGACTCGCGGATTAAAAACACCAGTATTTAGTGAACTATTTCGCTGAATACTTTGGATTTCATAATCTCCGTTCACTTGGGTAAAGTCCAAACGACTGCCTAAAGACAAGCGAAACTTAGGATTTATTTCTTGTTCTAATTGAGCGAAAAGCGCATTGGAAGAAACCTCTTGGTTAATTATTCGGTTATAGCCCGGCGCTTTATCTTCTACTGAGCTCCATTGACTTTCATAGCCGACAATTAACTTGCTTTTTTTAGAAAGTTCTCTGTTGTATTGAACGCCACCAACTAATGTGAAATCGCTCGTATTTCCGAAAGCATTGGCTGCTAAAACTGAGTCTTCACTTGTTCTACCGCCGCCAAGCCCGCCATAGTAACTGTCTCTGTTGGTAAACTGATTGGAAAGGTAGATCGAAAAGTGTTGTTTTTTGTCTTTAGTCCAATAATCAAAAGTGGCACCTGAAAATAGGGTGTTGTGATTTAATTCTTCCGTGATATCAGTAAATTCAGGCTCTAGTTCTAATCGATCGCCACCTCTGCGATATTCGTCAATTGCACTCAAGTCGAGGGTGATTTTACTTTGAGCACTTGGCTTTAAAAAACTTTTGAAGCCCAAAACTTTATTGTTGAGTTCTACTAATTCAGTAAATCCATCGCCATCTGCATCAAAAGCTTCTCTATTGCGCTGCATTCCAAAAAAGGTGATGCCCTTTTTGTTGTCTTCACTCACTATTGACCCATTTGCATTCGTTATGCGGTCAATAGCTTCACCTCCAACCAATGCAAAGTCTTGCTTCACTTCCCAAGTATTTACTGTGGGTTCTTTAGTTATAATGTTGATAGTTCCAGCAATGGCATTTGAACCATACAAAGCTGAACCACCTCCACGAACAATTTCAACGCGTTCGATGATGTTGGTTGGGATTTGATCTAGTCCGTAAACACTGTTAAGTGCACTAAAAACTGGGCGACTGTTCATTAAAATTTGTGAGTAGGCTCCTTCCAAACCGTTTAAACGAACTTGTGTGAATCCACAATTTTGACAATTTGTTTCCACACGCACACCCGATTGAAAATTAAGTCCTTCAGAAATAGCAATGGATTGGGTGTTTCGAAATAATTTGGGTTGAAGCGTAGATACAATGACGGTAGCATCCGATTTTTTTTGAACAAAACGACTGGCACTGATGACAATTTCATCCAATTGCAGCAGATTTTCTTGGAGTTGATAATCTTTTTGCAAGGATTGGTTCTTCTTAATTTCAATTGAATCGACAATAGGGTGGAATCCTAAAAAATGAATTTGTAATTCGTAATTCCCTGGTGGAATTTCTTTGATATTAAATCTCCCATTTGAATCGCTAGTCCTGCTATTTTGAAAATGCGCCCCTTTTAGCCAAATACTTGCAAATTCTAAGGGTTCATTTTGAGAACTTATCTTTCCAGAAAATTCGCCTTTTTGGGCAGACCCAATTTGAAAGATTAAAAGGAAGACAACTAGAATCGACAGCCTCATTTTATTTTGTAAGTCAAAATTTAAATTTAGGCAAATCTAAAAATTTAATTTGATATATCGAAATTAAAAGCAGTAAGCTCTTAGTTTAGTTATTTGAGAATAACTATTAAGAAGTTAGGTTTCTTAGGCCAGAGCAAAAAAGCTAAAGAAAAACAATTGACCAAGGTAGAAGTGCAAAGAAAATTGGGGTTGTTTTTTGAAGTCGATTTTTTGAACAAGAAACTGCATTCCAAAAGCGAGTAATCCCCATGAAAAATAATTAAAGAATCCTGGGCCATTGGGAAAAGTCCAAAAGTCGAATTTATTGGCAATTATTTCCAAAGGAAAATCTATTATGAGCATGAGTGTAGCACCTATGATTGCTTTTTGCCAATTATTTCTTTTTGTCTTTTCTGCAAGACTTGCAGAAACAATGCTTAAGGCAGCCCAGTTGAAGCCGATAAGCAATGGTACACCAAATACTTTCGGGCCTAAATTTTGACCATAACTATAGTCTCCAAACAACAAGGATGTATTTACGCCAATAATTTCTGCAATTAATCCCAATAAGACTAAAGCAAAGAAAAGGCTTAAATTTTTGAGCTTATTAAAAGAGAATACCCAGATTACCAAAGCTGTTTGAACACTAAGATTAAGGGGTGTTTTTTCGATAAACCAATCACTGTTGCCGAATTGGATGCCAATTAAACCTGAAAGCAAAAAAAGCCAAAAAACAAATAGAGCAATGTTGTTTTTGCTAAGTCCATTGAAATTAGGAATATAGAATGCGCTATGATTCATTTTATTAATCAATCAAATTAGCAGTGATTTTAGCAGATTGCAGACAGAGGGGTATCCCACCTCCGGGATGAACTGAACCACCGCAGAAATAGAGGTTTTTAATTTTATGACTGAAATTGGGATGTCTCATAAAAGCAGCTGATTTTGAATTGCTCGAAGTTCCGTAAAGCGAGCCTTGATAAGATCCCGTGTTTTCCTCAATCATAATTGGATCAAGTGTTCGTTCAACTTCAATTAAATTTTCAAGAGAAACATTTAAAATGCGATTAAGTTTAGCAATAACTAATGCTTTTGTTTTACTGACAAACTGTTTCCAATCTTGACCAATATTTGAAGGAGCATTTACCATAACAAACCAATTTTCTGAATCTTTGGGAGCATCTTGCTTTTGATTTTTAGAACTGATATTGACATAAATTGTTGGATCTTCAGAAATTGTTTTCGTCTCAAAAAGGGCTTTAAACTCTGATTGATAGTCCTTGCTGAAAAAGATATTGTGGAGGTCCAATTCTTTAAATTCCTTTTTTATTCCCCAGTAAAATATAAGCGCAGAACTCGAACGCTCCTGATTTAAAATTTTTTCAGGAGCGGCGAAGTCCTTTAATAGATAACGGTAAGTTAGATAGATGTCCATGTTTGAAACTACTGTATTTGCTTTGTAGGTGTTTTTTTCGGTTAGAATTCCAGTTGCAATTGAGTTTTCTACTGTGATTTCAGTGACCTTTTCATTGAAGTGAAACCTTATTCCATTTCTGTTAGCTAAATCATAAAGACTATCAACTATCACACGCATACCACCTTTTGGAAAGTAGGTTCCATATTGCATTTCCAGCGTTGGGATCATTGATAGAATACCTGGGCTTGAATAAGGGGAAGAGCCATTGTAAGTTGCAAAACGATTGAACAATTGTACTAATCGAGGATCTTTGAAATAGGAATTATTAACTTGATCTAAGGTTTTAAATAAATCAAGATGAATAATGTTTTTTATTGCTTTTAAAGCATCTTTATTTAAAAATGTAGAAGCTTTGTGAAGTGATTTTTCTATGAAAAGTGGTGCTGTAAGGTGATATTTAAAAGCACTATTTTCTAAATACTTTTCAAGGTGTTTTTTTTCTACATTAAATACACTACAAGCATCGTTTATAAATCTTGTAAGCTCATGATTGGCCGAGAAAAAAGTGCCATCCTCCCAAAAATAGTTACAAACTGTTTCTTTTTTTTCATAATTAAAAAAATCCGTTGGATTTTCTCCAATTAATTCAAATAACTCATCTACTAAATGAGGCATGGTAAATAATGAAGGGCCAGTATCCCAACGATATTCTTTTTCTAAAATCTGGCCTAATTTCCCCCCCGGTTTATCTCCTGCTTCAAAAACACTTACTTCGAAGCCTTTTTTTCTTAATCGAAGAGCAATTGCTAAACCAGCAATGCCAGAACCAATTACAATAGCACTTTTCACAACTTTATTCCTTCTGTTCTAGTGCTTCTAATTGCTTTAATATTTCTTGTGCTTCTGCTTGTTTAAGGTCACTTGCTTTTCGATTTGTAGTTGAAAGACGATGAGCTTCTGTACTCAGTTTTTTATATTGTTCACTAAGTTGCTCTTTTTTACTTTTCTTTTTGAAGATTCCAAACATAACTTTTTTTAATTGAACAGTTAAAGTTAGGAATAGTTGAAATAGCAAAAAAATAAATGAATAGCATTTTTTTAGAATAATCGTTCTATTTATTTTTAATTTTGGAGAGTAAAATGAATATATGGGAAGGAAAAAGACATTTGAGCGTGAAGCGGTGCTTGATAAAGCAATGAACCTTTTTTGGAAAAAAGGTTACCATGCCACTTCCATGCAAGAATTAGTAGATGCTTTAGGAATAAATCGGGCTAGTTTGTACGAAACTTTCGAGAGTAAACAGAACTTATTTGATTTAGCAATAGAACGGTATAGTTTAATCAACAATCAAAAAATAGCAGACTTTCTTTACTATCAAACAACTGTTCGTCAAGGGTTTTTGCAATTATTCGAGCTGTTAATTGATGCCGCCATTCAAGATAAAGACTCAAAAGGCTGTTTTGTGGTGAATACGACAACAGAATTAGCTAACAATGATTTAGGGGTCAATAAAAAAATGCAGGATCAAAAAGCAGCAGTTGAACAACTGTATTTTAATTACTTGCAATACGGGGTGAATCAAGGACAAATTTCCCCTTATAAAAACATTCAAACAATTGCATCCTACATTTATAGTCTGCAAACTGGTATTTACGTGATTTCAAAAATTCATTCTAATAGAGAGGAATTGTTGAAAATAGTATCTACTGGTTTAGCTGTATTGGATTAAAGTTTACAAACAACCTGTTCTTCCTCCATCCACAGGAACGTTTATTCCATTGATGTATGAAGCTGCAGGAGAAGCTAGAAAAGCAACAGCTGCAGCAATCTCTTCTGGTTCAGCAACTCTTTTCATAGGAACTTGGTTTTCCATTGCTTTCATTACTTCGTCTTCCTCTTTTCCGGTTTTTACTGCTTTATTCGCAACAATTGAACTTAAGCGTTCAGTTGCAGTTGCTCCAGGCAAAACATTGTTCACAGTTATTCCATGAACTCCTAATTCATTGGCCATGGTTTTAGACCAATTGGCAACTGCACCTCTAACAGTATTTGAAACCCCAAGACCGTTAAGTGGCTGTTTTACAGAAGTTGAAATAATATTGATAATCCTGCCGTAACCACTTTCAATCATGCCATCTTTAATACCTTGAACGAGTGTGTGGTTACACAATAAATGCATGGAAAACGCTGTAACAAATTCTGATGTTTCTGCATCAACAATTGGTCCTCCAGGAGGCCCTCCCGTATTGTTAATTAATATATTGATGTTTTGAGAAATACTTTCTACCGCTTTTTTGACAGAAGTGATATCCGAAAAATCAGCTACGGCATAAAGGTGTTTCTGATTTTCAGCCTTACTTAGTTCTTTGATTGTGCTTTGCAGTTTTGCTTCATTTCGAGCCATTAAAATAATATTTGCTCCCAACTCTGCTAACTCAATGGCAATAGCTTTACCAATTCCCGCTGTGCTGCCACAAACTAAGGCTGTTTTTCCTTTTAGATCTAAATTCATGCGTTTATCTTTTCAATCTTCGAAATTAATAAATATTCATTGCTTCAAATCTAATTATCTTATTACCTTAGAGCCTTCATTTAAATAATTAAGTCATGGCAATTAGAAGACCTTTCAATTTTAAAAAATGGATAGACGAACACCGTCATCTCTTAAAGCCTCCTGTTGGAAACAAATTAGTTTATGAAGATGCAGATTTTATGGTAATGGTTGTAGGTGGACCAAATGCAAGAAAAGATTATCATTACAATGAAGGAGAAGAATTTTTTTATCAATTGGAAGGAGACATTGTTGTAAAAATTCAAGAAGATGGGAAAGCGGTGGAAATTCCTATCAAGGAAGGAGATATCTATTTACATCCACCAAAGGTGCCACATTCTCCAATTCGCTCTGAAAATTCCGTTGGTCTAGTTATTGAACAAAAACGGAATAAGAGTGAGAAAGATGGTCTTTTGTGGTTTTGCGATAATTGCAATCATAAACTCTATGAGCAATATTTTGTATTGGGTAGCATTGAAAAAGATTTTTTACCTGTATTCAAAAAGTTTTATGGTTCTGAAGATTTAAGAACCTGCGATGAATGTGGAACCGTTATGGAAGTAGACGAAAGGTTTATATAGCTGTAATATGCGAATTAACGGACACGGGCACTTACTTCCGGAACCTTCACAGATTCCTCAATTCATGAAAGACAAAAAACTCTTTTGGATTGATGATGATAAAAAGTTTATGAGACAAGGTGATTGGTCTAGACCAATCACAGATCCTAGCTTTTTCATCAAAGAGAAGTTGGTGTGGATGGAACAAAATCGAATAGATCATGGAGTATTGCTATGTCTTTCGCAATTGTATTGCAACGGTTGGGCTAAACAAGATTGCGCAGATGGTATACGTTTCCAAAATGATTTTAATGCCTCAGTACAGACTGAATATCCTGATAAGTTCACTTGCGGTTTTGTAGTTCAACCTTTGTATATGGATCAAGCGCTAAAAGAAATTGAAAGGTGCGTAAACGAATTGAATTTAACGTTACTTTGTTTGCCTACGCATTTTCTAAACTCAAAAGGGGAATGGCTTTCTACAGCTGAAGCTGAAGTAGATCCTATTTATGAGTTAGCAAATAAATATGGATTAGCGGTTCAAATTCACCCTTATGACGGGGAAAAAATGATTGCATTAAAGGATCAATATTGGAGGTTTCACCTCGTTTGGATGATGGCGCAATGCGCTGATACATTGCATCTTTTTACTTTGCGTAACTTACCCAATAAATATCTAAACATGAGAACCAGCTTTGCACACGGTGGAATGCTTGGTGTCGCGAATTATGGAAGAAGAATTCAAGGGTTCGATGGACGTCCGGATATTTTCAAAGGATTAGAAGACCCGCGTACGACATTAGGTCACAAGAATCTCTATTACGATACTCTGGTGCATGACTCATTCACATTAGAATTGCTAAAAAAGCGAGTTGGGGCTAGTCAAATAATTATGGGCTTAGACGATCCTTACCCGTTAGGAGAAATGGAAGGAATTGGCACCTCATACCCTGGGCGGGTGGTAGATTTTGCAGTTGAAGTAGGAATCTTAACTGATCAGGAGGGAAAAGATATCTGGCAAAAGAATGTGTTGGCTTGGTTAGGAATTAATATTGAGAAGTTTAGGTAAATCTAAATCCACTCACCATCTACCTTTGTCAATTTACTTTTAACATCACCGGTGTGTTTGATTTGCTTGGGTTCGAAAAGTAAAATCCAACATTCTTCTGTAGCTATGGGTTTATGTAAAACACCTTTTGGAACGATGGATATTTCTCCTTCTTTCAGAGTATTTTCTTCATCTTGAAATAAGATTTTCAATTCCCCCTTTATCACCATAAAAAGCTCATCTTCATTCGCATGATCGTGCCACACAAACTCGCCTTTTACTTTGGCAATTTTTACATGCTGTCCGTTTAATTCACCAATAATTTTTGGAGTCCAGTGTTCTGAGAACAACTGAAATTTTTCCTGAAGATTGATTTTTTTCATAATCAGTGATTTATAAGGATCTAAGATTCAATCAAGCATTAGTTTTCGAACAACTTCATCCGATTGAAATAAATTGGCTGAATCGATTCTTAAATTAGATTCTGAATGAATCAATCCGTTAAAATTCAGCTTTTTTAATTGCTTAAAAAAATGCGTTTTTAATGAGCCAGAAAACTTTTCTATCTCTTCAAAATCAATTCCCCACTTTGTTCGCAGGGCAGTGATTAGGTATTCGTGATAGCGGTCTATTTCACTTAAATCTTCTAGTTCATAGTGCATTTTATTCTCTTTGAGTGCTTTTAGGTACTGCATGTTGTTGCTCACATTCCATTGCCTACTTTTTCCGTTGAAAGAATGTGCTGCAGGTCCAATTCCCAAGTAATTTGTACCAAACCAATAAGCCGTATTGTGCTTGGAATAATTCTCATTTTTGCAATAGTTAGATAGTTCATACTGTTCATAGCCATTGGCTTTAATCGCATCTTGAAGTAGCATGTATTGTCGATAATTTTGAGCTTCATCAATATTTTGAGATTTACCTGTTTTTATTTGATGTGCTAAGGCCGTTTTTTCTTCAATGGTTAAAGAATAGGCCGAAAGATGTGGAATTTTTAATTCAAAAAATTGCTCCAAATTTCTTTGCCACATGCCATCTGTTGTGGTTGGACTTCCAAAAATCAAATCTAGGTTTAGGTTTTCAAAACCCTGGTCTTGTGCATTTTTAATGCTGCTTGTAGCTTCATCAGCAGAATGCGCTCGATTCATAAAACGAAGGTCTTCCTCAAAAAAAGATTGTACCCCAATACTCAAGCGATTAATCGGACTCGAACGAAGACTTTTTAGTTTCATTAAAGTCAAATCATCTGGATTGGCTTCTAAAGTAATTTCAGCACTTGCACTTATTTCAAAGGTTTTATACAACACTTCAAAAAGTCGTGTGAGTTCTTCTTCTGAAAGCAAAGAAGGTGTTCCTCCTCCAAAATAGATGGTATTTATTGGTTCATTATTCAGGTATAGTTTCCTAGCTTCAATTTCACTTGCAATGGTATCAATCATTACTGCTTTGTTTGAAAGCTTGGTTGAAAAATGGAAATTGCAATAGCTGCAGGCTTGTTTACAAAATGGAATGTGAATGTATATTCCTGCCATTTTGCATCATTTTGTTTAAGACAATTCTGAAAGTAGTTCCTTTTCCCATTTCGGATGTTTTGACAAATACTTTTCCGGAATGGTAATTCTCAATAATTCTTTTGGTAAGCGATAAACCCAATCCCCAACCTCTTGGCTTAGTAGTAAAACCAGGCTGAAAAACAGTTTTGCGTTTTCCTTTAGGAATACCTTTACCGCTGTCGGTGATATCAATGTAGACAAATTGAGATTGATCTGTTACATGGATGCTCAAATTTCCCTCACCGCTCATGGCATCAACGCCGTTTTTAATAATGTTTTCTAAAACCCATTCTAATAAGGGAACATTTACCGAAGCATTTACAACTTTCCCATTTGAAGTTGTATGGTCGAATAGCACCTTTTTAGAAAGTCTTGATTTTAAATAGTTTAATGTGGTTTTTATTACCTTGTTTATGTCGTGTTGTTCCAATTTAGGTTTAGAGCCAATTTTTGAAAAACGCTCAGTTACCGTTTCCAAGCGACTAATATCTTTTCTTATTTCTAGTATGGTTTGATCATCAACATTCTTGGATTTAAGAACTTCAATCCATGCCAGAAGTGAAGAAAGCGGAGTGCCCAATTGATGAGCTGTTTCTTTTGCCATGCCCACCCAAACTTGATTTTGTTCGGCATTTCTTGAAATACTAAATAGATAATAGGCAATCAATAAAAAGAGGGCAATTACACCTAATTGAATAAATGGGTACCATTTTAATTTCACTAACAATGAGGAATCATTGTAAAAAATATAGCGCCTAGCGTCATCACCTAAGTCAATTTTGATTGGTGCATTGCTTGCTTTCATTTCTTGAATGATACTGCTTACATACTCAGGATTTCTAATTTTACTAGAATCTAAATTCCCAAATGCAAGCACATTTTCTTGAGTGCTGTCTGTATAAATTACTGGAACTGAGGCAGAGTTTGAAATGATGTCTTCGTTAAAAGATTCGATCTCTTCATCTAAAACACGGCGCAATTCAGAAAAGATTGTTGATTCATCGTAATATAAATAATTGTTTTGATCTTCGAAATAATTAATAATTACAGGCTTATTAATCTTTTTCATTTCAGCAAGTCGCTTTTGCAAATAAGCGGAATCATTTTCTTTTTTAGGATCTAAATTGCCGAAATTCATAATTTTCCCCTTTTCATCAGTTTGGATTAATGGGATGGTTTGATTGCTAAAAAGTATTTGTGTGTAAAAAGTAGGATCTTCTTCTACAGGCAATTCAGCAACTAGTTTGTTTGCTTCAGCCCAAATTTTAATCTTATTTCGCTCCTCAACAGCAATTTTTTCAAATAGCTCTTGGGTATAGTTTACTAATTCGGCTTTTCGCTGAATGGCAGTTGCCCATGCTTTTACTTTACCTTTTTCTTCATTGGCAATTTGTCCTACCAAAATATTGGTATACCATAGAGAAACAAAGACAATGAGCGCCGCAATTGCTGCTAATAAATACTTCCACCGCTGTTTTTTTGAATAGATGTTCAAAATTCCTCCGTATAATATTATGTCTTTAAGACGTTTGTTTTGCTTTTAAAGTTGTTGCTGTATTATTTTTCAATTGGTTCGGTATACTCTTCTTCATTTGGTTGGGCAATTTTATCCAAAAATTTCCCAAACTTAGACTTAGTTTCGTTTTTATCTTTCGATTTTTCGAAATTCTTAGTGCTTTTAGAATCATTCTTTATGAAACTAGAATCATATTCCACTTGAAAAGGATTGAGTTTACGCTTCTCTTCAGGCAAAGTTTTAATGCTAGTGTCTTTTTTAAACCAACCAAATTCTTCTTTTAATAAACTTTTGGTTGTGTTTTTCTCTTTAGTAAATTCTTGGTTAATTGATTTCTTTAACTCCTTTGAATCATACTTTATTGTTGGATCTTCAGCAGATCCAGTCATTCTTAAAAATAACTTAACACCGCCTGTTTTTTCATCTTCTTCATAGCCAAATTCGCTTTCTTTTGTCTTTTTTACTTTTTTCCCCAATAATTGATTCAAACCAATTGTAAATTTATAATCCACTTGATTATTAAAACCATGCTTTCCCTCCATGCTGAGGTTAATGGCCGATGAAAGTACATCAAACCTTGGAATGTAAACGGTTTCATCTGAAATGAGAATTTGGTTGCTAAGTGTTCTAAACTTTACTGTTTTTAATTCTTCTAATTCAATGTATTTGGAAAGCGATTCAAGTGGCTGAAAGTTTTTGAGAACACCTTGGTCAATAATGAGGTTGGATTCAACTTTAATACTTTTTAAATCTACCTCTAATTGTTTCGACCATTCAGAGTAAAACTGAATATTAGCTGTAACTTGACCTGAAATATGTTCTGCTTTTAAGGTATTTTGACCGAAATTATTGAACTTAGAAAATAAGGTGTGAATGTTTGCCTTTTTCAAATCGACTAGCGCGGAAATTTGTAGACGATCTGCGGATTCGCGAACAAAAAAATCTCCTTTTAAATCACCATCCTCACTTTGAAAATCAATGTCTCTGAGATCTATTTGTTTATTGCTCACTATTAAGCGACTTGAAAGATTCTTTAGAAGAAATTCTCGATAAATAAAGGCATCAAAATCTAAGTCAAGGTAAAATTTTAGACGCGATGGCAGAGAGTAATCTGCTATTTTATCATCATCTGTTTCAGAGGTTGAACTGAAATTCCCAAGATCAAAGTTGGGTGAATTAAGGGCTGCATCGATAATTAAAACCTCATCTTCTTGAGCAAAAAACCCAATTAGGTTTATCAATTTTCCATTCATTTCAAGAAAGTTGTCGTTCACCTTTCCTTTTAAATCCGATGTAGCAATGCTGTTATTTGTAAAAGTTAAATTGCCATTTATAGCGTTGAAATGCAGCTGATTGTCTATTTCAATTAAGTTGATATTACTCAAGTTTACTTCTCCTTTAATATTTGATCGCTTCCAATCGTTTAAGCTATACTTGCCAAAATCTGCTAGTTTCCCTCCCATGCTCAATGAGGCATTTACTTTTCCATTTGCCTGATCAATATTCTCCCATTTGAAAAATTCGTTGGCAGCTGAGAGGTCTATATTTAGCTTTCCATCAAAGGAGTAGCTTGGATTTTCAAAATTCTCTAGCAGCAATTTTCCACTAATTGTGCCTTCTCGAATTGAAGTAGAGAAGTTAGTTAATTCCAATACTGAACCTGCCAAATCATTCGTAATGCCGTTTTTGACACTGCCATTTAAAAAGCATTTTTCAAAATTTACTGCACTTTTTGTGTCCTTAAAAATACCTTCCTCAATAGAAAAATTAAATTGATAGGAAGGTTTGCTAATGGCCGATATTTCTCCAGAAATAAATCCATTAAAAGCTGCTTTTCCACTTATTTTAAATCGCTCTAAAGCATTTTTTACATCAATTGGTAAAAGGGCGACGGCTTTTTCCAAATCGGCATTGTTGCTTTGAATTTGAAAGTCAATGCGGCTTTTTTCTGAAAAATAGTAGTTTCCTTTTAAGGATAAATTCATGCCATCAATTCCCAAATTAGCATCCTGAAATTCAATACTTTCTTCATCTTGATTGACAGTGCCATTGGCAAAAATGAAAAGTGTGCGATCTTTAATAATAGTTTCTTCACCATATTGAATCGAACTGGATTTTAAAGTTGTATGAATGTTAAGATTGAACAGCGATTGAGAAAAATCGCCTTTTAAGTCCGCTTGATCGATGAGAAAATTTATGGCGATGTTTTTTGTTTGATCTTTATATGAAAAACGCATGTTTTCAATTAATACATTTTCCAATTCTGTAGAAAAAGAAGAAGTGCTACTACTATCTGAAGTTTCCCAAAAAACATAATTGTTTTCTCCACTGTGGAACACTTTTAAAGCGCATTGCCCATCAGCTATGTTCAACCCAATTAATCGATAATTTTTTCGATAGAGCTCGATTAAATTAAACTCAACTGAAAGTTTTTTGGCTGAAAGTAAGGTGTCGCTTTCAGAGTCTACTTCAAAAACTATCACATCGGAAAAACGAATAGAAGCCCTCGGAAAGCTGTTCCAAACTGTGAAATCTACTGCTTTGACTTCAATCTTAGTTTTTAAGCCTTTATTGATATTTTCGACGATAATGCGTTTAATTTCATCGCCATAGAAATAGGAGAACAAGCCTATGCTTAGAACAACAAAAGCGAACAGGAGACTAAGAAAAATTGCTATTTTTTTTAAAATCCTCATAACAGACTAAGGCCGATTATTTACTCTTCTTGTTTGTTTAACCCACAAACTCGGTGTAAAAGTCCAATTTCTTTTTCATTGAGGTGTCTAAACCTGCCTCTTGGAATGTCTTTTTTGGTTAAACCGGCAAATTGTATTCGATCTAGCTTGGTTACTTTGTAGCCCATTGACTCCATCATTCTTCTAATAATTCGGTTTTTACCGGAATGCAATTCAATGGTGATGTTAGATTTTGCGGTATTGGGAATGTAAAATGCTTTATCTGCACTGCTGATACCATCTTCTAGTGAAACACCTTCAACCAATTTTATCAAATCTTTTTGACTGACATTTTTATCCAAGGTAACTTGATACACTTTTGTCACTTTATTACTAGGATGTGTTAATCTTTTGGTCATAGCGCCATCGTTGGTAAAAAGTAACAAACCTGTGGTAGCTCTGTCCAATCTGCCAACAGGATAAATTCTCTCTTTACATGCTTTGCTTATCAATTCCATCACAGTCGATCGATCTTTTGGATCGTCCATGGTGGTGATGTAATTTTTTGGTTTGTTGAGCAGCACGTATTGCTTTTTTTGACCTTGAATAAGTTCTCCACCATAATGAACTGTATCAGAAGGGTCAACTTTGGTTCCCAATTGTGTCACCACTTCATTATTGATGCTAACCACACCAGATTCAATAATTTTATCTGCTTCTCTTCTTGAGCAAATTCCAGCATTTGCTAAGAATCTGTTGAGTCTAATTTTACCATCATCAGCTTTTGGAGCTGTATTTTTCTTTTTGTAAAAGGAAGGTTTTTTTCCAGCAAAGGTGCGCTCTTTAGTTCCTTCGCCGTACTTTTTTGCCTTAGGAGAATACTTTTTATCTTCGTTTGAACTGCCATCTCCTTCAGCTCTTTTCTTTCTTGCTCCAATTTTAGAAGCGTATTTTTTTGAGTCAATTGCAGCAGATTTTCTAGGTGAAAAGCTGCCTTTTTTTACACCGCTACTCGACTTTCTTGGAGCGTATTTCTTTTTTTCTTCAGGTGAATCTGAATTCTCTTTCCTTGGATTCGGACTGTATTTTTTTTCACCTTTGTTTTCTTTGTTGAATTTCTTTGGTGAGTTTGAACGAGGGGTTTTGTTAGGCATTTGGATGGATATTTAAGTGCAAAATTACTGATTCTAAAAGGCTTTCATTAATTAATTTTAGCGCATTGTAACAAATGCTTCTCCTTGTTCGTCACACATATAAATTACTGCTACAGAAATGACTGTAAAAGAGTACAATGAATTGGTAGATGGCTTTGCTGATCGGGTGTTCCGCTTTGTTTTAAAAAACATTAGGGACGAAGAAAAAGCAAAGGATTTAGTTCAAGATGCTTTTGAAAAAGTATGGAATAAGCGAGAAGAAGTGAATCCAGATAAATCAAAAGCCTATTTATTTACCACTGCTTATCGTTGTGTGATTGATTTGGTAAGAAAAGAGAAGAAGCAGGCAAATTGGGATGAGGTAAAGCAAGAAGCGTTTTCAATGAATGATAATTACAGTGATTTGAGCGAAGTGCTTCAAGAAGCATTAGCACAGTTGCCTTTGATTCAACGCTCTGTCATCATGTTGCGCGACTATGAAGGCTATGAATACAATGAAATAAGTGACATTACTCAACTTTCACTCAGCCAAGTGAAGGTTTATATTTTTAGAGCTAGAAAGAGTTTGAAAGATTATTTAGTAAGTGTTGAAACGGTGCTATAATGGAAAAAATAACAACACATAATTACGAAGCATACTATTTAGACTATTTGGAGGGAAATCTTCAGAAAGCTGAGCTTTTAGCGTTTAAAAAGTTTTTAAAAGAAAATCCACACTTAGAATTAGCTGAAGTTGATTTGGTTTCAATTGATTCAAAACCTGAGAAGAAAGAATTGTTGAAAAAGGAATTGAAAAGAGAAGAAACAACAGGACTTCTGCAAACAGATTATTTATTGATTGCATCACTCGAAAAGCAATTGACTGAAGAAGATCAAATTAAATTGGATGCATTAATTAAGGAAAAACCTCAATTGTTGGACAGTTTAAATTTTTATTCCAAAACAATTATATCAGAAGAATCATTAAAAGCTTTTCCAACTAAATCGAGTTTATACAAACGATCACCAAAAGTGATTCTATTGTACAGAAGCATGTCAGCGGCAGCTGCAATTTTAGTTTTATTCATGGTTTCACTTAATTTTTTGAAAACCGAAAGCTACCAACCGATTGCTAATCATTTCAGAACTGAGCAAGCAAAAAATCTGCAGGGTTTTACTGATAAGCTAATCAACAAGCAAGTAGAAAGTGAAATTTTACAGTCAAAGCTTGTTATTGAAAGTTCACCCATACAAGCAGAAGAAGGATCTATCACTAAAGCTGGCTTTAAATCGATTGAAAAAAAGGAAATCATTCAGTTGGCTGCAAAACCTAAAAAAGGAATTAAACCAATTGATGAGCAACAAGCCGAACCGATTGAAGCTGCTGAAGTTTTATTGGCAGCAAAACAAGCTACAAATGTAAAAGAATCAAATGAACTAGAAGAAACACTTTCTGATTCTCTTAAAACAGCTCAGGTTGCATCTATTGAATTGAATAAGGATGAAGTAAGAATTTCCAAAAATGAAGCAGCAAACCTTACAGCTTTCGCCAAAGAAGCGATTCAAAAAGAGGTATTAAAAAACAAGAGTTTAAAAGAAATTTTATTGGAAGAATTGAATGAGCTTACCAATAACAAAGTAAAAGTTTCAGGGAGAAACGAAGAAGTTTTCGCATTGAACATAGGTAATTTCAGTTTTAGCAGAAAAAAATAAAAGCTGCTGTAACTTATTTAAAAGTTGTGCGTCACACAATAAACATAAACTAATAGACATGAAAAAGAAAACATTACTTATTGGAGCTTTAATTTTATCAAGTAGCTTTTTATCTGCTCAAGATTCTGAAAATACTTGGGAAACAAAAAATGACACAACAACAATCAAAACAAAAAAGAACCTTATTACAATTATTAAACTTGAAAAAGATTCACCTGAGCTTAAAACGGATTCTGCCAAAAAAAAATCAAAGCAACGCTACAACCATTTTGCGGGAATTGATTTTGGAGTAAATGGATTTATGAGTAATGATGAATCGTTTGATTTGCAAAATGATGCTCAATTCATGGATTTAGACTATGCAAAATCATGGTCATTGGCAATTAATTTTTATGAAGTATATATTCCAATAGCAAAAGAAAAATTTGGGATTTCTACCGGCTTGGGTGTAGAATTCAACAATTATTTTTTAAACAGAAATGTTACCTTATTCAGCGATCCTGATACCCTTTTAGGAATTGAAGATGGCTCTAAAAACATTGGAAAAAATCGATTGAAAACAACCATGTTAAATTTGCCTTTGTTTTTTGAAACCAATATTGGTAGAGATGCCAAACATTCATTCCATTTAGCTTTAGGGGGAATGGTAAGCTACAGGTTGGGATCAAAAACCAAACAGATTTTCACGCAAAATAACGAGGAGTATAAAGTAAAAAATCGCACTGATTTTAATATGAATCCATTTCGATTCAATGCAGTTGCAAGAGTTGGTTACGGCGACTTTACTTTATTCGCTGCTTATAGCTTAACTTCTATGTTTGAAAAAGATAAAGGCCCTGAGATCTACCCATTTACCGTTGGCTTATCACTTGCTACTTGGTAGCAGAAATTTTAAAAGTAAACTACAGAAATTAAATGGGTGAAGTCTGCTATGCAAATAGCAGACTTTTTTTTCATTTTCCTATTTTTGCTTGAAATAAGGATATCATGTCAGGACATAGTAAATGGTCAACCATTAAGCGAAAAAAAGGTGCACTGGATGCGAAGCGTTCAAAGATGTTTACCAAAATTTTGAAAGAAATTTCCATTGCAGTTAAAGAAGGCAATAGCGGAGACCCGGAGGCTAATCCAAGGTTGAGGTTGGCAATTGCCAATGCAAAGGGAGTAAATATGCCCAAAGACAACATTAATAGAGCCATTAAAAAAGCGTCTGATAAAGACAGTGAAAATTATCAAGAAGTGAGTTATGAAGGCTATGGTCCATCGGGAATTGCACTTTTTGTTGAAGCCACAACCGACAACATTAATCGAACTGTTTCGAATGTGCGCGCTATTTTTACTAAATACAATGGTAGCCTAGGAACCAATGGTTCTTTGGAGTTTATCTTCGACAGAAAAGGAGTTTTTACCATTCCAATGAGTGTTATGGAAGGAAAAGACATGGATGAGTTTGAAATGGAATTAATTGACGGCGGTGCTGAAGAATTAGAAAAAGAAGATGAGTTTGTTACTATTTACACTTCTTTTGAAGATTTTGGAAATATGCAAAAGAAATTAGAAGCGTTGGGCATTGAACCTGAAAGCCAGGAATTACAGCGAATTCCAAAAACCACTCAAGCTTTAGATGTGGAAGACGGCAAAAAGGTTCTGACCATGATTGAGAAGTTTGAAGATGACGATGATGTACACGCAGTTTACCACAACATGGAAATGACTGAAGAGCTTGCTGCTGAAATGGAGTAATGCAAGTTTATTGCAACCGCGCTAATGGGTGAGTTAGACAATCTACTCTGGAAAATTTAATAGAGACATTAATAAGTTAAAATCGAATAATTCAAATATCCGTTGGTTATTTTTTTACTTTTACCTTTCAAAAATATACCATGCAAGAGAAACTAAAAGTGCTTCAAGAGAAAATTGATGAAGCGCAAAAAGGCGGAGGAGAAAAGCGAATAGCAACTCAACACGAAAAGAATAAGTTAACCGCCAGAGAGCGCATCCACTTTTTGATGGATGAAGGTTCTTTCGAAGAAATTGGTCAGTTTGTAACGCATCGCAGCAATAATTTTGGATTAGATCAAAACAAACCTTTAGGTGATGGAGTAGTTACTGGTTATGGAACAATCAATGGTCGGTTGACCTATGTTTTTGCGCAAGATTTTACCGTAATGGGGGGTTCTTTAGCAGAAGCTCATGCTGAAAAGATTGTAAAAATCATGGACTTAGCCATGAAAAATGGTGCACCATTAATTGGTTTAAATGATTCTGGCGGTGCTCGAATTCAAGAAGGTGTGGTTTCCTTGGGCGGTTATGCTGATATTTTTTACCGCAATACTCAAGCTAGTGGGGTTATTCCTCAGCTTTCTGCTATCATGGGACCTTGTGCCGGAGGTGCTGTTTATTCTCCAGCATTGACAGATTTCATCATGATGGTCGAAAATTCTTCATACATGTTTGTTACCGGACCAAATGTAGTGAAAACGGTTACACATGAAGAAGTTACTTCTGAACAATTAGGTGGAGCATCAACACATGCAACCAAATCGGGCGTGACACATTTTACTTATGCCAATGAAATAGAGTGTATAAATGGGTTGAAAAAACTGCTTTCTTATGTTCCTCAAAATTGTGAAGAAGATGCTCCAATGTTGGATTACAAAGCAGGAAATGAAGTGCGAGAAAAGCTCAACGAGCTAATTCCTCAAAACCCAAATCAGCCTTATGACATGCGTGAGGTAATTCAAAATACCGTTGATGCTGATTCTTTTTATGAAGTGCATAAAGATTATGCTGAAAACATTGTTGTCGGTTTTGCAAGAATTGCTGGCAGATCAATTGGTATTGTTGCCAACCAGCCTGCATTTTTAGCTGGAGTTTTAGACATCAACAGCTCTAAAAAAGGGGCTCGATTTGTGCGTTTTTGTGATGCGTTTAATATTCCGCTATTGGTTTTTGAAGATGTTCCGGGATTTTTACCAGGCACCGACCAAGAATGGAATGCCATTATTACCAATGGAGCTAAATTACTTTATGCCTTTAGTGAAGCAACTGTTCCAAGAGTAACTGTGATTACACGAAAAGCATATGGAGGTGCTTATGATGTGATGAATTCCAAACACATTGGAGCAGACATGAATTTTGCTTGGCCTTCTGCTGAAATTGCTGTAATGGGTGCGAAAGGAGCTGCTGAAATCATTTTTAAGAATGAAATTAAAGAAGCAAAAGACCCTGCTGAAAAATTAAGTGAAAAAGAAGCGGAATATGCTGAAATGTTTGCCAATCCATACAATGCTGCTGCTCGTGGATATGTGGATGAGGTGATTCGTCCTGACCAAACCCGTGAGAAGTTAATTAAAGCATTTAAGATGCTAGAAAACAAAGTGGATACTTTACCAAAGAAAAAGCACGGTAACATTCCTTTGTAAGAATTAGCTATTTAAATTGATTATAATTTGAATGATAAACCAAACTTACCACCTGAAAAAACACTTCCTCCACCTAGTTCGAGGTTCACGCCAAGATTTTCTTTGAAGTAATAGCGACCACCTATTTGCGCACCGAGTCCCAATCCAGAATTATAGTTGCCTCCGTAATCACTTGGAGAACTCCAATGGTAAAATCCGAGATTTAATCCTGCATAAAAATTCCATTCTTTAGGAATATCTAAAAGTGCATTAAAGTGAAAATTGGCATTTCCTGACACACCAAAAATTGAATGGTTGTACCTGAAATTTCGATAGCGGTCATTAAAAGAACGATATGACAATTCACCTCCAATGGTTACATTTTCATGTACCCCGTGATCTAATCCTACATATAGCGGAATACCCCAACTTGATAAACCAACTCCAAAATTTGCTTGTGATTGTCCAATTGCAATTGGGTTTTGTGCATGACTAGCGCCTGCTAAGCTGATTAAAAATAATGTTGCCAAATAGATTTTTACTTTATTCATTAGGTTGTTTTTAAATTTCAGTCAAAATTAATTGATGTTACTATAAAAGTATATCCCACTACGATTAAACACCAATTTATGTTTGTAAATTTTCTTAATCAAACCGAATCACAGAAACACTATAAACTAAAAATCGGACACAACACTAATGTGTTATATCCGATTTTAAAACTTTGAAAAGCTACTTATAACTTCAGCGACAATCCAAATTTACCACCTGAAAAAACACTTCCTCCACCTAATTCAAGGTTCACACCAAGTTTTTCAGTAAAGTAATAGCGTCCGCCTATTTGTGCTCCAAGTCCTAAACCTGAATTATAATTTCCTCGGTACTCGTTTGGTGAATTCCAATGGTAAAAACCAAGATTCAGTCCTGCATAAAAGTCCCAATTACTTGGAATATCTAAAAGTGCATTAAAGTGGAAGTTGGCGTTTACTGCAGCTCCAATAATAGAATGATTGTATCTGTTGTCTCTGTATCGATTATTATAAGTACGATAAGATAATTCTCCTCCAAGAGTTACATTTGGATGAACACCATGATCTAATCCAATATAAACTGGAATCCCCCAGCTAGATAAGCCAACTCCGAAGTTAAATTGTGACTGTCCTTTTGCAATGGGGTTTTGAGAAAAACTAGATGTGGCAATTACGATAATTAGTACAAGTAGAATGTATACTTTTTTCATTGTCTTTGATTTAAGTGGTTTTAGGATAAAAAAATACCTGACTTACAAATTGTAAATCAGGTATTCAATAGATTTTGAAATTATGGTTGTGTTACTGTATTTGCATCAAGGATAACAGCTGTTTGAGCCAATGCACGTCCTGTAAATACTGCATCTGTTTGAAGCGTAATTCCAGTCATTGATAAAACAACTCCTTTAAAGTTTGATGTTGTTCCAAGGCTAACTTCACCAGCAACTTGCCAGAAAATATTTTCAGCTTTTGCACCACCACTTAGGGTGATATTAACTCCTGCGCTTACTGTAAGGTCTCCTGCAATTTGGAAAATCCAGATATCCGACGAACTACCTGATATTACAAGATTGGTAGGTGCAATTACTGTGTTGGTCCATTTGTATAAACCAGGTATCAATGTTTTTCCACCGATATTTCCAGTTGCTAATTCATTAAAATCAGGATTAGAACGACCTGCTGCATCATTGTATGCAAGAATCATATCGTCAACAGCTGTAGTTAAATTAGTTGGAGTAGGAGCAGCCATATCTGCTGCAAATACTTTTCCAGTAATTTGAGAAGAAGTTGCATATCCTGTGGCATCTACTAAAGAGAAACCTGTGATAAAAGTAGCCGCAGCTGGACTAATTCCAATGTCACCAGTCACTGCAGAAGTAGGGCTGTTATTTATCGCTGTTTTTGCAAGAATCACAAAGTTTTCAGCAGACCTCAAGTTGACTGTATTCATACCCGTTGCATTCACTCCTGTAGTAAAATCCCATTTATATTCGGATGGAATAGCTTTTCCAGCCGTATTTTTAACAGCAGTAGTAATTGTTGCAGTGTAGGTTGTATTATCTGACAATGCTGCAACAGGGTTAAATGTTGCCGTCAATCCTGCATATGAAACTATTCCTGCAATAAGTGTATTTCCTTGTTTTAAAGTAAAGGAAGTATTGTTAAAACTTGAAGCATTCATAGGCTGGTTAAAACCTGCTGAAACTATTTTGTTTAGTGCTACATCAGTAGCATTATTTGCAGGACTTGTTGCTTCAACTTTAGGACTAGTGGTTGTTGGATTTGTTCCTGGAACTGAATTATCATCATCATCTTTACATCCGGAAATTAAAACGATTGCAGCAAAGGCAAGCGCGGTTGATATTTTCTTAATATTCATAAAATTTGGTTTTTAATTACGCAACTGGCGTTCAGACTGAAAGTATTGACAGCATTCAAAGTTCAGATTTCTTAAAACTTATCTTCTTACAGAATTAAAGCGAAGAGTTACAAGATTCACACATTAACACCAAATTATTCGATAGAAAGCGATTTTAGTACTGAACCTTCCTTTACCAAAAAGGCCAATAGCATTAATTAGATTAAACTCAATCTAGAAAATCACTATTTCAGGATTACCATCTTTTCTTAAATTTCTAATTTATTTTAAACGTCTTCTAGGTTTACCTTGCGCTTTTCTTTGAGGTGTTTATAGAAGGAAGGGGTAAGTCCGGTAATTTTTTTAAACTGATTAGAAAGTGCTGCAACACTACTATAGTTCAATTTATATGAGATCTCAGTTAAATTAAGTTCATCATAAATTATCAGTTCTTTTACTTTTTCAATTTTGTGAATTATTATAAACTGCTCTATGTTAATGCCTTCAACTTCTGAAAAGATATTTGCCAAATAGGTATAGTCATGATTTAAAGTTCTACTAAGATAAATCGAATACTTCACTTTAGGTAAACAATCCGAATAATGAATCATTTCAATAATCACGTTCTTTATTCTCTCGATTAAAATTGCTTTTTTGTTATCCATTAGCTCTAATCCAGATTTCATTAGCTCAATTTTTAGTTGCAGGCGCTGCTCAGATGTTATCGCTTCAAAGATTTCAATTTTACCCAAATCCAGTTTTATACAAGTTAACCCTATCCTATGAAGTTCTTCTTGAACTATCATCTTACAACGTTGACTAACCATGTATTTTATATAAAGAATCATAGAATTAAGAATAGTTTAGAGGAAAGTGAAATGAGAGAGTTAACAGCTAAAACGCTGCAATTATATTATTCCACTTCTCGTAAGATACTCATTATTTGGCAATAAAAATAATTTTCATGAAATTAGTTTTTAGCCATGTTGATTAATATGGGATAAATTTTAAAATGAATAAACTAAAAACCTTTATTTAATAAGTTCTCTTAATTCAATATTCATTTGGCTAAATAGTGGTTTCCAAGTATATTTCTCAGCAGCAATCTTTCTACTTTTATCGCGAAGTGTATTCCATGTATTTTCATTCTCAATCAATTGAAGGCATGAGCTAGCAAAATTACTGGCATAATCTGCTATCATTACTTCTTGTTGATGAATTAGGTTTAAGCCTTCGGCTCCAACGTTTGTAGTTACCATTGGCACTCCACGATACAAACCCTCTAAAACTTTTACTTTCATGCCACTGCCAAAACGAAGTGGAACGATGTAAACCCTTGTTTTTTGTAAATAACTATCCAAATCAGTTACAAAACCTGTAAAAATTATTTGAGGGTCTTCATTCGCGGCTATTATTATTCGTTGGTTTGGAGATTTACCTAAAACATAAAGTTTAACGCTTTCATGTTTGCCTTTAATACTTGGCCAAACTTCCTTAATGAACCAACAAATTCCATCAATGTTAGGCTCCCAACTTAATGTTCCAATAAATGTAATGGCTAGTTCAGTTGCTTCAAATTTGATGTCAGGTAAAGATAATAAGTGGTCGTTTCCTAAGTGATAGGTGAATTTGTGCTTGGAAACGTCAATCCCATGACTCTTATAAATAGCAATGTCAGAAGGAGTAGAGTAAATCAAATCAGCTTGCTTAAAAATGATTTTTTCATATTTTTTTATACGAATAGCTTCATTTTTAAGCACCCATTTTTTTAAGGGATTACTTTCCAATTCTCCCATTCTTTCCCATAACATAAATTCGGCGTTGTGTGTGTGCAACACAACTTTTCCTGTAAAATTTTTAGGAACATATTGAAACATTTCATAATGATCTACTAAAATCAAGTCATGTACTTTGGAAAACTGATTGACTTTACTTTTAAAAGTTTTAGAGTAATTCCTGTAGACATTTAAACAGGGATAACCAAAATAGCTTTTTACTAAAGTTAGTGCGTTTCGCTTGATACATAGTGGGATATATAGCTGATTTTTTAGAGAAATATTCTCTTTCAATTCAGCAACAAATTGTTCATCATCCTCTTTTAAAAGGCAAGCGAGACTAACATCATAGCGTTGTGCTAAATCCTTCAAATAGTTCCACGATTTTATAGTTCCTCCACTCATTGGAGGGTATGGAAGCTGCGTGCTTAGGAATAAAATTCGTGGAGAACTCATCGCTTGAGGAAAATTAGTTTGCGAAGGTAAATAATTCCGATTTTTAAATTGGCTTGTCCTTCATCTTTGTAAAAGATGTTTTTTTTTTTTCCATAGCAGTAATTATCAGAAATCATAAAATCCTATTAAAAATTTCTAAATGAGTTTTGGGCAATTTCTTGAATGATTAGTTTTATGTACTTTTAAAAACAAAAAATTATGAAAAAATTTAAAATGCCTTTTATAGCTGCTTTAGTAATAATGATTACTGCGGCTTGTACTTTTCAAAATCAAGACGATGAAGTATACAAAACACTTCAGCCTGGAGATGTAGCTCCAATGCTCGATTATAAAATGCAGTCGATTTCTGGAGAAAATCTTAGTTTAAACGACTTAAAAGAGGAAAACGGAATGCTCGTTATTTTTTCTTGCAATACCTGTCCATTTGTTGTTGCATGGGAAGATCGCTACCCTGAACTAGCCGACATAGCTAGTCAAAATGAGATTGGTTTTGCATTGATTAATTCCAATCAAGCAAAAAGAGATGGTGAAGATTCTTTTGATGAAATGCAAAGACATGCGACTGAAAAAGGATATGGCGATGCACCTTACTTAGTGGATGAAAATTCAGCCTTGGCAAATGCTTTTGGCGCGAAAACAACACCACATGTTTTTCTTTTTAATCAAGACATGACTTTAGTATATGTTGGAGCCATCGACGATAATTTTAAAGATGCTTCAAAAGTTAAAGAGACCTTTTTAGAAGATGCAATTAACAACATGATAGAAGGAAATGAAATTACTCCTAATACTACCAAAGCAATTGGTTGTAGCATAAAAAGAGTTTAACATCATTCACCTATTTCAAATCATAAAAAAAGCCCCATATGGGGCTTTTTTTATGATTTGATTATAATTAATTTCGATCATCTTTCACACCAAAACTGTATGCAAAGCCAACACCAATCACATATTTAAACTGTGTTCTAGCACCAACTATTGGTTCACCATTTTCTGCTAGTTTTTGTGTTCCGTCGTTGTTTAGCACTTGTATGTCAATATCATCGTCATAAATTAAAGAAGTGCTAATAGTAGCTGAAATAAACCTATTAACCTTCATAGTAAGTAAGTTATCCCAATTAACATCGATGTTTTGAGGATTTTCTAAGTAATTTGAAAATAAACTCAAATTAGTTGAATAGGTGACATTTTCAAGTATCTCTTTGGAATAGCCAAATCGAAGAAATCCTCCAACTTCACTGCGAATATTTTTTCCTTTCTCTAATATGTTGCCATTGGTATCTCGCACAGCGCCTTCAACGCCAAAAGCTCCTTGATCAGCTAAACTCTGTACGCTAACAACTGTAACTTTTGCAGTTAAAGGAGCCATGAATAAAGTAAAATCTTTACCTCTTTTATAATCCATACCTACAGCACCTAGAAAGTATCCTGGAGCCATGAAATCTGAAATTACAACTGAGTCATTTGGGAAATTAAACCCTCGATCAAATTGTGAACGGAAATTTAAAAGTCCTGAATAATACCAATTTTTAGAGGCTTTTCTTCCGTATTTTGACGTTAGCTCAATTCTGTCGTCAGACTTTATGAAGTCAGCCGAATTTCCTTGTCGAATTAACCCGTAACCCATATCTAAATAATTATCCCATGTATTTTTACCTTTTTTGTAATGCGCAAAAAGGCTTGTGATGGCATTGATAGAAATAGAATTTTGCCCCCCGGCTGCCCAATTATTCAAACTAACTTGAGAGAAGTTGGCATTAAAAACCCCACCTACTCTCCAACCATCTGCTATGGTGTCAGCTCTTTTCTTTTTTAAATCATCCTCTACCTCAGTCGTTTGAGCAAGTGATATAAAACTTAGTGATAGACATAAAATGCCTGTGAAAATACTTTTCATCATTTTCAAATAACTTAAATTATTAATTCTCTTTATGTAAGTGTACATCCATTTGTGGGAAAGGGAAACCAATGTTTTCTTGGTTAAAGGTTGTATAAATCTTTTCTAGGTTTTCCATTTTAACATTCCAAAAGTCAGGAGCATTTACCCAAACCCTAACTGCTAAATTTACTGAGCTATCAGCTAATTCGCTCATTTTAATAAATGGTTCAGGATCTTTTAAAATTCGATCGTCTTGATCTAGTATTGTAAATAAAACCCTTCTAGCTTTTTCTACATCCTCACCATAAGAAATACCAATAGCCCAATCAACACGGCGAGTTGGTTCTGTAGAGTAGTTAGTTAGAGAGCCGGTAGCTAAATTTCCATTCGGAAGAATTATGGTTTTATTGTCAGGAGTTTTTAAAATAGTGTTAAAAATTAATATGCTACTAACAGTCCCACTGAAACCTTGTGCTTCAATAAAATCACCAACTTTAAAGGGTTTTAAAATTAAAATAATTACTCCACCGGCAAAGTTTTGCAAAGTGCCTGAGAGGGCTAAACCTACAGCCAAACCTGCAGCTCCAATAATTGCTACAAATGATGTCATGGCAATTCCAACCATGCTCAAAACGGAGATAATTAGAAATATTTTTAAAGCTATCCCAATTAGACTAATTAAAAATGGACGTAAAGAAGGATCTATACCTCTTTTTTCTAAACCTTTCGAGAGACTATTGGTTATCCTTTTTATCACCCAAAGTCCTACAACTAGGGTAATAATTGCACCAATTAACTGTGGGCCATATGTAATTACGAAATGACCAATTTCTTCTGAGTATTTGTTGATTTCTTGCATAGTTTTACATTTTAATTTGGCGACAAAAGTAAAATATTTTTAGTATTTACATGTTAACTGTCTGTTTTTAAAGTTTATTTAATTTGTCATGAATAGAACCTTTCTCATTTTTCTGATTTTTTTCCTGCTCTTTTTATTTGAATGGTATTCATTTCAAGCAGTTAAGACATTAACAGCCCATTTTTCAGCTACTTGGAAAAAAGCATTTCACATCAGTTATTTAAGTCTTTCTTTGATAATGCTTTGTGCTTTTTTGTATTATCATTTTGGCAATCCCGATTTGTTGGGCAAAAATGCACGTATGTTTTTGCTTTTTATCGTTTTTATGAATTTTATCGCCAAGCTATTCATGGTCCTTTTTCTTTTCATAGATGATATTCAAAGAGGTTTGCGTTGGGTATATCACCGTTTTTCGAATCCCGAAAGTAAAATGGCGAAAGAAGGCATCAGTCGCTCAGAGTTTTTAGCGAAAACAGGGATTATTTTAGCAGCTGTACCATTAGTATCGATGTCTTGGGGAATTGTAAGTGGCGCTCACGACTACAGAGTGAGAAGGATAAAACTGCCTGTAAAAAACCTTCCAAGAGGTTTAGAGGGATTAAGAATAGGTCAGATTTCTGACATTCATTCGGGAAGTTTTTGGAATAAAAGAGCGGTAATTGGAGGAGTTGAAATGCTACAAGCTGAAAAGCCAGATCTGCTATTTTTTACTGGAGATTTGGTCAATAATCGAGCCACTGAAATGCAAGATTGGGGAACTGTGTTTTCAAAAATGCAAGCGCCTTTGGGAGTTTACTCAGTTTTTGGAAATCACGATTACGGCGATTATGTCAACTGGGAAACTCAAGCAGCTAAACAAAAGAATAGTAAAGACTTGGCGAAAATCCAAAAAGGAATGGGTTGGGATTTGCTATCCAACGAAAGTAGAGTGCTTGAAATTGATGGTGTAAAGCTCGGTATAATCGGAGTTGAAAATTGGAGTAATCGTGGTCGTTTTCCCAAATACGGAAATTTGCAAAAAGCGGCATTGAACCATGAAGACAATGCTTTTAATATTTTACTTTCTCATGATCCAAGCCATTGGCAAGCTGAAGTGGTAAACTATCCAAAAATCGACTTAACCCTTTCAGGTCACACTCACGGCATGCAGTTCGGTGTTGAAGTCCCAGGATTTAAATGGAGTCCTGTTCAATACATATACAAAGAATGGGCTGGCCTGTATCAAAGCAATCAAAATTATTTGTACGTTAACCGAGGTTTTGGATACATTGGCTATCCGGGTAGAATTGGAATTCCGCCAGAGATAACTGTAATCACTTTAGAACGTGTATAGGTTTGGTTTGGCGAACATTATTAATTATATTTGGTTATTGTTACACTATAAAAAACATTCTTATGAAAAAACTTCTACTGACTATTTTATCAATCACAATTTTCTCATTTTTTTCATTCTCTCAAACAACTATAATACTAGAGCCAGACAAAGATAACACACTATATGAGTCCAACAACGGTTCGTTAAGCAATGGTTCAGGTTCGAGTCTCTTTTTTGGACAAACAAACTCAAACTTAACAAGAAGAGCAGTTGTAAAATTTAGACTGGATACGCTACCTTCAAATATTATCGTAACTAATGTTCGTTTAAGTTTTAAAGTCTCTAGAGTTAATAATACCTCACCTAGCAATGCATCTATTCATGTTTTAACAAATGATTGGGGAGAAGGTTCTTCAGTAGCTACAGGTCAAGGTGGAGGTGGAGCTAGCTCTGCAACTAATGATGCAACTTGGATACATACATTTTTTAACACAGCAACTTGGAATAATGCAGGTGGCGATTTTGATACATCTTCCTCAGCAAGTTCTTCAGTTGGTAGTGTTGGAACTAATGTTGTTTTTTCTAGCACCCAAATGGTTTCTGATGTTCAGCAATGGATCGATTCAAGTAGTACAAATTTTGGTTGGATTGTTTTAGGAGATGAATCTTCTTCTGCTAGCGCTAAAAGAGTTCATTCAAGAGAAGCGACTAATTCTGCAGATCGACCTATTTTGACTATAACATACATAGCAACTACAGGCCTAGAAAAAGAAGTTGGAATTGCTGATGAAATTATGATTGGTCCAATACCTGCGAATGAATTTATTAATTTGGATTACAATGCCTCAAACTTTTTTTCAGAAGGGCTGATCATAAGTTTAGAGGGAAAAAAAGTAATGAATGTAAATTTAGACAATAGCAAAAAAATTGACATTGCTTCATTATCTAAAGGAATCTATTTCATTCAATTACGTAGTTTAAATGGTGATTTTGTTACAAAAAAGTTCATAAAAAATTAAATTCAAACCTTAGTACAATTAACCTCCCTACTAGAAAGTTAGATTCAAACGATGTATTTATTTTCTACTAAAATTATAATATTTGCAACTAAATGTTTATCAATAACTTGAAATTTTAATACCTATGGGGGTTTTAATTAAGCTAAAACTTAGATTGTTACTATCTTCTATTATTTTAGTTGTTTTTTCAGCCTGTACTTATGATAGTGAAGAAGATGTAATTCCTTCAATTCAAGAAACTTGCGATACTGATAGCATAAAGTATTCTGAACAAATTCAGAAAATAATAAGCACAAACTGTGCAATAAGTGGTTGTCATTTTCCAGGATCCGGTGTTGGTAACTTCACTTCTTACCAAGGAGTTCAGTCAAAAGTGAACAATGGCTCATTTAGAAATAGAGTTATCGTTAGAAAAGATATGCCACCAGATAGAAATCTTTCTAATTGTGAAGTTGAGCAGTTGATAGTTTGGCTGGATGATGGGGCTTTAAATAATTAAAAACTTATGAAAAAGCACTTTCTATTTCTTTTTTACATTGTTTTTAAAGTAGCTCCAATTCTGTTTTCACAAAATCAGAAAGTAATTAAAGTAGAAGAAACTTTTAAAGATACAAGAGTCGTAAACGGTCATTCTATAGAAACTAATCAAGTAGGACAACTTAAGTTTATAATTTCGCACCGATTTGGTAACGTTAGTGATGGAATTGATGAGTTTTTTGGCTTAGATCAATCGACTGTTCGGCTTGGCTTAGATTATGGACTATCTAATTGGTTAACAGTTGGGATAGGTAGAAGTTCTTTTGAAAAAACCTTAGATGGATTTATTAAAGCAAAAGTGATTCAACAAAAAGAGAAAAATGGAGCACCGGTTAGTTTAACAGTTCTTAGTTCGATTGCCTACCGGACTTTAGATTTTGATGATCAAAGAGATGAGCTTCTTAGTTCAAGGCTTTTCTATACCTACCAAGCAATTTTTGCAAGAAAATTTTCTGATAGATTTTCATTACAGGTAATGCCTACTGTTGTTCACAGGAACTTAGTTAGTAGTTCGGAGGTCAGTAATGATGTATTTGCATTAGGTTCTGCAACAAGATATCAGTTATCTAAAATGGTTTCCTTTCAAACTGAATACTATTATGTTTTTCCAGATCAAATTGAGTCAATCTATTCGAACTCCTTTTCTTTAGGAGTTGATATTGAAACTAAAAATCATGTTTTCCAATTGCATGTTTCTAATTCAAGAGGAATGATAGAAAAGTTTTTCATAGGTGAAACAAGAGCAAAATGGCAAGATGGCGATTTTTTCTTTGGATTTAATATAACAAGAGATTTTCAAATAAAAGGAAAAAAATATAAATGATTAGAAAGAAATTAATATTTACAATATTAGTGCTTTTTAGCTGCTTCAGCCTTTGGTCGTCTTTTATTCTACCTACGGAAAATAGGTGGAGTAGCAAGACTCCTTTGTATCAAATTTTAGAAGCTTTTGGAGAAACTTTACCCGATCATGCTAGAAATAATGCCGATGAAACTACTATTAAAAGAGGTTATGATTTAATTCATTACGGAAGAACAATTGGGCCAAATGGGAAAAAATCTAAATATATCAGCAAGTTTTATGCATGCACAAGTTGTCACAATCAGCAAAGGGAAGACCCACATTTGGTGAATCTCGACCCACAAAAGCGATTGGAATATGCTTTGGCTAATGATTTGAAATTTCTTCAAGGAAGTACCTTTTATGGAATTGCTAATCGCGAAACATGGTATAATGATGATTACTATTTAAAATACGGAGATTTGGTTCAACCGGCAATGAATAGTTTAGCTGAGGCTACTCAACTATGTGCTACAGTTTGCTCTTCAGGGCGTTTGCTTTTAGATTGGGAATTGGAAGCAATTTTAGCTTATTATTGGAATAATCAATTAACATTAGGAGACTTAGCATTAGATGAATTGGAATTAACTAAAGTTTTAAAAACACCCGCTAGTGAGCGGCCTGAAATGATAAAAATGCTAAAATCAAAATATTCTCAAAAATCTCCTGCAAATTTTGGGAAAGTTCCTGATGATAAATCACTTGGGTATTCTTTAAAAGGGGATGCAGAAAATGGGAAAGCCATTTATCGTTTAAGTTGTCTAGCCTGTCACCAAAAAGAAGGAGTAGCTGGAATGACGTTGACTCCCAATCAACTTACTTTCAGGAAATTTAAAAAAAACCTAACTAAAGAAGGGGTCTACAATATTTATGACATTGTAAGAATTGGGACTTATACGGATCAAGGCAAACCAAGATATATGCCACACTACACAAAAGACAGGATGAGTAATCAACAAATTGAGGACTTGAGATCCTATATTTTAGAAGAAGCTAATTAGTGTTAAAACAAAAATTGGTTTTTATGGTTAAATAATAAATTGATTTTTTCAGCTATATTGCATAATTCTTTTTAAATTTAAAAAGATGAATTTTAACTCAGTTAACCTTTTAGAAGAACTCCATAAAGAACGAGAAAAGCTTGCCAAAAAAGAGGTAATTCAAGAAGTTAATGAAATATTAAATCAAGCATCGGCTAAAGATTTAGAGATTTTAGAAAAATTAGAAAATGGTTCAGGGAATTTAGTTATACCTAAAGAACGATTAAATGCGGATGCGATTTTCGATATCAATGAAATAAAAAATCTGTGCCTCAAATACCGTTTGCGCTTTTTGGATTCTTCCTTATTTAAGGGAGAAATCCCCTATGAAGGAATTTCAAAAATAAAATCCTTAGAAAATGAGCTTGATTGCAGCTTAACAAATTTCAAAGTATTGGCACCCAAAGAACTTTTTCATTTAACTGATAAAGACTCTGACCCAATTTTATTTTTAAAGCTTTCAGAAACAAAATTTTATTTCATTCACAAATGGGGAGGAGAAATAAATCGCTTTAGAGCACTTTTAGCATATCCTATGCGCAGTTTTTCTACCATGTTTTCCTTTCTTTTAGGAGTGGCATTTATTTTTTCATGGCTCATTCCCACGCCAAACCAAACGGTTTTTCTGTTTCTGTTTGTACATAGTTTTATTGGAATTTGTGGAATTGCATGCATGGTAGTGATGGGAATGCGAGAGAATTTTAGCAATGTGGAGTGGGACAGCAAATATTTGTCTTAGCTGATAGTAGATAGTTACTTTTGCAGGCTATAAAAAAATAAAATGAAACACTTTTTTTGGGCGATTCTAGTTTTGAGTATGCTTTCACTAACAGCGGGAGAGAATGAAAAAAAAGGAACCATTCGTATTCAAGTTGAGGGTTTAAAAAAAGTTAGTGGCAACATCGGGATTTTGGTTTTCAATGCAGATGAAGGTTTTCCAGATAGCAAAGAAAATGCAATTATCGACCGAAAAGTAAAGGTAGTGGACTTAAGCATGCAAATCGACATTGATAATCTTCCTTATGGAAATTATGCCATTTCAATTGTTCACGATGAAAATTCCAACCAAGAACTCGATAAAAATATGATAGGAATTCCTAAAGAAGGGTTTGGGTTTTCAAACAATAAAAGTATTTACAAAGGCTTACCTGATTTCAAAGAAGCATCCGTTCTTTTAAATCGAGGCCAATTGAAGGTTTCTATTCAGTTAATTCATTTATTCAGTTTGTAGAAGAAGAAAGTGAAAGACTAAAAAGATTACGTTATTCTATTTTCTTGCAGCATACCCAAACACCTTTTCTAAAACAGTAGAAGTTCTCGCTAAGGGATTTACCCGAATATTTTTTTCTTCCTCGGCAATTTTTAAAAATAATCCATGCACCGCTCGATCGGTTACATAGGCAGCTAAATCGGTATTGACCTTTTCTACAAAGGGTATTTTGTTGTAGGTGGAAGCTAAATCATTCCAATATTTCGTTGCATTTACTTTGTTTAAACTCTCCTGAATGGAAGGGTTAAATGCTGCTTTTAAGCCTGTTGAAGTGGTTTGTTTTAAATAATGTGTGGCAGCGGTATCTGCTCCAAAAAGAATTTCCTTGGCGTCCATTATGGTCATGCTTTTTATGGCGCTTATAAACAAAGGTTTGGCTGCACTTACTGCATTTTCAGCAGCTTCGTTTAAGGAATTTACAAGTCGATCTACCTCTTTGTTGAGCCCAATATCCCTTAATGTGTTTTCTACTTTTAAAGCAGACGGAGGAAATGGAATTTTTATTTTTGGATTTTTGAGGTAACCACCCGCTTCAGATAATGTTGTAACTCCCTTTGAAGTGCCTTTTTCCAAAGCAGCTTTTAAACCCGAACTAATTTCAGAAAGGGAAGGGTCAGAAGTTGCACCTGGGCTTTCTTCCAAATCAGCTAAAACCTGCTTGACTTCGTTGCAGGAATTGAAACTAAGTAGTGATAAAATTAGAACGGAAAGTTTAAGAACGGTTCGGGAATACATAAATAAGGCGCTTATAAAAGAGCGTTAAATTATAAAAAATTATTGTCTTTTAATTTGATGTTCCCACATTAGCTTTCCATTGGCATCAAAATTTTTGAGTAAGAGTTGCCGCTCCTTTAAAGGGCCTTCGAGTTCAATGATTCCAAAATTTTGTGTGCTCACGTGTGTGCCTTCCACTCTGAGTGTATTTCCCTCGTCAGAACTGTTGTAGGCTTTTGAACTTAGCGGAGAGCAGGTATAATCGTAAAGCACATTTCCATTGGCTAATTCCATTTTGGTCAATTCCGTTTTGTGCCGATCGCCGTTTAGGAATACCACATTTTTAATTCCTTCTTTTTCTATTAAATCAATTATTTTTTGGCGCTCTTCTGGATAGGTAGCATGATTTTCCCAAACCGCAGCTGGGCTCAATAATTGACCACCAATGGCAACAATTTTAAAGCTTGCCTTACTGAAAACTAAGGCATCAATCAACCATTCAATTTGCTCTTCACCTAAAATAAAACGCTCTCCAGTTTTTCTATTATTCGGGCTGCGGTAATAGCGGTTATCCAACAAGAAAAAATCTAAGTCATTGTAAGAAAATTGTGAAGTAATTCCCGGTTTACCACTGATTCCATATTCATAATTTCCCCAAAAATCTTGAAATGCTTCCAAACTTATTTCCTTGCCTACAAAACTTCTGTCCGCATCATTTGGTCCAAAATCATGGTCATCCCAAATGGCGTAATGGTGCATGTTTTTCCATAGTGACTGAATTTCAGGCAATGATTTAAAGTGCGTGTAGCGGTGATAAATTCCCGAGCGACTGCTCCAATCTGGCTCCCTCAAGTAGACATTATCGCCCAACCAAAGCATAAAATCAGGCTTTTGAGCTACAATTGATTGATAAATCTCATTACCCTGACCGTAGGATTTTCCTGGTCTGTCGTAAGCAGGCTCATTGGTATAAGCACAACTTCCTAAAGCAAATTTAAAATTTGGTGGATCTGTTCGGTGTTGCCAAAGACTTTGGGTAGTAAAACTGCCTTTAGCTGCTTGTTTGTTTTGGATGATTAGTTCATATTCATAACTAGTGCCAGGCTCTAAATTGGCTGCAATAAGTTTGTTTGTAAAACCATTTCTCTCCGAGCTTAAACTTTTTACAGTACTTGTTTTACTTGGATTTTCTTTTGGAAAATACTTTAAGGTAACACTGTCAGACTTTTCGGTTTGTACCCAAATCAATACTTCTTTCATGGTATTGTAACCCAACATTGGCCCTGATTTAATTTGGGCAATTCCAATTATTGAAGTTAAAAATAAGAGCAGTGTTAAAAAGGGTTTCATCTTTTCTAAAATTTTAAACAAAAAAAAGCCTCATCTTGGAAAAGACGAGGCTAGCTTAAAAGCAATATGTTTAATTATTCGCCTTTCATTTCTACTTCTACAGAATCCGCAGCAGCTTCAATGCTATCAACAGCCATTTCAGTAGATTCTTCTACTTCTTCAGCGGCTTCTTCCATTGATTCTTCCATGTTTTCCATTAGCTCTTGAGCTTCTTGTTCTGTGTCTGTTTCTTTTGGAGCCTCTCCGCATGAAGAAAGTGCAAAGAAAACAGCTAAACTTAATATTCCTGTTAGTTTTTTCATTATATAATTGTTAAATTTCTGCAAATGTATATAAATTATATGCAACTGCAATAGGCGATTTTTTTTATTTTATTGACAAACAATTGTTCACTATTATCAATTTTTAACCATTTCTAGGGTTGAATTTAATTTACTCAGCTTTTTTGTTTGATAGATATGAGCTACCTTTGGAGCAAGTAAAAAATAATATTAACACTTTAAAATCAACTATAAAATGGCTTTTGAACTACCAAAATTAAACTATTCTTACGATGCATTAGAACCACATATTGATGCTAAAACAATGGAAATTCATCATTCTAAGCACCATGCCGGTTATACTTCAAAATTAAATGATGCAATTAAAGGAACTGAATTAGAAGGCAAATCAATCGAATCAATTTTGTCTTCAATATCATCTAGTTCAGCTGCTGTTAGAAATAACGGTGGAGGCTTTTACAATCACAGCCTTTTTTGGAACATCATGTCTCCAAATGGTGGCGGAAATCCTAGTGGAGAACTAGCTGATTTAATTAACAGTACTTTTGGTTCTTTCGATGCATTTAAAGAAAAATTCAGCAATGCTGCTGCAACTCAATTTGGCTCAGGATGGGCTTGGTTGTGTTATGCGAATGGAATGCTAGAAGTATGTTCAACCCCTAACCAAGACAATCCTTTAATGGATGTAGTAGATTGTAATGGTACTCCAATTTTAGGATTAGACGTATGGGAGCATGCGTATTACTTGAATTACCAAAATAGAAGACCAGATTACATCAATGCTTTTTTCAATGTAATTGATTGGAAAAAAGTAGGTGAATTGCTTGCTAATGCAAAATAATATATGAGGATACTTCTCATTATTACCCTATTAATTTCAGCCCTTTCCGTTAATGCTTCGGAAAGGGCTGATTTTGTTAGTACTGTTGAATTAAGCTGGAATTTAGATTCTAGTGAATTAATCCAGCAAGATCACACCAAAGTAGAGCAACCTAAATTTAAAAAACTGAAGGCTGCACTTTTATCCTTGTTTTTAGGACATTTTGGAGTTCATAGAATTTACCTCGGAACATCGGCAACAGTGCCAGTTGTTTATACTCTTACTCTAGGTGGAGGTTTGGGAATTCTACCTCTAATTGATTTCTTTCATATAGTATTTTCCAAAGACTTGGAGCGCTTTGAAAACAACGATCGAGTTTTTATGTGGATAGAGTGAATTGGGTTAAACCCTAATTATGCATTTGAAAATTAAAAAATACATAAACGACTAAGTAAATCTACCATTTTGTATAAAAGGTAATAGTATCCCAAATGGTGATTTACTAAATAGGGCTTATCACAACTAAAACAAGTAATTCGAAGAAAATTACTCCTCCTATTGCATAAGTTGGGTTAATCTATTCTTTCTCTGAGAGCATATTTTCGAAAACTGAGAATAAACGCTAGAAAAAACAGGCAACTTACAAGAAATAAAAGTAGCGATTGTGTTGTATCACTTTCTTCAAGTTGTTTTTCCATGCTGTTAAATCCAAAACGATAGCTGACCAAAACAGCAATGCCATTGTTGAGAAAGTGAGCAAATATGGGAATCCATAAATTCCTCGACCATAAAAACAAGTAGCCAAAAACTGCTCCTAAAAGAACACGAGGGAAAAATCCATAAAACTGTAGGTGGATGGCACTGAAAAGCAGTGCTGAAACCCAAACTCCCCAATGTTTGTTATTTAAACCTTGATTGATGGTCTTTTGTAAGATGCCTCTAAAAATCAATTCTTCCCCAATGGCGGGCAAAATGGCAATGAGGATTAAATTAATTAGCAAATCTTCTTGTGATTCCATTTGCAGAAATGCCTTGGTTAGCTTTGCAGCCTTTTCTTCTGCGGTTTTCATCCAAAATTCTATTTCGTGAAATAAAGAAGGTAGTTCAAGAGAAGCATTCCATTCACCTAAATAACCAATAAGTGGTAGGCTGCTTAAAGAAATTAAAATCGTCAATAAAAAAATTGGTAGAGAAATACTTACGTGAAAAGTTTGTTTGATTTGATTGCGTTGAAAGATGAGATAGAAAATTAATCCCGGCAGTATAAAAAGCCCGATACTGTTGAAAAACTGAAGAAATTTAAGAATACTAGTGTTGCCTGTTTTTAAGGGGTTGTTGTAAATGCTTGAAATTTCTGAAGCATCTACATCAAATACAAAAGGAACCAATGCAGTGCCAATTACCACAAAAAGCCCTCCAAAAAAGAGGCACATAGCGATGATCAAAAGCAACTTAAAGTACTTGTTCTGCGGTTCCATTGATGGAAGAAGGGATTATTGAGTAATTTTGCTAAAAATTTTTGAGTGACAAAAATAGCCAATATCGAATTAGGAGATTTTCCTTTATTACTTGCTCCAATGGAGGATGTAAGTGATCCTCCGTTTCGAAAATTGTGTAAGCAGCAAGGAGCAGATTTAATGTACACGGAGTTTATTTCTTCAGAGGGTTTAATTCGAGATGCTGCAAAAAGTGTTCAGAAATTAGATATTTTCGAATATGAACGCCCAATTGGGATACAAATTTTTGGAAGTGAAATAGAATCTATGCGCTTAGCTACAGAAGTAACAACTAGAGCTAATCCAGATATTATTGACATCAATTACGGTTGTCCTGTAAAAAAGGTGGCTTGTAAAGGAGCTGGAGCAGGAATATTGCAAGACATTCCCAAAATGGTAAAAATGACTGCTGAGATTGTAAAATCTACGCATTTACCTGTGACTGTTAAAACCAGATTAGGTTGGGATGAAAACAGTAAATACATTGTCGAAGTGGCGGAACGATTACAAGATGTTGGCATAAAAGCCATCTCCATACATGGGCGCACTAGAAAACAAATGTATAAAGGTGAAGCAGACTGGACCTTAATTGGGGATGTAAAAAATAATCCTAGAATGAACATTCCGGTTTTTGGGAATGGCGATGTATTTTCACCAGAAACAGCATTGGAGAAAAAAGAAAAATACGGGGTGGATGGAGTAATGATTGGAAGAGCGAGCATTGGCTATCCTTGGATTTTTAGAGAGATTAAGCATTTTCTAAAAACAGGAGAGCGACTGACTCCACCAACGATGATGGAACGTATTGAAGCGGCAGAAAATCATTTAAAAATGTCTGTTGAGTGGAAAGGAGAGAAATTGGGTGTATTAGAAATGCGTCGGCACTACAGCAATTATTTCAAAGGCATTCCCCATTTTAAAGAACACCGCATGCAATTGGTTACGCTAGAAGATTTTGAAGCTCTACAAACAACTTTTCAAACCATTAAAACTGACTTTGGGCAGTTGGAGATGGTTTAGTGTTTTTCTATTAACCACAATGTTCACAAAGGATTTCGCCAATTGCACAAAGTCTTTAGTATAGTGAATTACTTGTCACTGTATTCACGAAGACTCTTGACTGATATTCTTAATTTACAAATTCGTAATTAAAAACTTTTACTTTTAACTTAAGTCACTCTTAACTCAAACCCCTTACAACTTCACCTTCGTTAAATTCCTCACGGGATACCAGGATGTTAAAAAGCCGATAATTAGAACGGTTATTAAAATGGCTACTAATTCTATAGGGTTCATTTCAACTGGATAATAATCAACAATTCCACCATCGAGGCGCAGCAAACCAACATGCTGTTGCAGCAAGCAGAGAATCACTCCAAGCAACATTCCACCTAAAGCACCGCTGAGGTTAATGAGCAAACCTTCGTAGAAAAATATTCTGCGAATCAGGCTGTTTTTTGCTCCCATGCTAACCAAGGTTCGGATGTCTTTTTTCTTTTCTAAAATCAACATGCTGAGTGAACTGAGAATGTTAAAAGCTGCCAACATCAGTATAAAAACCAAGATTAAAAAGGTAACCCACTTTTCAGTTTGATTGGTTTTGTAGATAATCTCATTGAATTCATAGCGGCTTTTTACCGAAAACTTGCTTTCATCGAGCAAAGCTTTTAGTGCTTCCGTTACTTTTTCAATATTAGCATTGGGTGCAATTTTAACTTCTACCGAACTGATTTCTCTGTTTTTGTATTCTAGTAATTCTTGTGCAAACTGCAAATCCACCACAATGTACTTATTGTCGTACTCAGGGCTAATGTAAAAAACGCCTGCCGATGCAATTTGCTTGTTGTAAACTGAATTTATGGGATTTGAAAGTGAGCGAATTGAGCGTTTTGGAGCATAAATGCTCAAGTTTTCAGGAGCTTTGGAAAGGTACAACCCCAATTGAGAAGCAATGCCATACCCACTAATGGCAAATGGAACTCCATTTGCTCGCAAAACGAGTTCTCCATCAATTAAAGCACTGTCGAGTTGGCTCATTCTGAGAAAACTTTCGTCCACTCCTTTTATGGTAGCTATGGTTTGTTCTTCCCGATAACGCACTCCGCAAACTTCTTCTAAAACGCGCGTGTAGTTCGCAACACCTTCTAAGGTTTGTATTTTTTCGAAATCGATTAAATCTTCAGAGAATACTTTGCCGGTATTGGCTTCAATTCGAATATCTGAATCAAAGGTTTCAAAAAGAGATTCCACTA